>Ga0316188_10001495_pt1 | contig 11084 bp, 9 predicted proteins | sample Phiworburrow1_MG_FD_204933 | JGI IMG/M metagenome (GOLD analysis project Ga0316188, IMG submission 204933) | Coastal sediment microbial communities from Maine, United States - Phippsburg worm burrow 1 | ecosystem: Environmental > Aquatic > Marine > Coastal > Sediment | place: USA: Maine... | reverse complement strand
TGGCCTATGGCGGTGCCCAGGAACGTTTCGGTGTTCGTGGCGACCTGGTCTGCCTCGGCAAAATCATTGGCGGCGGCCTGCCCGTCGGCGCCTTCGGCGGCAAGCGGGACATCATGGAAAAGCTCTCCCCCCTCGGCGGCATCTACCAGGCCGGCACCCTCTCCGGGAACCCGCTCGCCATGGCCGCGGGCATCGCCACCTTGGAACTGCTCCAGGAGGACGGCTTTTACGAAGCCATCGAGGAGAAGAGCGCCTACCTCTGCAAGGGACTCGAGGAAGCGGCCGCTAAGGCCCAGATCCCGACCTCGCTGCAGCGCGTCGGCGGCATGTTCTGTACCTACTTCCAAGATCAGAAAGTCTTCAACTTCAGTGACGTCAAGCCTGAAACTCCTCAGATTTTCGCCAAGTTCTTCCGCAGCATGCTCGACCAGGGGATCAACCTTGCGCCGTCGCAATACGAAGCTGGCTTTATGAGCATCGCCCACTCAAAGGAGGATCTTGATAAAACCATCGAGGCGGCGAGCAAGGCATTCAAAAACCTTTAACCGGGTTTTTTTAGCAATCAAGCAGCAAGGGCCGGTGCAAAGGCTCCGGACCTTGCTGCTTTTGAGGATTACTCACTAAAACGGCCTGCGACTTTTGCCAGGTTGATAGGTGCCTTGAAAAGGTTTCAGCTCGACACGCAGGTCTTCGACAAAGCTGTTGGTTTCGACCGTAACCGGCTCAGGGGTCTCGCCGCCGTAAATCCTATTCGGTTCACCATGAATCTGCATGTCCCATGCCTGGATGCGGGCGCCCTGAAAGTAGGTGCCACCCGCTGGAGATAAAGAGGATATCGTCCCTGCTCGTCTGAGAGCGTGGAAATAAAATCAGGCAAACGCTTCATCTCCTGCTCTGCGTAGGCCATGGCAAACCCCTCCCGAACGGCAATATTTACGGGATTCCTTTCGTCGCGGATGATATCCTCATCATTGACCTCGCAACCAATTCAGCGTCTCTAAGTTCGATGGGAGCGAATTTGATGACTCCGGCTGGTCAGAAACAATTCTGGCGCCGAAGGATATATTCTATGCCCTTCCGTACAGCGTTGCCGACCTCCTGATCATCAATCCGTTGACAGGGACCGGTCTCGAACGTCAAATGGGTCACGGGAGATATCGTAAATAATAAATTTTTCGGCATCCCTTCCAGCACCGAGGATATCATCCGAGGAGAACTTTTCTGAGACGCCTGCATAGAAGTGCCTAGAGAATGACTTGAACTTCGATCAGGCAGCTGGAATTCATTCACATCATGCATAACTCACGACTTTCCGCCACACCTCTCTCCAAGCTTGGCATGCGAACGTGCGGGGATGAGAATTAAATACTAAACGAGCAATGTCCTGCCAGACGCCCTTACCCAAATTTTGGCTATATCTGTTGGCTTCTTGAATAATCGGAGTCACCGCTGCCAACTGTTTATCTAACCTGACATCCTCCTCAATTAAATGCTAAAGACAATCCATAATAATCGCTTGCCACTAGTCAAAAGGGACAAACCGGCCTATCATAGGGAAGTTACATAATTCCAATGAACCCGTGTGGCTTTAAAGGAGAGTTCATGATGGATATAAAGATCCGCAAAGCATCCCCGCTACTCACAAAAACGGCCTGCCTGGTCATAGGCATCTTCGAAAACAGCTTTTCGGACCCCGTGCAAAAAGAACTCGATCAACAGTTGGGAGGATTGCTACGCAAGGCCCGGCAGAGTGGAGAGTTCTCCGGTAAAAGTGGCGAAAAGATCCTCTTCCAACCTGCCGGTCAGCTGCCGGCACAACGCGTTCTGCTGATCGGCCTCGGCACAAAAGCGCAAGCGTCCATGGAAAAACTTCGCCAGGCGGCTGGGCGTGCCATGCAACAAGTCATAGAAAACAAACTTGGGCAGGCCGTCTTTGCCTTGCCCCTCTGCGCGATACAAAAGAGCGACTGCGCCAGCCGCATCCAGACTGTAGCCGAGGGGGTTCTGTTGGCCAGCTACCGTTATGACCGGTTTCTCAGCGAGAAGAGTAAAGAGGGGCGCAAGCTTCCACAGTCTGTGACCCTGCTGATTGATAATACCGGCGAAAAACCAGCTTGCGAATCCGCCCTGGCAGAAACGCAGCACCTCTGCCGGGCGGTGATCCTCGCCCGTGATCTGGTCAATGCACCGGGCAACGTCAAATCTCCTGTCTACCTTGCCGAACAGGCACGGGCGGCAGCCACCGAAAGTACTCTGCAGATCAAGGTCCTCGGGAAGAAGCAACTGACCGAAGCCGGCTGCGGCGCCCTGCTCGGTGTCGCCCAAGGGAGCCTCCGTGAGCCGCAGATGATTATTCTCGAGCATCAAGGCGGCGGCAAAAAACAGTCGCCGGTGGTCCTGGTCGGCAAGGGGGTGGTCTTTGATGCCGGCGGAATTTCATTGAAGCCCGCAGAGAAGATGGACGAGATGAAAATGGATATGGCGGGCGGGGCGGCAGTCATCGGCACAATGCTCGCGGCGGCGCTGCTCAAGTTGCCGCTCAACCTGGTCGGCATCGTCCCGGCAGTGGAGAACATGCCATCGGGAACGGCCTACCGGCCAGGCGACATCCTGACCAGCCTGTCCGGGCAGACGATCGAGGTCCTCAACACAGATGCCGAGGGGCGGCTGATTCTCGCCGACGCCCTTACTTATGCAAAACGCTATCAGCCGGAGCTGGTCATCGATCTGGCAACCTTGACCGGTGCCTGCATTATCGCCTTGGGGCACCATGCCACAGCAGTCCTCGGCAACGACCAAAAGCTTGTGGATGCGCTGCTGCATGCAGGGGAAGAGTGCGGTGAACGCCTCTGGCAATTGCCGCTCTGGGACGACTATGACCAGCAGATCAAGAGTGACGTTGCCGACGTCAAGAATACCGGCGGCCGACCAGCAGGGACGATCACGGCGGCAGCCTTTCTGAAAAAATTTGCCGGTGATTTTCGCTGGGCCCACCTGGACATCGCCGGCACCGCCTGGGGCGACTCGGCGCAACCCTACACTGCCAAGGGAGGCACAGGGGTTGGCGTGCGACTGCTGATCTCTTTCCTGAAAAACCTGGCCGGCCAGAGCGGTTGAAGTATGGTTCGCAAAGAAGGCCGTTCTGTCAGGGCGAGGGATGTTTTTGCTGGCGAGTCACCTGTCAGCGACACCCGCCTTTAACCTTGACAGGGAAGATGCCGGTTGCTACGTTAAAACGTTGAGCGACAACATTGCGTGAACGCCCTTTCCCACGACGACGGATCATGTCATGAGAGTACTGGTTTCCGACAAATTCCCCAGTGAAGGGCTCCAGATCCTGGAGCGTGCTGAAGGCATCGAGCTTGACTATCAGCCCGGGCTGACGGATGAACAGCTACTGCAGTCTGTTGCCGAGGCCGATGCCCTGATTGTGCGCAGCGGCACCCAGGTCACGGAAGAGGTCTTTCATGCGGCAAACAAGCTCAAGGTCATTGGTCGGGCCGGCGTTGGCACAGAGAACCTCGATCTTGATGCAGCCAACCGCAAGGGGGTTGTCATCATGCACACGCCCTTCGGTAGCACGACCACCACTGCCGAACATACCATCGCCATGGTCTTCGCCCTGGCCAGGCAGATTCCGGCGGCCAGCCAATCGACCAAAAGCGGCCTATGGGAATCGGAACGCTTCCTGGGGATCGAAATAGCCGGTAAGACCCTCGGCGTTTTGGGCGCCGGCAAAATCGGCCGACTGGTCATTGAACGGGCCCTCGCCCTGAAAATGAAACCGATTGTTTTTGACGCCTACCTGGCCGAAGAGACCATTCGCCTGCTCGGTGCCGAGCAGGTTGAGTTCGAAGAGCTTCTGGCCCGCTCTGATTTTCTGACGCTGCACATCCCCCTCAACGCCGACACGGATCACATCCTGAATCGCGAGACCCTGGCAAAGGTCAAGCCCGGCTGTCATATCATCAATTGCGCCACGGGCGGCCTGATCGATGAAATTGCGCTGGCCGAGGCGATCAAGGCCGGACGTGTTGCTGGAGCAGCCATCGATGTCTTTGCGAAAGAGCCTCCCGGTACAGACAACCCATTGCTGAGTCTCGAGCAGGTCATCTGCACCCCGCACCTACGCACCGCTACCCGCGATGCCCAAGTAAATGTCACCGTACAGGTCGCTACCCAGGTGGTCGACTTCCTGAAAAAAGGCACCATTGTCAATGCCGTCAACGTGCCGTCGATCAGCGCCGACCTCTTGGCAACCCTGCGCCCGCACATCGACCTTGCCGAGCGCCTCGGTTCATTCCAGGCGCAGCTGTACGGCAAGGGGCTCGAGGAAGTGCACCTTGAATACGCCGGCACGGTCACCAACCACCCGACCGAGCCATTGACCATGGCCGCGCTCAAGGGCATCCTGACCCCCATGATCGGCCCTGAAGTAAATTACATCAACGCCACGCATCTGGCCCGGGAACGTCGTATTCGCATCACCGAAACCCGCAGCCAGACGAACCGCGGCTTTGCCAGCATGATCCGCCTGACAGTCGTCGGCGCGGCCGGCGAGCATGCGGTCTGTGGCGCCATGTTCGGCGAAGACGAGTACCGCATCGTGCGCGTCAACGGCTGCAACGTTGAAGCGTCCCCCCACGGCCATATCCTGGTGTTGTTTAACGAAGACCGCCCCGGCATTATCGGCTTCATCGGCCAGGTACTCGGCGAAGCACAGATCAACATTGCCGGCATGAACCTGACCCGTCAATCTACCGACGGCCAGGCTGTTTCGCTGATCAACGTTGACAGCTGCATTTCAGATGAGACCCTGGAAAAACTCCGCGCCCACCCGCACATCGTGGGCGCACACCAGATCGTTTTGTAAATGAAGGGCCTGAACGTGCCGAACACCATCGAAACGCGGTTACCGACCGGCGTAAAAGATTTTCTGCCGATCAAGGCGGCCAAGCTCGATTACCTGCAGAACACCCTGCGTAACATCTACCGGTCATGGGGCTTCCGCCCCGTTGCACCTGCCGTCCTCGAGGATCTGGCCGTACTCGAACTCGGCCTCGGCACAGACCTGCGCGAAAAGACCTTTCGTTTTGATGACCGCCAGACCGGCCGCCTGGTCGCCTTCCCGCCGGACATCACCCCCCAGGTCGCCCGGATCGCTGCGACCCGCATGCGTGACATGCCTTTGCCTTTCCGTCTCTGCTACAATGGCCGCGTGCTGCGCCACACTGAACAGCGACTGGGCAAGGACCGAGAGGTTTTCCAGTCAGGGGTAGAGCTGATCGGCCTGAAAAGTCCAGAAGCGGACGCGGAGATGATTGCCATGGCGGTCAAGTGCCTGCAGGCGGTCGGTGCTAGCGAATTTACCATCGACATCGGCCAGGTTGAATTTCTTCGTGGCGTGCTCAACGATCTGCCCCTTGAACCGACACAATCCCGCGCGGTGCGCACTGCCATCGCGGCGAAGGACAGCTCCGGGCTGCAACAACTGCTCAAGGTCCTGCCATTGACGGAGCAGCAACGCACAGAGCTGTTGGCCCTGCCCAGACTTTACGGTGGCCATGAAGTTCTTGCCCAGGCCCGCAAGTCGATTGCCAACCCTGCTTCGCAAGCGGCGCTGGATAACCTGGAAAAGGTCCTTGACGTCCTTGACGTCTACGGGGTCGGAGAGCACATCACTTTAGACCTTGGTGAAATGCGCGGTTTCGATTACCATAGCGGGCTGATCTTCCAAGGGTTCCTGTCAGGTTTCGGCCAGGCGGTTTGCGCCGGCGGCCGTTACGATGGTTTGATGGCCCGTTACGGCTTCCCGGCACCAGCCACAGGCTTCGCTTTCAACCTGTACAACCTGCTCTTTGCTCTCGATGGAACCCTTGACGAGTGCGCCGGGGAAGGGACAGACATCTTGCTCTTCTCTTCCGGGCAAGACAAGGCGCCGGCCCAGCGTCTGGCAGTCATCCTGCGCGACCAGGGCTTCTCGCTGGCCCGAGACATTATTGAGCGCGACCAAGCGGACAGTCTCGACTATGCCCGGCGCATGCATTATCGTTATTTGCTGGTACTCGACACATCACAAGAACAGCTGACCCTGATCCGCATCGCGGATGGGCAGGAAACCGACCTGACTTATACAGCGATCGAATCAGGACAATTCCGGCTTTAATACAACTTGGAGAAAAACATGGCAAACGTCGTCATTATCGGCGCCCAGTGGGGTGACGAAGGCAAAGGGAAAGTTGTTGACATCTATACCGAACACGCCCAGCAGGTGGTCCGCTATCAGGGCGGCAACAATGCCGGGCATACGCTTGTCGTCGGCGACCAGACCATTGTTCTGCACCTGATCCCTTCCGGCATCCTGCATCCCGGCAAGCGCTGCATCATCGGCAATGGTGTCGTTCTCGACCCGAAAATCTTCCTCGGTGAAATCGAGAACCTCAAGAAGAAGGGGTATCTAAAGGATGATCACCAGCTGCTCGTGGACAGCAACCTGCACGTGATCATGCCTTGGCACAAGGCCATCGACCTGGCCCGCGAAAAGGATTCTGCCCGCAAAATCGGCACCACCGGGCGTGGCATCGGCCCTGCCTACGAGGACAAGATCGGCCGCCGCGGCATCCGTATGAGCGACCTGATCAAACCTCAGGTGTTCCGGCGCAAGCTCAGAGAAGTTTTGCCGGAGAAGAACTTCTTGCTGGAAAAGTTTTTCGGTGAAGCGCCTCTCGACGAAGAGCAGATTTTCGCCGAGTATTCTGGCTATGCCAAACAGATAGAAAAATATATCGGCTGCTGCTCGAGCACACTGAATACTGCCCTCAAGGCCGGCGACAACCTGCTCTTTGAAGGGGCCCAAGGTACCTTGCTCGACATCGATCACGGCACCTACCCTTACGTGACCTCCTCTTCTACCTGTATTGGCGGAGTTAGCACAGGGACGGGCATGGCTCCGTGTCACATAACCGGCGTCATCGGCATCACCAAGGCCTACTGCACCAGGGTCGGCGAAGGGCCTTTCCCTTCGGAACTGCATGATGCAATGGGCGACCGTCTGCGCAAGGCCGGCCATGAGTTCGGTTCGACCACTGGTCGGCCGCGCCGCTGCGGCTGGTTTGACGCCGTCGCCATACGTGAAGCCGTCCGGCTCAACGGTCTGACCGGCCTCGCGATCACCAAGCTCGACGTTCTCAATGACCTGGAGAGCATCAAGGTTTGCACCGCATATTCCTATAAAGGGCAGTTGCTCGAGGAGTTTCCCCACGAAGCCGACATCCTCCTAGAATGCACGCCAGTTTACGAGGAGTTTGAAGGGTGGTGCAGCGATATCTGCGAAGCACGCACCATGGCCGACCTGCCGGCTGCAGCCAAGGCCTATCTGGCCAAACTCGAAGAACTCGCTGGGTGTCCGGCAGTACTGGTTTCCGTCGGGCCGCGTCGTGACCAGACGATCCAGGTCAGCAACCCCTTTGCCTGATTGCTCCCCATTAACAGCACAAAAAAAAACGGACCACAGCGTGGTCCGTTTTTTAGTTCTAAAGCCGCTCTGGGTGATTACTTGATAAAATAACCGGCAACCCGCCAGCGATCACCTTCCAACATAACCGTCACGTATTCGGAAACGCTCTTGGTGTTCTGATACTTCGAATCGAATGTGAGCAGAATATACTCGCCGTCCGGGCTGTCCTTGGCCGTGGTGGAGTAGCTGGCATTCTCCTCCGTGCGCTCGATCAGTGCCCCGGAGCGAGCCCGGGTCTTGGTCAAGGTCTCGACCCATTCCTGCTGGGTCACGCTGTCCTGCATCAGTGTCGCCGCACTCTGCCAACTCTCTGCATATTTCTCGGCATCGATCATGTGGAGAAACTCCATGGCCGTGGCCATGGCTTTTTTGGTCTTATCCCTGTCCGGTTTTTCACTGAGCATCGGGAAGATAATAATGAATATACAGGCCAAGATGAGGACAGCATGAATACGAAATTGTTTCGGAAACAAAGGAACCTCCTGCATTTCTGATTTGCAAACAGATGTTTACTATGAAAAGGGCGACAGGTCTACACATTTCACGTTGAATTACGGGCAACATTTTGCTGGTGTGAGGCAACCGTCCCCACTGCTGTTACGCATCCTGGCCCACGCGCCGAAAGGCCGCCAGCACATCGTTCTGGCTGAGAATGCCGACCAGCTTTTGTTCATCATCCGTGTCGACCACGGGGAAATAGCTTATATTGCGGTGCAGTTGCAGGACATTGAGGGCTTCACGCAGCGACTGATCCGGCTTCAGGCAATATTGTGCCGCCACTGTCAGGTCCCCGGCAACCACCAGAGGTACCAACGCCGGCTCAAAGAGCAGATTGCGGATTTCCGTGTAGTCGATGACGCCGACAAAGTGGTTGCTGTCATCAACCACGGGGAACTGGTCATAGCGACTGTGCGCAATATGCTTGAGCAGGGCGTAGTAGGGCGTGCTGTGCAGCACGGTCTCGACATTCTGCCGCATGATATGCCGCACCAGGATATCGCCGGGGTCCTCGAGGCGATGGCCAATCGGCACCCCCAGGGAGCTGCGAAAATGGTGCACGACATTGTGCAGTCCCTCCAGGGCTCCCACCGGCGCACGTTTCTGCAGCAGCGCCAGAATCGGCACCTCGCCGGAACGCACCAGGCCATGCCGCACAGCAAGCGGCCCCATCAGTTCGAACACCACCACCGAGCCCAATACAATGGTTTCAAGAAGCTTGCCGCCAACCGGCCAATGGTGGGCCAATTGCGTTGCCAGACCGATCGCGACGCCGGCCTGAGCCATCAGGGTCAAGCCCACATACACCCTTTCATTTGCACCGAAGCCGCCGAGACGGGCGCCAATAGCGGCCCCTAGCCATTTGCCAAGAGTCCGGGCGACCACATAGGCGACACCGAGCAGGCCAATATGGGTCAACGTCTCGATGTGCAGGTTGGCACCGGCCAGCACGAAAAAGGCTACGTAAAGCAGATAGTCAACCTCGCGGATGTCATTTTGCAGCCGAGGCCAGCGCGGGCAGCTGTTGGCCAAGGTCATGCCCAGGATCAGGCTGGCCAGCAAAGGATCAATCTGCAGGCCGCGACAGAGAGCAACGTTGACAGCTATTCCGCCAAGCATCAGGATCTTGTTCTCACTTGGCAATTCAAGGCGCTGTGCCCATACGGACAGGGCAAATCCCATGAGAGCTCCAACCATGACCGGACCACCCATACGCATGACGAGAACACCGAGAGTCTCACCAGGGAAGATAAAGATGTGGGCAAGGATGGCGAAGCCAAGCACCGAAACCAGGTTGTTAAAGCCGACCAGCGTCAGGACCAGGCTCGTCACCGGCCCTTCAGCTTCGTACTCGCGAATCACCATCAGGGTCGCAGCCGGTGCCGTCGCCACACCGATGATGCCCAGGAAGAGAGAGAATTCCAGGGAGGTTTGCCAAAGGGTTTGTCCCGGCACGATCATTTGCAGGAAAGCAAGATTAACAACAAGCACAGCGCCAGAGACCAGGAGGAAGGTCAGGATGATTTCACTCCCGGAGAAGAGCAGGATGCGGTGACGCCAGCGATCGAGATGGCGAATCTCGAAAAGACCGCCGATATGCATCAGGATCAGGGCCAGGGCCATCTCCGAGAGGGGCCGCAGTTCAAGGAGCACCTCGGGTGGCAACAGGACCGGCAGGTGGGTCAGATGTGCAAAGGATGGCCCGATCAGCAGACCGGTCAGCAGGTACCCGGTCACCCGCGGGATATGGCAGACCGAGGCGAGGCGACCGCCGATCAGGGCGCCGAGAAAGACGAAAGACAACGCAACCAGCAATGGCAGAAAAGATTCACCCATAGAGGCAAAATATCACAACCATCGGGCATCACCAAGTGGAACAGGTGCAACCTTATACCAGCAGGCATGCTCCCGCTCACACCGTTTGCCGGCCCGGGGATCGGGACTGGATCGCCTCGGCAAGAGGGTTGGCTGCGATCTCCTCGCTGTTGGCAAGATCGGCAATAATCCGGGCGACCTTGAACAGACGTGTATAGGCCCGCGCCGACTGGCCAAGCCGGTCGGTGATATGCTGCAGCAGGTTCTGCCCACTTGCATCGGTGCGGCAAAACGCCTGTAGCTGCAAAGGTCCCATGCAAGCATGGGAGTAATACGCCGCCGGGGAAACCGTTCCTGCTGAATACGCCTTGCCTGTTCCACCCTGCAGCGGATCGATTCGCTGGTCTCTACAGGGCGCGTATCGGCCAGGTCGTGGTGAGCAATGCGCGGCACTTCGACCTTCAAATCAAGGTGTTCCAGCAGCGCCCTCTCTTCGGCGTTGACGGCGAGGAGAGCCCGTCCAGATCCCAGGATCGGGCGGCCGCAGCCAGGGGCAGAACACCTTGATCCGGCTTGATACCGCTGTCCAGAGACAGCTCGCCCATCAGGAGAAAGCGCGCTGCACGTTCTTTCAGCACCAGGCCGGTCGCCGACAGCCGTCAGATCGTCATCGGCAGACCGAAAGCGCCTCCCTCCTTGCGGATATCGGCCGGAGCAATATTAATGGTGATACGACGGTTGGGAAATTCGTAAAGGAATTCTTGATGACGGACTTGACTCGGTCCTTGCTTTCTTTGACCGCGCCCTCGGGCAGACCAACCGTAGCGAACTGCAGCAGACCCTGAGTTATATCGACCTCCACCTCGACCGGGTAGGCATCGAGACCAAGCAGACCCCGGACAGACCCTTGGCGAGCATGCATCGCCCCTTTTTTCAATAACAAGGCCCTGGGGGGTCATCACATTTGAGAACACAGGAGACAGTTGAAAACCTCCGATATTCTGTCTCCTGTCGTCAATATCATTCCAGGGCGTCCAGGTACTTCTCGGTAACGATCGCGGCAATCGCACCGTCACCGACAGCGGTGGCGATCTGCTTGAGAATCTTCTTGCGGACATCACCGGCGGCAAAGACACCCGGCATCGAGGTGCGGCAGTCGGCATCGGTGAGGATGTAACCGTCGCGATCGAGTTCCAGGATGTTGGCAAGGAAATGCGCCTTCGGCGTAACGCCGATGGCGACGAACAGGCCATCG
>Ga0316188_10001494_pt1 | contig 11092 bp, 8 predicted proteins | sample Phiworburrow1_MG_FD_204933 | JGI IMG/M metagenome (GOLD analysis project Ga0316188, IMG submission 204933) | Coastal sediment microbial communities from Maine, United States - Phippsburg worm burrow 1 | ecosystem: Environmental > Aquatic > Marine > Coastal > Sediment | place: USA: Maine... | reverse complement strand
AACCCTCGCCGTGAAGCACGCCAGTGGCCACCAGCACCAGATTCAGCGGCGCGGCATCGCGCAACGCTGCGGCCGCCACGGTTATGCTGCTCGGCTCACCGACGTCGATGGCCGGTGCCGAGCCGCGGTGCAGCGCGAGCACGCTGGCGCAGCGCGGGTCGTCCCGCAATTGCTGCACGAAGGCCGAGCCGATCGCGCCGCCGGCACCGATCACCAGCGCGCGATAACCGTCGCATAGGGAAGCCAGGGTCGCCATGCCGGTCACTGTGCCAGCCTTAGCCCAGGCCTACACTGCCGCGATGAATCAACCCTTGAACATCGGTGTCATCGGCCTGGGAGTGATGGGCCGGCGCATGCTCGAACGGCTGGACGCGCACCCGCGCCTGCACGCCACCCGGGTCTGGGACGCCGCGCCCGCAGCGCTGCAGGCGGTGCTGCGCAAGCACCCGCAGCTGCAGCCTGCCGCCAGCGCGGCGGCGCTGATCGACAGCCCGGGCCTGCACGGCCTGTACATCGCCACGCCGCCGGCTGCGCACCTGAACCTGAGCGAAGCGGCCTTCGACGCGGGTCTGGCGGTGCTGTGCGAAAAGCCACTGACCGTGGATTTCGACGCCGCACGGCACACCCTCGCGCGCATCGAGCGTGAAGGCCAGCGCGCCGCGGTGAACTTCTCGCTGGCCTCGTCGCCAGGCCTGGCGGCGCTGCAGCAGGCCTTCGGCGCCGCTGGCGACGCCCAATGCGGCACGCTGCAATCGGTGGAGATCGAACTCGGGTTCACCGCCTGGCCGCGCGCCTGGCAGGCGGCCGCCGGTGCGTGGCTGTCACAGCGCGCCGAAGGCGGCTTCGGGCGCGAAGTGCTGTCGCACTTCGTGTTCGTTTTGCAGCGGGTGCTCGGGCCGGCGACGGTCCAGCGCAGTGCCGTCGACTATCCGGACGACGGCGTCGGTGCCGAGATCGCGCTGTCCGCGAACTTGCTGGCGGGTGGAGTACCGGTGAGCATCGACGCGCGTGTCGATGCGGCACTGTCCACGCCGGACCACAACCGCATGCGTTGGTGCGGCAGCCGTGGCGAGATCGAACTCGGTGAGTGGTTCGGCTTGTTGCAGCGGCGCTCCGGCGAGGGCTGGGGCGCCGCCGGCGATGCCGCATTGCATCGCGCCGCCGGCCAGGCAGCGCAGCTCGAGCAGTGGGTGCAGCTGATCGAAGGCCGGCCGCACGGCCTGCCTTCCTATGCCGAGGCGCTGGCGGTGCAGCGCACGATCGAGGCGCTGCTCGCCGGCGTTTGACGCGCTGTCAGCCCGCGCTCAGCGCCCAGCGGTCGATGTCGGGCTGGATGATGCGCCCGTCGTCGCGCAGCTTGTGCAAGTGGGCCAGCAGCGAGCGCCGCGCCATCGCGTGCAGTTGCGTGGGCACGTCGTCGTAGACCGCGGCCAGCAGCGCATCGGTGGGCTGTGCGCTGCGGTCGGCGAAGGCCCGCAACACCTTCGCTTCCCGCTTCAGGCGGTGGTCGATGATGTGTTGCATCGCGCGCCGCGGCTGCGGCATCAGGAAGCCGTGGCCCGGTGCCAGCCAGTCGATGTCCAGCGCCAACAGTTCGCGCAGCGACTTCAGGTACGCGCCCATGTCGCCATCGGGCGGATTGATGACCACGGTGCTGCCCTGCATCACGTGGTCGCCGGTGAAGAGCAAACGCTCTTCGTCGAGCAAATAGCACAGGTGGTTGCCGGCATGCCCCGGCGTGTGCAGCACGCGCAGCGTGCTCTGGCCGGGCAGCGCGAATACCTCGCCGCCTCGCAGCGGCCGGTCGGGGACGAATCCGGTGTCCTGCCACTCTGCGTGCAGCGGCGCCATGCCGTGCAGCGGCGCGCCGGTGCGCGCCTTCAGCGCCTGCGCCGCCGGTGAATGGTCCTTGTGGGTGTGGGTGACGAAGATCCAGCGGATCGGCCCCGGCGCCGCATCGACGATCGCCTGCACGTGCGCGGCATCGGCCGGCCCGGGATCGAGCACTGCCCACTCGTTGGCCGGCCCGCCGCCGATCAGGTAGGTGTTGGTGCCCGGGCCGGTCATCAGGCTGCCGTTGGGTGCGGTGACGCGGACCAGCCGCGGAGACAGCCGCACCGCGGGGCCCGGCGCCAGTTCGTAGCTGTGCCGGCCGTGGCCGTCGGGGTCGAGCCGGCCCAGCTCGGCGTAGGGCGGCTCGTCGGGCATCACCGGGCGCAGGCCCTTCGATCCGGTGGCCAGCCGCGGCATCGTGCACGGCACCGCCGGCAGGCCGCGCGCATGCGCCAGCACCGCATCGACGTCGCCCAGGCGCTGCAGCAGCTCGAGGATCTTGTAGGTCGGTGGCGCCAGCTTCAGTTCCTTGCGCCGTGCCAGGCCTTCGGACGGGGTCAGCCACAGCTGCGCGTCGGTCTCGTGGTCGTCCTGCGACGCGACCTGCAACTGCGGCGCCTCGGTGACGAAGAAGCGCGTGTCGTAGCGCTTGGGCACGCCAGGCGGCGTCATCCAGTGGTCGAGATAGGCCAGGCGGTCGGCGGCGAGGTGGATGCTGAAGCGCCGGCAGATCTCGCCCATCGTCACCTGGCGGCGGTTCAGTGCGTCGCGCTGCGCGCCGATCGCGGCCAGCTGCGCCGCGTCCAGGTGCGCGCGGTCCTGCGTAGTGGCATACAGCAGCCCGGCTTCCTCGAAGCATTCGCGCATCGCCGCGAACCAGTAGGCCAGCGCGCCGACGGGCAGACCCAGACGCGCGCTGGCCTGCGCGTCGTCCAGCCCGCAGCACAGCGCGGCGCCCTCAGCATCGGCCGCGTCGAGCAGGCCGCCGGGGAAGACGCAGGCGCCGCTGTGGATGTCGCCGTCGCGCGGGGCGCGGCGCATCAGCAGCACCTGCAGGCCCTCGCCCGCGTCGCCGCGCCGCAGCACCACCACGGTGGCGGCCTGGCGCACCGCGGCGCCGGGGGTCGGCGCCCATGTCCGGGCGGTGATCGGGTCGGGTTCGTTGCTCGTGCTCATGGGCCGAAGCGTAACGCAGCGCGCCACAATCGCGCTGTAAGCCACACCCGGTACAGACCGAGAGCCCTCATGCCAGCCATCGACGCCGATCTGCAGGCGGCCTACCTGTACAGCTTCCCCTACTACGAGATGGCGCGCACGCGCTATCTGATGCTCGACTTCCCGCTCAACCCGCAGCGCGGCGAGGTCAACACGCTGCTGCACCGGCGAAGCTTGGCCGACCACCGTACGCGCGGCGTCACCACGCCCAACAACGACACCCTGTACTCGGTGGCCTGGCTCGATCTGGATGCCGGGCCGCTGGCGCTGACGCTGCCACGCGTGGCGGGACGCTACTGGTCGCTGCAGTTCATGGACGCAAGCTCCGGCACGGCGGCGCTGCTCGGTTCGCGCCTGGACGGGCAGGGGGGCTTCGAGCTGTGGGTGATGCGCGACGGCGATCCACGCCAACCGCCGGCGGGCGTGCGCGTGCTGCGCCTGCCGACCCGCGATGTGTGGATGCTGGCACGCTTCGGCCTGGACAGCGCGGCTGACCTGCAGGCGGTGCATGCGTTACAGGATGCGATGCGGCTGCAGCCTGTCGTGAGCGGCGCGGCGCCGGCAGCTCCGCGGGCGCCGCAGCGCGCGCTGGGCTCGCCCGAGGACGGGAGCAACTACCTGGCGGTGGTCAACGACATGCTGGCACGCAACGGCGTGCCCGCGGCCGAGAAGGCGATGGTGGCGGGCTGGTCGACGCTAGGCATCGGCATGACCGCGCCCAGCGCCGAGCAGGCATCACGCTGGGATGCGGGCCTGCCGGCGCTGAATGCCGCGCTGCGCGAGACCGGCGGCATCAGCGCCGCGGCGACGACGGCGCGCGGCTGGTCCTACCCGGACGCTGCGATCGGTACCTACGGCGGCAACCATGCGCTGCGTGCCCGTGTGGCGCTTGGCGGACTGGCGGCGCTGCCACCGCAGGAAGCTCTGTACCTCAGCGCCACCTCCGACAACAACGGCGAGCCGCTGCACGGCCAGCATCGCTACCGGCTGCGCCTTCCGGCCGAAGGCATCGATGCCGCCGCGTTCTGGTCGCTGACGATGTACCAGGTCGAGCCCGACGGGCGGCTGTTCTTCGTGGACAACCCGATCGCTCGCTACGCTGTCGGCGACCGCACGCGCGGCCTATCGAAGGGCGCCAATGGCGCGATCGAACTCGTCGTGCAGCCGCAGCCGCCAGCCGAACCGGCCAAGCAGGCGAACTGGCTGCCGTCGCCGCAGGGGCCTTTCCGCCTGATCCTGCGTGCTTACGGCCCATCGGTCGCGCTGGCGCAGGGCCAGGCGCCGCTGCCGGTGATCGAGAAGCTGCCCTGAAGCGGCCTGCCGGCGGCGGGTCCGGTTTATCGGTGCATTGTGCGTCACTGCAGCTGCGCGGCACGGATGAGATCGAACAGCTGCCGATTCCACTCGGCGTGAAAGCGCGGGTGAAGATGATTCGCCGCCCTGGGGGGGAATTCGGACCCCGGCCACGACGGCGGCCCAGTTGAGATCGTTCTGGCGGCTGGGCCACCCGGCGGGCCAGGGCCGTACCAGGGCCTGCAGCATCTGAAGATCGACGTCCCAGCACTTCGCGAACAGCTCACTCGCCTGTTCGCCCAGACCGAACCATTGCGCGAAGCTCTCGAGCGTTGGAACCCACGCCCAGAATTCGTCCGCGTTGCGGCAGAAGTCGACGACGGCTTGCGCGAGCTGCGCGCGGGACAGGCGGGGCTCTTCCCGGGTGATGAGTCGAAACGCGCCAGAGACGAAGGCATTGGTGGCAGGATCGATGGCCACTTCGGACGAGATGCCGTGCCAGCTGCGTCCGTCCTCATCGGCCAGACCGATCCACATCAGCTCGCACCGGTCGGACCAGGGCGCGGCCGTCCACCCGGTATCGATAAAGATGCGGCGGGTCATGAGCGGGTGTCGTGACCGCCAATGCGGCGTGCTACGAGCGGCTGTGCCGGCTCAGTACTTGAGCCGTGCGAAGTAGGTCTTCTGCGCCAGCTCGCGGGCCTGGCCCAGCGTGTGCACGCCCTGCGCCTGCAGCAGCGGGATCAGCTTCATGAACACCTCGGCGGTGACCATCGCGTCGCCCAACGCAGTGTGCCGGCCCATCACGGTGACGTCGAAGCGCTCGGCGATCGCCTCGAGCCGGTGCGAGTCCTGGCTGGGATGCACCGCCGCCGACAGCAGCAGCGTGTCCAGCACCGGCTGATCGAACTTCACGCCGGTGCGTTCTTCCTTCAACTGCAGGAAGCGCATGTCGAAGGCGGCGTTGTGCGCCACCAGCACGGTGTCGGCACAGAACTTGTGGAAGGCCGGCAACACGATGTCGATGGTCGGCTGGCCGGCCACCATCTCGGGCTGGATGCCGTGGATCGGGATCGACGCGGCGGGGATGCCGCGCTGCGGGTCGACCAGCTGTTCGAAACTCTCCCGTCGACGCAGCTTGCCGCCGACGATGCGCGTTGCGCCGATCTGGATGATCTCGTCGCCCTCGGACGGGTTCAGCCCGGTCGTCTCGGTGTCGAACACCGTGTAGGTCAGTTCGTGCAGCGGCTGGTCGTCGAGCGCGCGGCTTGACTCCGTCGCCTGGAACAGGTCGAAGTCGTAGTACTCCGGCCGGCTGTCGCTGCGCACGAAGGTCGCGGTGTCCAGCTGCTCCTGGGCGCTGGCCAGCGGCAGCAGGAAGCGGAAGAAGGTGCGGTGGCGCGCGCGCTCGCGCTCGAACCAGAACTCACCGCCATGGCGCTGCACCACGTCGCGCACGCTCAGCGGGCTGGTTTCGGCGCCGGTCTTCATCGGCTCGGCCTCCCAGTTGACCACCGTCTCGGTGTTCATCGACGGACCCGCCCACACCAGGTCGAGATGCGCGCGCTGGCCTGCCGAATGCAGCCGCAGCTCGACCACCTTGACCTCGTACTCGTCACCCAGCCGCCAGGCCAGGCTGGCCAGCGCGCCCAGCAGCGCGAAGCTGTCCACCTTGAGCCAAAGCGTCTCGTCGATTTCGCCGGTGCTCGCGCGCAGGCCGGGCAGCGCGTCAATGCGGCGCTGCGCCGCGGCAACCAGGTCGGCGCCGAGCATGTCCTCCAGCGGCCAGCGCGTGCGCATGTCCTGCGTGCTCTGCGCGGCCAGCTCCTGGATGCGGTGGCTCATCAGCTGCACCTCGTCGCTGATCACCGCCTGAAAGCGCTCGCGCACCGCGGCCTCCATGTCAGGGTCGTCGAGCATCTCCACCGCCGCGCGCAGGTTGCCCAGCGATGCGCGCGCAGCCTCTGTGAAGGCGTGAAGCGCCTGGTCGCGCGCCGACTCCTCCTCGTAGTCACGCGTGATGTTGTCCAGCATCAGCACGAAGCCGTGCAGGCTGGGGTCGTCGGCCTCGCCGCCGCGCACCGGGCTCATCATCGCGCGCAGCAACTGCCCCGCGGCGGTGGTGGTGACGAACTGCGCCGCCGGCTGAGCCGCGCCTCGCTGCAGCCGCTGCTGGATATTCTCCAGCGCATGGCGCACCAGCTTGCGCTCGAACACGCTGTAGATCGAGCGGCCCAGCCCGATCAGCTCGGCGCCGCCGGCCAGCGCCGGCGCGCTCGACAGCGCGCGGAACTGCAGCTGCGCGCGCTGGTTGTACAGCAGGATGCGCCCGTCCAGGTTGCACACCACCACGCTTTGCGTCAGCTCCGACATCAGCGCGGCCAGCCGCGCGCGCTCCTCGTCGATGTGGCGGCTGGCCTCGGCCACCTTCTGCGCCATCTGCTCGCGCAACTCGGTTCGCTGATGCAGCAGCTGGTTGACGGTGGCGGCCAGGTGACGCAGCGACGCAGCTCCGTCCGGCGTGATCTCGTGCTGCAGGTCGCTGTCCAGGCGCACGCGCGCCTGTTCCAGCAGCTTCGCTGCGGCGCTTGCGTATTGCCGATACAGGCCACTCAGTAGCCATGCGGCCAGACCCCATGTGCCCAACGCCGCCATCACCAGCAGCGCGCCGCGCTCGTTGAGCAGGCCGGCCAGCGTCTCGCGCTGCGGCGCTTCGAGCGTGGACCACAGCAGCGCGCCGCCGGCCAGCGCGAACAGCGCCAGGAAAGCCCCTGGCGCCAGTAGCACGAGCAGCAGCCGCTTATCGCCCTTCACTTCGCCGCGCCCAGCATCTCGGCGACCTTGGCCACCAGGTCCTTCGTCGCGAAGGGCTTGGTCATGTAGGCGTCGGCACCGACGCCCAGGCCCTTGTCGATGTCGGTGTCGCGGCCCTTGGCGGTGAGCATCAGCACCAGCGTACCCTTCAGCGCCTCGTCGGCACGCAGCTCCTGGCAGACCTCGAAGCCGCTCTTCTTCGGCATCATCACGTCCAGCAGCACCAGCTGCGGGCGCTCCCGCCGGATTGCGTCGATGGCCTCTTGGCCGTCGCGCGCGACGCTGACCTCGTAGCCGGCGCGTTTCATCAGATATTCGAGCGAGATGACGATGTTCGGTTCGTCGTCGGCGATCAGGACCCGGTGCGTCATGTCTGGTCTCCAGTGCTGCGATCTGCGTCGCGGGACGAAGCTTGCCACGGTAGCCATACCTTGAAGCATGCGCCTTGCGCCGTGTCAGGCTCCAGCCAGATGCGTCCGCCGAAGTGCTCGACGATGTGGCGGCTGATCGGCAGGCCCAGGCCGGTGCCCTGGGGCCGGCTCAACGCATCGCCGCCCTGGCGGAACTTCTCGAAGATCAGCGCACGCTGCCCGACCGGCACGCCGGGGCCGTTGTCGCTCACCGACACGGTCACGCCGGCTGCGTCGGCGTCCAGCCGCAGCTCCACGCGGCCGTCGCCGGCGGGCACGAACTTGGCCGCGTTGGACAGCAGGTTCAGCAGCACCTGCATCAGCCGGTCGGCGTCGGCGCGCAAGGTCGGCACCGTTTGCGGCATCTGCAGCGACAGGCTGGCGCCGCGCTCGCGGAACATCGCCTCGGTGGTGTGCACGGCCTGCGTCAGCAGCATGCGCAGGTCGACATCGCTGTTGTGCCATTCGGCATGGCCAGACTCGATCTTCGCCATGTCCAGCACCTGGTTCACCAGCCGGCTCAGCCGCTCGGTCTCGCCCACGACGATTCCCAGGAACTCCTGGCGCTGCTCGGCCGGCATCTCGGCATCGTCGCGCATCACCTCGGCCAGCGCGCGGATCGAGGTCAGCGGCGTGCGCAGCTCGTGCGTCACCGAGGACATGAAGTCGTCCTTCAGTCGGTCCAGGCTCTTCAGCTGCTCGTTGGCGCTGCGCAGCTCGGCCGTGGCCCGCTCCAGCGAGCGCGACTTCTCCTCCAGCGCGTGGGCGTAGGCACGCAGCTGCGAAGCCTCCTCCAGGATCAGCATCACATCGTCCAGGTCGAGCGACTCCTCCTCCGCCACCGAGGCCACCATCACACGCGCCGATGCGCTGCCAATGGCGCCGGCCAGCTGGGTCTCGACGAACTGCACCAGCTGCGGTTCGGGCTGTAGCTGCTCGATGCGGGCCACGCCCTGGCGCCGCGCGTAGTCCTCGAACAACGCGGTGGCGCGCTGCACGCCGAGGAACCGGCCGAGCAAGGGCAGCAGGTCGGCCACATGCGCGCGGCCGCGCCAGAACACCGGCCCCGCCGCGGCGGTGCGCTTGAAGACATCGACGAAGAGCAGCGCCTGGCTAGTCTCGCGCGCCGAGGGTGCGCGCCACAGCGAGACGGCGACGTACAGGCCGGCGTTGGCCAGCAGGCTCCAGAAAAGCGAATGCGTCAGGTAGTCCAGCCTCTTCAGGCCGAACAGCGCCTCGGGCCGCAGCAGTTCCCAACCGAAGGCGCCGTTCGCCAGCAACTCACGGCCCAGCCAGCCCGACTTGGCAAAGGACGGCAGCAGCAGCGTGTAGACCCACACGGCGAAGCCGGCGCCCAGCCCGGCCAGCGCGCCAGCTCGCGTGCCGCCCTTCCAGTACATGCCGCCGAGCATGGCCGGCGCGAACTGCGCCACCGCGGCAAAGCTGATCAAGCCGATACCCACCAGCGCATAGGCCTCGCCGGCCAGCCGGTAATAGAGGTAGCCAAGCAGCAGGATGGCGACGATGGCGGCGCGGCGGATGGCCAGCAGGAAGCCGGTCAGGTCGCTGCCGGCGGCGGCCTGTGCCACCCGAAAGCGCCGCGTGCGTAGCAGCATCGGCATGACCAGGTCGTTGCAGACCATCGTCGACACCGCAATCGCCTCGACGATGACCATGCCGGTGGCCGCCGACAGCCCGCCGACGAAGGCCAGCAGCGCCAGGCCGGCATGCCCGGCGGCCAGCGGCAGCGTCAGGACGAAGCCCTCAGCATCGGCGCCGGCGCCGAAGTGCAGCAGTCCGGCCAGCGCGATGGGCAACACGAACAGGTTGATCAACAGCAGGTACAGCGGGAAGGCCCAGGCGGCGCGCTTCAGGTGACGCTCGTCGACGTTCTCGACCACCATCACCTGGAACTGCCGCGGCAGGAACACCACCGACAGCGCCGACAGCATGGTCAGCGCGAACCACTGCTCGTAGGCGAAGGTCTTGCCCTGGCCGAGCGTGAGCAGCCGCGCCAGTTCGGGCACGGCCTGCGCCTGGGCGAACAGATCGCCCAGGCCGTCGAACAGGCCCCAGACGACGAAGCTGCCCACCGCCAGGAAGGCCAGCAGCTTGACCAGCGACTCGAATGCGATGGCCGCGACCATGCCCTCGTGGCGCTCGGCGCTGTCCAGGTGGCGCGCGCCGAAGACGATGGTGAAGCCGGCCAGCGCCAGCGCCAGGTACAGCGTGCTGTCGGTCCACCACGGCGCGGCGCTGCCGGTGGCGGCCCCCGCGCTTTGCGTCATCAGTGCATAGGCCGCCGCGATGCCCTTGAGCTGCAGCGCGATGTAGGGCACCAGGCCGACCACGGTGATCAGCGTCACCAGCCCGGCGAGCGCCGAGCTCTTGCCGTAGCGGCTGGCGATGAAGTCGGCGATCGAGGTGATGCGGTAGGCACGCGCGATGCGGATCATCTTGCGCAGCAGCATCCAGGCCAGGATCATGGCCAGCATCGGCCCCAGGTAGATCGGAAGGAACCAAACGCCGCCAGATGCGGCGCGGCCGACGCTGCCGAAGTAGGTCCAGGCGCTGCAATACACCGCCATCGACAGCGCATAGACCCAGGCATTGCCTATCACCGAGCGGCCCTGGCGCGCGCGGCGGTCGCCGAAGCTTGCCACCGCAAACAGCAGCGACAGGTAGGCAAAGGCAACGCCGATGACCAGCGGCGCGGGCAGCATCAGTCGTCCCGGCCTTCGAGGATCAGCGCGAGCGTGCCGATCAGTAGCGCCCACAGCGCGAACAGCGCGGCCGGGAACAGCGGCACGCCCAGCACCGTCAGATCACGGTCCCACAGCGCGAGCAGCGGGAAGTTGAACAGTGCCAGCGCCGCGCAGAACAGCGCGAGTAGCCGCTGCGATCGCAGGCTTTCGAGCATGGTCGTCCCCTGTTCGTCGGGCCGGATTTGCGCCGGCCCTGCAGCGTTCATTCTGACCGCATGCCTGACCGGGGTCTGACGCACATGTGGGCGGCTGCGGTTTGCCCGTGGCGACGTGCGAGCGCCAAGCAAAGCTTGCCCTCGGGCGTCGGGCTCATGCGCCGCGGCGTGCGGTTCACCAGCAACCGGCGCACCCGCGACTCCATCAGCGCCAGGTGCTTGCTCGCCGCCGGCGCGCAATGCAAGACCGCCTGACGTGCCGCATTAGAACAACCTGGAGACAAGCGTCAAGATCAAGAACACCCTGTCGCGTCGGCGTGTGGCCCAGTCCAACACGCGGGTGCAGGACGTGCTGGTGGTCAGCGCCAGCACAGAGCTAAAGACCGTCGCCGATCCGGCCAAGCTGGCCAAGCCGCAACCCGGCAAGTTGAGCTACGGCTCGAACGGCCAACGCTACGGCGCGGCTTCTTGCAGTTGCCTGCATTCCGCAAGCGCATCGACGAGATCGGCGCCGAGCTGTTGGCTGGCGTTACAGCGCGCCGAGCTTGAAGTGCTGCTGAAGAAAATAGCGGAAACGCTTGATGATGCCCAGCGCGTCCTGCAGGCG
>Ga0316188_10001492_pt1 | contig 11096 bp, 9 predicted proteins | sample Phiworburrow1_MG_FD_204933 | JGI IMG/M metagenome (GOLD analysis project Ga0316188, IMG submission 204933) | Coastal sediment microbial communities from Maine, United States - Phippsburg worm burrow 1 | ecosystem: Environmental > Aquatic > Marine > Coastal > Sediment | place: USA: Maine... | reverse complement strand
CAGGAAATCGAGAACCCGGTGGCGCGGCTGGTGCTGGAAGGTCGCTTCGGCCCGAAGGACGTGATCCCGGTCGACTTCGAGAACGGCAGGTTCAAGTTCGACCGGGTCGTGCACTGAGCCGCGGGGCCCGCGCGCCCCGCGGCGGTCGGCACCGCGCGCGCGTCGGTCCATCGTGTAGGCTCGCGGGCTGAATGCACGCCGGTTCACTCCACGACTGTTCCTCGAGCGGCCCATGATCATGAAGCGCCTCCTCGCGAGTCTCGCGCTTGCGCTCGCTGCCGTCTCCTGCACGAGCCTGCCGGAGAAGGTGCCGCTCGGAGCGCCGGGCCATGCGCTGGCGCCGCGCGACGGCGGCCCGCTGGCCGACGTGGAGAATGCGCTGCGGCCAGCCCTGGGCCCCGACCAGTCGGGGTTCGCCCTGCTCGAGGCAAACGAGGACGGGTTGCGCTGGCGCCTTGCGCTAATCGACTCGGCGCGCCATTCGCTCGACCTGCAGTACTACGTATGGTGGGGCGACGACAGCGGCGACCTGCTGATGAAGCGCGTCATTGAGGCGGCGGACCGCGGGGTGAGGGTGCGGATCATCCTCGACGACCTGTCGACGATCCTCGAAGATGGCTCGCACCCGAAGCTGCGCGACACCGCGGCCGCGCTGATCGACGCGCATCCCAACATCGAGATCCGGCTGTTCAACGCGTGGCGCACGCGATCCCTGGGCGGCCGCGCGATCGAGATGCTGAGCCGGATGGAGCGGATCAACCATCGGATGCACAACAAGCTGCTCGTGGCGGACAACCGGGCGGCGATCGTCGGTGGCCGCAACGTCGGCAACGAGTACTTCGGCCTCTCTGCCGAGTTCAACTTCCGCGACATGGACGTGCTCGGGATCGGGCACGTGGCCCGCCAGGCGTCCGGCGTGTTCGACCGCTTCTGGAACAGCGAGTGGGTGGTGCCGGTCAAGGCACTGGCGATCGCGTCGTCGCCGGAGGACCTGCGGCTCAGCAATGCTCAGGCCCGCAGGAAGCTCGAATCATCGAAGGCGCTGGCCCGGTTCGCGCTCGATCGCCAGGACTGGAGCTCGAACCTGGCGCAGTTGCCCGCGCGGATGCACGTTGGTTCCAGTCGAGTCCACACCGATGCGCCGGACCCGGAGGAGCTCACCCACCACATGCCGGCAGCAATCCGCGACCTGATCGGCGGAGCGACCCGGGAAGTGATGATCACCAACGCCTACATCATTCCGGGCGAGCACGCGGTGCAGCGGATGCGCAGCCAGACCGGGCGCGGGGTGAGGATCCGGATGCTCACCAACTCGCTCGCGTCGCACGACGTGCCGGCGGTGAACAGCCATTACAAGCAGTGGCGCAAGCCGCTGCTGGAAGCCGGGATCGAGTTGCACGAGATGCGCTCGGACGCCGCGGTCCAGGCACTGCTCGTCGATACGCCGCCGACGAAGGCCGAGTTCATGGGCCTGCACGTCAAGGCCATGGTGATCGACCGCGAGCGGGTCTTCATCGGTTCCATGAACCTCGATCCGCGGTCGTGGGGCGTCAACAGCGAGATGGGCGTGATCGTCGACAGTCCCGGGCTGGCGCAGGCGCTCGCCGAGGCGATGGAACGCGACATGCGGCCGGAAAACGCCTGGCGGGTAAAGCTCGGCCCGGATGGCGAACTTCGCTGGATCGCCGGCAGCGAGACGCGCACGACGCAGCCGGCGCGCAGTTTCTGGCAGCGCGTCGAGGACGTGCTCTTCATGGCGTTTCCCCGCGACCTGTATTGAGCAAGGGAACGCGCCGCCGGCTAGCGGCCCGACGCAGCCCGCAGCGTCTCCGCGACGACCTCGATCGCAGCATGGACGAGGGCGGCACGCGGAACATCGTCCCTGTATGCCCAGGACAAGGATGGCAGCCTCTCGGCCAGCGGGATGGCGACCGCCCAGTGATCCGCGTTGGCATAGCCGAGCAGGTAGCCCCCCGGCACGATCTGGTCCTGCGCCAGCAGTTTCCCGTCGTTGCGCGGATCGATCCTTGCGAGCTGCCGGTAGGTAGCGCGAGTCGCGGGTGAAACCCGGTCAGGCCGCGGCGCCGCCACGAGCGCAAAGACCGGGATCGACAGGGCGCGGCCGTGCTTGCGCCACCACTCGAGCCGCACATCGCGTCGCAAGTCATGAATTTCCTCGCCGGACCCGGCATCGCAACCCGGCAGCGGGAAGGTTGCGGCCCAATTTTGATAGGCGGCGTTCAGGTCATCGGCCAGCGGGCTGCCGTTCGCGGCGCCGGCCACGCTGACGATGGCGGCGATGCCGGACGACGCGTCGGGATGACGGACGATGAACTCGAGCGTGTCGGGCAGGCCCTTCGAGTACGCGAACAGGATGATCGGCCGCGGATCCGCGGGCAGCGTCGCGAAGTGATCGGCCAGATGCCGCGCATTGTCGACCGAGGTGCCGCGCCCCGGTAGCCGAACGTAATCGACCGAAAAGCCTTCCTGCGCGAGCGCCCGCTGCACGTCTTCGAACGGACGGGCGTAGCGGTCGAAACACTCCGAAAAGAGGCCTGGCACGAACGCGATGCGGTAGCGCTGCGCGAGACCGCCGAGCGGTGCCGCCGCGGCCGCTTCCCCTTCTCCCGGCAGGCGGAGCAGAACGTCGTCGCACTGCGGTCCGGTTGCCGGAAGCCGGCTGCATGTGGCTGCCCGGTAGTTTCCACGGAGGTCGCGCACGCCGGCGTCTTCGATGGTCGTGAGCAGCACGGGTGGAGCGGCACCGAAGTATGGCGCGACGGGCGCCGAGGCGCAGGCCGCGAGGAGCACCGGAGCGCAGGCCAACGCGAGATAGGCCCCGCGAAGCGGCTCAGCGCATGCCAACCGTGGCCTCGGTCCGGAAGAAGTCCTGGCTGCGCCGCCGATCCTCGCCGCGGCCGCGCCGGCGGTCGTCCGGCGTGAGTTCGTAGTCGACCCGCGCACCGATGACCGCGCGGCACGTCATGTAGCTGCGCACGCGGGGATCCGCGAGGCGGTCGAGCTGGCCGTTCATGGCGTCGATGAATTGTGCGCGCCGGCGAAACAGGTCGATCGCTTCTTGCAGATTCGCCGGGCGCTCCGCCCGGAGGCGCCCGATGCAGACCGGGACGGAGTGTCCGCCGCACGAGGCCGGGTCGCCCATCGCGCTGACCTCCGGCACCTCGGTCCAGAAGTCGTGGTAGAGAGTAACGATGGTCTCGAGCATTGCGTCCTGGTAGCGCATGCCGCTCTCGTACAGGCTCTGCAGGCACGATGCGCACGACTCGCCGAGGCCCTCGTAGAGCCACTCCATCAGGGTCCCGCGCGAATCGCGCTGGCGCTGCACTACCAGGCGCTCCTGGCCCTCGAGGCGCGCCGCGCTGAAGCCGGTGGCGCCGCAGGTCGCCGATTCCCAGGCGTCGAGGATCTGCTGGTCGGTGCGCACTGGCGCGCCCGTGTTCGGCATGATCTCGGCCTTGACCTTCAGCCGGTTCGACTGCTCGTCGAATTCGAACGCGACACGCCGGTACGCGATCGGCCAGTCCGAGAGCGAACTGACGTTCAGCTCCAGCAGGCTGCGCTGTCCCAGCTGGTGCGCAGCCCAGAAGCCGCGGTGGGTGTGGGCCGAGACATAGACGAGCGGGTGATCGAGCTTCGACAGCACCGCCGCGATCCGGGCCTGCGAGGCGAAGCTCAGTCGGTTCCAGTTGTGGTGCCCGGCGAAGACGACGATGTCGTTGGAGCGGCGCGCTTCGTCGAGCCACGGTTCGATCGCGCTGAGCTGGTCCGAGCGGACGTGCCCGATGTCGCCCGGGCTGATGCCCCGGATCGTGTCCAGGCTGCCGACCATCGCGCTGACCTGGTTGGTGTCCAGTCCGATCATCACGACGCGGCGCGGGGCGCCCGGGGCGTGTGGCAGGCGCATCTTCTGCGCGATGAACGAGTTCGCGTACGCGCGCTCGTCGAGCAACTGCGCTTCGATTGCCTCGAGAAACGCACCCTGGCGAGGGTTCTTCCACGAGATCCGCGCGTCGCCGGTCGCAGGCGGTACGGACAGGCCGGCGATCGGGTTGTTCTGCCCCGAAACGAGCAGGTTCAGGTACGCGGCGATGAAGTCCCGTTTCGTCACGACAACGTCGCGCGGATTGGCCGACGCACCGCCTCCGGCTTCAGTCGCCCCGCGCAGGCATCCCCGTTGCCAGGCCTGGCCGGCATTGCCGGGCGCATTGGCGGCGAGCATGTGATTGAAGATCCCGAACATCAACCCGTCATGGTTGCCGGGCAGCACCGCCGCCTCCTGCCTCGCGGAGGTGACGAAGGCGCTCATCCGGCGCAGCTCGGAGGCGCACGACATGTCGAGCACATCGCCGAGATGCACGGTCGGCTCGTCCGGATGACTGACGAGCACCCACTCGAGGATGCGTCGGCCGAACAGCGGCTGCTCAGGCGGTCGCTGGGCGACTTCGACGTACGCGTCGACCGCGCCGTCGTTATCGTGGAGCGGAAACCCCGTGGCCTCGTGTTCCTGGGTGTCGCCCAGCAGGATCACCGGCTTCGTCAGCGCGACGAAGTGGCCGGCCGGGTCCGCCGGCGGGGTGGGCGCCGTGACGAACTGGGCGCAGCCGGTCGCCGCCGCCGCGAGGGACACGACCGCGGCCGCCCTGCAGACCCAGGTGGTCGCCACGCGCCACAACGCCCCGCGGCGCTCGCCCCTCATTCGGTGCGGCGGGCAACGGTCGCGCGACCCGGCGTCACGATGAGATCGTGCAGCGGGGCCGCCAGCCGCGCGAGCCACTCACCACCATCGGGATGCTCGGCGATGCCGACCATGACGAAGCGCTTGCCATGGCTTTCGACGAGCGCGCTGTCCGCGTGGAAGTTCTTCCACGTTCCGGACTTGCGGTAGATCTCGACGCCCGGACGCGAATCCAGTCCCTTGACGAACTTGTGATGGATGCCCGGATTCGAGAGCACCTGCTTCATCAGTACATTCATCGACGGACTCAGCAGCTGGTTGGTTGCCAGCATCCAGTAGAGGCGGGCCGTCTGGAAGGCGGTGGCGCCGTGGGACAGGTTCTGCACCGGATCGCGCCGGAGCGCGGGCTCGGGGCCATATCCCTTGCCGACCCACAGTCCTCCCGCTCCCGCGCCATCGTAGAGCGCGAAGCGCGAGGACTGCAGGATCTCGGCGAGCCGATCGACGCCGACCCAGCGCAGGACGCGCGTCGCGTCCTCGTTGCTGGAGTAGCGGATCATGTTGGTCATCGCGGTGACGGTCGTCGCGTTGATCGGCAAGCGACCGGCCTCCGCTTCCGCCAGAGCTCCGACCAGGATCGCCACCTTCGGCATGCTGGCCGCGTACATCATGCGATCGCCGTTGAGCATCGCCAGGCGCGGCGCCGACGGGTCGGTCACGTCCACGAGCGCAAGCGCGAGGTGGCCCAGCCGCACTTCGTGCTCCAGCCCGGCGCTCGAAACCACGCGTTCGACCGCGCTCTGCAGCGCGGGGTCCTGCGCCGCCCGCAGGTCCTTCTGCGCAATCTCGGCCAGCAACGGGCCGCACGCGACGGCCAGGCCGATCGCGACGCAGGCTTGCAGCAACAGGAAACGCAGGATGGACATTGGGAAGGCGGCGAGGCACGCGACAGCCGTGTTCGCCAGCCTGTCGCGGGGAGCCGGAAAGGAGCCAAAAAGCTACAGAACATCGCTAGAGGCGTCAAATCAATGTCGGGACGCAGGCAGCCCGCACTTCAACAGCCACGACGCAGCAGGCGCGCTACTTCGGCCCGGCGCTCCCGGGAGCGCCGGCCAGGTCGTCGCGCAGCAGCGTGGCCCGCTTCGAAGTCACCCGTTCCGGAAGGGTCCGCCGGTCGATCCTTTGCGTGAAGTCGGGGCCCCGATACCCCTCGACGCTGATCCTGCCCTGGGAAGGGAATTCGATGACGGTGATGGCGTGCTCGGACGGCTGGCCGGTTCCGAGCAGCGGTCGCGGCGCAGCGCCCAGGCAAGCCTGGCCGACGTAACGGACGCCGTCCTTTTCGCCCGGGTAATAGGCATGGTGGTGACCGCTGAGGTGCAGATCCACGCGATGCTGCTGCAGGATCCGCTCCAATTCGTCGTCGCCGAGGAATTCGGTCTCGCGGCCTACGGAGAACGGCCACAGCGGAATGTGGCTGAACACGACGCGGTACCGGAAGCGCGGACCGTGCTGCTCGAGGAGATTCGCCAGCCACCGTTTCTCGCGGGCGGCCAGGTGTCCGACGTACGTTGCATCCAGCGAAACGAACAGGACGGGGCCGACGGCGAACGCGTAGTTGAACGGGTAGCCGCTCGCATCGACGAAGTCGAGGGCGGGTCGTCGCGGTAGCCACTGCTCGCGGTACACGGTGCGGTCGATCGCGAAGCGCGTGCCCGTCGAAGCATCGTGATTGCCCGGGGTCACGGCGAAGGGCACCCCCGCCCGGCCCAGCGGATCGGACACGGCCTCGTGAAATGCGGTCCACATGGCCTCGAGTTCCGCCCGCTTCATCGGAGGCGCAAGTCGCTGGCCAGCCACCATGTCGCCGGTGCTGATCACCAGGTCCGGCCGCACTTCCGTGATCCGCTTGACGGCGTGGCTGACGGCCGTGGAATAGCGCACCGAGCCGTAGCTTTCGTTGAGGTCCGAAATCACGACGACGCGCAGCGCGGCCGGCGCGGTCGTCCCCTGCCCGATGGCCCCAGGCGACGCGCCGAGGCCGATGACCAGGGCGCAGGTGACTAGCCAGCCTTCAAGTCCGCGCCGAGCGGTCGGGAGGGTGTTCGCCCGAACGGATTCCGCGAAGCGCCGATGACCGGACGGAGCGCGCGCGAAGCGGCGCCAGATGAGCCGTAATGTCATTGACGTTGACTCGACATCGTCGGAACACGCAGCGTGCAGGTGGGCCAGTCTACTCAGCCCGCTGCAGGTGCCGGCCGTGGCGGCAAGCGCCGCGCACGCCGGTAGCGCTATCGTTGGTGCCGTGCACGGGACGCGCCGCAATCTCGCGGAGGAACAGTGTCGAAATTGGCTTGGTGCAAGGCCGCGGCGGTGGCGGCAACGGCCGTCGTTCCGATCGCCGTCGGGGCGGCGCCGCCCGCTTTGCTCCCGAACCTGGCGGTGGCGAGCAGGAAGATCGTCTCGCCGGTCGAGTACCGCGAGGCGTCGACCTTTGCTGCCAGTGGCAGCGCGCCGGTCGACATCGCGCTGAAGGTCGCTGGCACGTTCGAGGGATCGATGCAGCACATCATCCAGGTGAACAATGCAAGCGAGGCGCCATCGGCCTCGGAGATCACGGTCATTCGCGACGGGCTGCTGGATGATTCGGTGAGAAGCGAGCGGTGGGAAATCTCCCTCGAACGACGCGTTCCCGGCATCTGGGAGATCAAGGAGGTCAGGCGCGCCTGGCGCTGCTGGCGAGGAGCAGAGCGGGAGCGCTTCGTCGCGGTCCGTTGCCCTTGACCGCATCGGGCCTCACTTCGGTCACGTTGTAACGACCGGTCGAGCGCCCATTTCGACGCCGCTCGCTGCGCTGCTCGTCGCCGGGTCAGGGACGGGCAGCGCGCCTCGCCCGGCAGACCAGCCAGATCGCCAGAAGATTCACCAGTGGCGACGCAGCCCCGAACCACGGCAGCAGGGGCTCCGGGAAGGTATCGATCAGCAGGATCCACGGCAGTCCCAGCGGCACCAGAAAGACACCGGACAGCGGATCCCGCTCGGCGCCAAACAGGCCAAACGTACCGACTGCGAGGAGCCCGAGCGCCGCGACGTAGAGCAGAAGAAATGCGCTGAAGACGATCTTGCAGGGCCGACTCATGCGGTCGCTATCCTTTCCCTGAAGGCGGCACGCCCTCAGTATGCCGAGTCCGATCGGACGTTGCTGCTTGCGCATGGCTCGACCTGCGCCGTCGGCGCCGCTAAGATGGTCGAAAACAAGAAATCAGCGTTGTTGCTGGAGGGAGGCCACGGAGACGTCCTATGTCCGTAGCCTTGAATTGCCCTTGGGTCCCGCCGCCGCCGCCGTGGGCTCAACGCTTTCATTCCAACGACCTGGACGAGGTCCGGTCCTTTGTCGCGCGCCAGTCCGGTGAGCACTCCCGGGTTGCGCATCGAAGTGCTCCGCTCGACTACGAACTGCGCTGGTTGTCGGGGGCGATCGCGTCCGTGGGATGGGGCCGCGTTGCCGTGGCCAAGACCATCCGGGGCGCATTGTCGGAGCCGACGCTCCACGTAGTGGTGCCGACGGGCACCGGCTATCGCGTTGGGCGCCGCGAACACGTCGTCGGACGCGCGACGGCGATGTTCATCGCGCCCGGTTGGGAGTTCACGCGGAGCAGCCCGCCGGGCGTTTCCCTCGCGATCGGCGTGGACGGACGGATGTTGGCGGATGAAATCCGGGCGCGCTGTCCGGGCGGCCGCGGCGAATGGACATTCAGGACGAGGTCCCTTGAACTGAACGACGCTGAGCGGACGCGGATCGTATCGGCGGTGAACGAGTTCGCCCGCGCGTTGCAACCTGGGGAGAGCACGCCCGAACATGCCCGCGGCGACGCCCGCCTCGTATCGGCCATCGCAGACTTGCTGCTGCGGGAAAGGGCCGTCGTTCGGGCACAGGAAGTCACCACGGCACGCATCTCGGACCTCGAGGCATGGATCGGAGCCCACCTCGATGAACCGCTCACGATGGGTCGCCTCTGCGAAGTAGCAGGGGTCGGCGAGCGCTCCCTGCAAAAGGCGTTCGAAGCGCGTCGAGGCGTGTCGCCGATGAGACTGGTCACCGAATGGCGGCTCGCCGAGGCGCGTCGCCGGCTCCGCAGCGGCGATCCACGCGACAACGTCACCCACGTCGCGCTCGGGCTGGGCTTTCAGCACATGGGCCGCTTCGCGAAGATGTATCGGGAGGCGTTCGGAGAGGCCCCGTCGCAAAGCCGGGCTCGGCTCGCACGGTAAAGCCGGTCGGCTGCCTCTGGGGAACCCATCGGGTGCAGAACTTCGCGCGCCTGGCGCGGCTGATCACGTCAGCGGACGTTCTCGGCGCTGTGGAGCACGACCTTTTCGGCCGCGAACCGAATTGTCGCGTGACTTTTCTCGTCGCCCCAGCGGCAGCTCTTGAACCCGGCCGCCTCATCGCACGACGCAGGCGCGCCGAGTATCGACGTGACTTCCGAATACGACATGCCGGTCTTGACCTTGGCGTAGTTCTCGGGAGTGAGCTTGCTGCAGCCCGCGGCGGCAAGGATGACTGCTGCAAGCAGGAATGTCGTTCGCATGGATTCTCCGTGGGGTCTGATGGAGTGTGGAGGGCGCGTGCCGCGAACTAGTGCGAAACCCGGATTCCGATCGCGACGTTGCGCGCGCGGCGGGCGAATCTTCCACAAGGTCGACGTGGTTCGTCCAGTCTTTTCCGTGCCGATCCGGCAGGCGCGAGGCCGCGGGTTCGCTTTCCGGACGACGCCGGTGTGCGGACCGTGGCACTGTCCGACCATGACCGGTTCCCGGCCGCGGACGGGCCTCGGCCCGAGGGCCGCGCCGGAAGCGTTCGGTTTCCGGATAGCCGCGCGCGGGCTGTTCCTCTTCAATAGACGTTTGAACGCGGGCAACGCCCGTCCATGCGGTATCGGGCGGGTCAGGTCAAAGTCCGCGCAAGCGGCGCCCTCGCGATTGCCTTTGGAGCTGACCTTTGCGGGAGCGACACGTGTCCGCCGAGTGCCGCTGGACACGCGAGATCGGAGCGCATCCCCTGAGAAGATGACGGGGCTACCCCGGGCACAGGAGGACGCTTTGCCTGCGCTCGGTGCAGCCGCATGTGTCACGAGGTGCCGCTCGTCGGTGAAGCGCGGGACGGGACCGCGCGGCGGAAGTCGATTGGTGCGCGATGGCCGGGTTGGCCACGGTAGCGAGGAGGAACGTTTGCAGACGTCGAAGTCATGGCGCCGCCTGCCCGTGTCGGCTGGCGCGCGCGCGCTCGCCATCGCGGTCGCCGTCGCTGCGGCTGGGCCGGCGGCGGGTTCGAGCACGGTCGCTGGCGAAGGCTCGACGTTCAGGTCCGCGGGCGGGGTAGAGGAGCGCTGCGTCGTTCTCGCACGCATGCCCGGCGGCGCATACAGGGAAAGCGACGTGCAGGAAGAACGGGGGTTCTGCACGATCGACTTCTACGCTGGAACGCACGCGCTGTGTCCGAAGCTGTTCAGCACCAGCCCGGGGACCCTGATCCACGACTTGCGAGGCGGCGCTTTCGCCCGGGACCCCGGACGCTTCGAGAGGGAAGTGTGTCCGCGCGGGCAGATCGTCACACGCGAAGCGGCCGACGTGCCGGTCTCGTTCAAGATGTCGGTCAACACGCGCGAGTCGAGCGCGACGTTCTCGAACTCCTCGTTGATCTACTACCACTTCGCGCGGTACTTCGACGCGTCGATCCACGTTCCGCCGGCCGTGCTGCGCACGATGGACCGTGCGGCCCACCAGGCGCGCGTCGCCGCCCCCGGTGCGCGCGAGTCGGCGCGTCGCCCAGCGCTGCGCATGAACAACGCGGCCTGGACCGCCCTGTCCAAAGCCGAGAGCAGCCCGGACACGTACCGGCCGACGGATGAGTTGTTCACCCCCGACCGCCGCTCGGTGTACGGAGTCCTGCTGCATCCGCGCGGACGACAGTACGGTGAGGAATTCAACGGTTCGCGCCGTTCCGGCTGGGGCGACGGGCAGAGCCGGGACTTCCAGGAGACGCCCCCGTTCGTTGCGCTGCGCAGTCCGGAGCCTCTCGAGGCGGCCATCGAGGAAGGCCTGCGCAATGGCCATGCCGCGGCAGCGGTGCCGGCGGCGTCGCGCAAGGAACAGATGGTCTTCTGGATGCGCGACCTGGTCGACATCACTTTGCTCGACTACATCTTCAGCCAGCAGGACCGCATCGGCAACATCGACTACCTGACGTACTGGTACTGGGTCGAGGGCGGGCAGGTCCGCCGCATGCCGGCGCACGGCAGCCATCCTCCGGACGACATCGCCCGGCTGGCACCCAAGCTGCTGAAGCGGACCGAACTTGGCGACAATGACGCCGGGGTGCGCACGAGTTACCTGAACT
>Ga0316188_10001491_pt1 | contig 11098 bp, 11 predicted proteins | sample Phiworburrow1_MG_FD_204933 | JGI IMG/M metagenome (GOLD analysis project Ga0316188, IMG submission 204933) | Coastal sediment microbial communities from Maine, United States - Phippsburg worm burrow 1 | ecosystem: Environmental > Aquatic > Marine > Coastal > Sediment | place: USA: Maine... | reverse complement strand
GATGCCGTCGATGCCGCTGTACCTGTGGAACGACCCGGACGGCCGGCGCTACCACGACAGCTACTTCGACATGTTCGACGGCATCTGGCGCCACGGCGACTGGATCCGCGTCACGCCGCGCGGCAGTGCCATCATCTACGGGCGCAGCGACGCCACCATCAACCGCCACGGCATCCGCATGGGCACGGCCGAGCTGTACCGCGCGGTCGAGGCCCTGCCGGAAGTGCTGGACAGCCTGGTGGTCGACCTGGAGTACCTGGGCCGCCCGAGCTGGATGCCCCTGTTCGTCGTGCTGCGCGACGGGCACGCGCTGGACGAGCCCATGGTCCAGCGCATCAAGACTGCCTGCCGCCAGGCTCTGAGCCCGCGCCACGTGCCCGACGACGTGTTCCAGGTGGGCGCCGTCCCGCGCACGCTGTCGGGCAAGAAGATGGAGCTGCCGGTGAAGAAGCTGTTGATGGGCGCCGACCCGGCCCAGGTGATGAACCGCGACGCCATGGCCAACGCCGACTGCGTGCCGTGGTTCGTCGACCTCGCCCGGCAACGCGGCCTGGGCGCCGCCCCGTAGCCGCAAGGGGCAGGCTCGCGCAGCCTGCACCGCGAACAGGACCAAGCACAAGACGGCCGCAGCCGACGCCGTCAGCTCAACTCGCCATCGCCACGATCTGGGCCGCCGGAAGGGCGCCGCTGCGCCGCTGCGACTCGCGCCCACCGTCCAGCCGCACCAGGGTCGGGATGCTGCGGATGGCAAAGCGCTGCGCCAGTTGCGGATGGGCCTCGGTATCCACCTTGGCCAGCAGCGCCCGGCCCTTGAGTTCGCCCGCCGCCTGCGCGAAGGCCGGCGCCATCATCCGACACGGCCCGCACCATGCGGCCCAGAAGTCCACCAGCACCGGCAGTTCGCTGCGGCCGGCGACGCGGTCGAAGTTGGCTTCGGTCAGCTCGATCGGCGCGCCGGTCAGCAAGGCGCCACCGCAGCGACCGCAGACCGGGTCCTCCGTGAGCCGCGTTGCCGGTACCCGGTTGATCGCCTCGCAATGCGGGCAGGCAATGTGAATGGGATCGCTTTTCATGCCCTTCAGGTGGGGTCGGGCGCCGCGGCCGCAAGGCCGCCTTACGGGGTCGCCGCGGCCTCGCGGTCGGAGAGCAGGCGGCGCACCAGCGGATGCTGCACCTTCTTCTCGGTGCCAATGGCAAAGAAGTGTTCCTCCACCCCGTCGCAGCGCCCCACGGGCACGACGCCGTAGCGCGCCACGATCTCGTCCTGCACGATCTCGGCGGCGGGGAAGACGCCCATGCCGGCTGCGCCGAAGGTCTTCAGCAGGGCGCTGTCGTCGAATTCGCCCACGATACGCGGGCGCAGCCCCAGCCCCTCGAACCAGCGGTCCAGGCGCTGGCGCACGGCGCCCTGCGGGCTCGGCAGCACCCACGGCAGCCCCGCCAGCGAATGCGGGAACGCCCGGCGCGCGGCGTCGGCCAGTTCTGGCGGCGCGTAGCAGGCGATGGGCGTGGCCCCCAGCGCATGGCTGTACAGGCGCAGGTTGGGGTTCGGCGGCGCGGGCCGATCCGCCAGCACCAGGTCCAGCCGATGCAGCGCCAGTGCCGCCAGCAGCACATCGAGCCCGCCCTCGTCGCACTGCAGTTGCAGCTGGGGAGTGGCAAGCACCTGCTTCAGCAAGCGGTGCACCACCAGCTTGGCCAGCCCGTCCGACACGCCGACCGCCAGCCGCACGCGCGGCGCGCTGACGGCGTCGTTGACCACGCTCGGCAACGCGGCCCCGAGCTGGAAGATCTGGTCCGCCTGGCGCAGCGCGGCCTGGCCCGCTGCGGTCAAGGCCAGCCCGCGCCCGGCCGGTTTCAGGAGCGCCAGCCCGAGCTGACGCTCCAGGGCACGCACCTGCGCGCTGACCGTCTGCACCGCCAGCCCCAGTTGCTCGGCCCCGCGCGACATGCCGCCCGCCTGCGCGACGACCCAGAAGCAATGCAGATGATGGTAGTTCAGTGGTCGTGTCATCTTCAGCTATTTCCGCAGTGTCTCAGCGTCATTCTGAGCTTCCTTCCGAGGCTTCGACGGCCTAGGGTCAAGCTTCCTGTCACCCGATGGAGGCTTGCGATGCAAGTGATGTTCGAATCCCGCGATCCCGAGGCGTCCCGCCTGCGCGGCCTGGCCGAGCGCCGGGTGCGATTTGTCATGCGCCGACTGACCTGGCTGGTGCCGCGCGCGCACGTGCGCATGCACGACATCAACGGCCCACGCGGTGGCGTCGACAAACGCGTGCAGATCGAATTGCGCACCGAGTCCGGCGGCAGCGTCGTCGTGACCTCGGTCGCGCGCGACTGGCGCAGCGCGCTCGATACGGCGCTGGCGCGCGCGGCGCGCGCGATCGTACGCGCGTGGCGGCGTGCGCGCAGCCATCCGCGCGCGCCGCGCGCCGCCTGGCCGACGGCCGCCTGATACCGGGAGGCTGGAATGCGACCCTACCCCTGCAACAGCCCGGAGGCGGCCGGCCGCGTGCTGGCACTGGCCCTGATGGCCGACGGCGACTTGTCCTCGGTCGAGCTGTCGCGGCTCGAGGAGCTCCAGGCCCACACCCAGCTTGGCCTGCGGCGCCCGACCTGGCACCAGGTGCTGCACGAGTTCTGCGCCGACCTGCTGCAAGCGCGCCGTCGCAGCTGGGACGACCCTTGCCGCATCGACCCGCTGACGCTGAGCCAGTTGCTGGCAGAAGTCGACGACCCGGCGCTGCGCGAGAACGTGCTCGCGCTGTGTCTGGAGGCCGTGGAGGCCGACCACGTCGTCACCGACGGTGAATGGCTGGTGCTCTCGGCCGCGGTGGAGCAGTGGGGCATGCACAGGCACATGCTGGCCCAGGCCGAGCCGGCCTGAGCGCGCGCGGGCGCTGGCCGGCGGGCCAGCACGGCCCCGCGCACAATGCGGGGTCCGGACCACGAACAACCGGTCCCCACCGCCCGCGCCGCCTTGCCCGTTTCCCCCGACGCCTTCGTCTCCCCCCCCCGCACGCTGGGCCAGCGCGCCAGTGCCTGGCACCGGCTGTTCGTCGTCGCGCTGCTGGGCTTTGCGTCCGGGCTGCCGCTGGCGCTGACCGGGCAGGCCCTGCAGGCCTGGCTGACGGCCGACGGCGTGGACATCGCCACCATCGGCTTCCTGAGCCTGGTCGGCCTGCCCTACACCTTCAAGTTCCTGTGGGCCCCGCTGATGGACCGCTTCGAGCTGCCCTGGCTGGGGCGCCGGCGCGGCTGGCTGGTGCTCACGCAGCTGGCGCTGGCAGCGGCGTTGTGGACCCTGGCGGCGACCGAGCCGACGGCGCAGATCCGCGTCTTCGCGCTGGTGGCGGTGGCGGTGGCCTTCCTGTCGGCGTCGCAGGACGTGGTCATCGATGCCTACCGCACCGACCTGCTGCCCAAGCCCGAGCGCGGCCTGGGCGCGTCGCTCAACGTCATGGGCTACCGGCTGGCGATGATCGTCTCCGGCGGCCTGGCGCTGATCTGGACCGACCCGGCGCAGCAGGGCGGCTGGAGCTGGCCCGAGGTCTACCGCTTCATGGCATGGCTGATGGCCGGCGCGGCCGTGCTGTCGGCGACCCTCCTGCCGCGCGTGCCGACGCCGCCCGGCCGCACCAGCGTGGCGCGCAACGACTTGCTCGGCTTTGCCGCCGTGCTGGTCGCGGTGACGCTGGGCTACCTGCTCAGCGACCGCTTTGCCGGGACGCTGGCGCAGGCGCTGCTCGGGCCCTGGCTCGAAGGCAGCGCGCTGGAGCCGCGACTGCAGCAACGGTGGGTGGATCTGCTGGCGCTGATGCTGGGCATCGGCGTCACGCTGCCGCTGGCGGCCTGGGCGGCGCGTCGGGCGCGCTTCGAAACGCTGCTCGGCGGTCTGGGCAGCTACTTCAGCCAGCCCGGCGCGGCGGCGTTCCTGCTGCTGATCGTGCTCTACAAGCTCGGCGACGCCTTCGCCGGCAGCCTGATGACGCCGTTCCTGCTCACCAGCATGGCCTACAGCCCGGCCGAGGTCGGCGTCGTCAACAAGGTCATCGGTCTGTGGCTGACGATCGGCGGCGCGCTGATCGGCGGCGCACTGATGCTCAAGCTGCGGCTTTGGCGGGCGCTGCTGCTGTTCGGCGTGCTGCAGGCGGCCAGCAACCTGGGCTTCTGGTGGCTGGCAGTGAACGGCCCCGGCGTGCTGCCGGGGCTGACCTTGCCGGCCTTCGACTGGGGCTTCGTCAAGCTGGACGCGGCCACGCCGGTGGACGGCGGCCTGCTGATGGTGATCGCGTTCGAGAACCTGTCGGGCGGCATGGGCACGGCGGCCTTCGTCGCCTTCCTGATGAGCCTGTGCAACCAGCGCTTCACGGCCACCCAGTTCGCGTTGCTGTCGGCGTTCGCCTCGGTCGGACGGGTCTGGGTTGGTCCGCTGGCCGGCGTGCTGGCGGAGAGCATCGGTTGGCCGACCTTCTTCGTCGTCAGCACCCTGCTCGCGCTGCCCGCGCTGGGCATGCTGTGGTGGCTGCGCGGCCCGGTGCGTGCACTCGAAGACGGTTCCTAGAATCGGGCGCAGGGAACGCGACCCGATGCACCTGGTCTGAGCAGACATGCAATCTGTGCGATTTCGTACCGACGCCACCGTGCGTGCGCCGTGGCATGGGCGAGTCTGTGCCTGCGCGCTGCATGGGCGCCGCCTGTTCACGGCCGGGCTGCTGACCGGCGCGACGGCTGGTGCACTGGCGCAGTCCGAGGGCGTGCAGGGCGATGTCGGCCGGACGTCCCGCTTCACCCAGCTGGTGCCGGCCGACCAGGTCGAGCAGGCCGCAGCGGGCCAATACCAGCAGATGACGACCGAGGCGGCGCGCGCACGGGCGCTGGCGCCCGCCAATCACCCTCAGGTGGTACGCCTGCGCGCCATCGCGGACCGGCTGATCCCGCACGCCTTGCCCTGGAACGCGCGCGCACGCGACTGGGACTGGGAGGTGAACCTGATCGGCAGCAAGGAGCTGAATGCCTTCTGCATGCCGGGCGGCAAGATCGCCTTTTATTACGGCATCCTGCAGCGTCTGCAGCTCAACGACGACGAAGTGGCCGCCATCATGGGCCACGAGATGGCGCACGCGCTGCGTGAGCATGCACGCGAGCGCATGGGCAAGACCGCGGCCACGCGCATCGGGGCCAGCCTGCTGAGCTCGCTGCTGGGCCTGGGCGGCACCGGCGACACCCTGCTGAACATGGGCGGGCAGTTGCTGACACTGCGCTTCAGCCGCGAGGACGAGTCCGAGGCCGACATCGTCGGCATGGAACTGGCCGCCCGCGGCGGCTACGACCCGGCCGCGGGCATCACCCTGTGGCAGAAGATGATCCGTGCCAGCGAGGGCGCGCCGCCCGAGTTCATGTCCACCCATCCTTCGGGGCCGACCCGCATCGAGGACATCGAGGCCAAGCTGCCCAAGGTGCAGCCCTTGTACGCCAGAGCCGCCAAGCCGCCGCGGCGCTATGCGCCGCCATCGGCCTGAGCGGAGGGGGGCGTTGGGCGGCTCGCCGCCAGACGCCTCCCGGTCTCGCCGGTGTCTTGCAGCGGCCTCATACTGAGCCCCTGCCATGACCGAACTGCTGCTGATCCGCCACGCCGAGACGGACTTCAACCGTCAACTGCGATTCCAGGGGCACATCGACACGCCGTTGAACGACGCCGGGCAGGCGCAGGCCGAGCGGCTGGCCGAACGGCTGCTCGACGAGCCGCTGGACCTGGTGGTCAGCAGCGACCTGCAACGCGCACAGCAGACGGCCCTGCCGCTGGTCACACGACGGCGCCTCCCGCTGCGTGCAGACACGCGCTGGCGAGAGCAGTCCTTCGGCGTGCTGGAGGGCCTGGACGCCGCCGGCGTGCGGGCCCTGCACCCCGACGCCTGGGCCGCCTGGCAACGCCACGACGCCGACCTGGCCCCGGCGGGCGGCGAAACCTACCGCGACTTCCATGGCCGCGTCTGGGACGCGCTGCGCGCGCTGGCCGCGGCGCACGCCGGCGCCCGTGTCGCGGTGGTCACGCATGGCGGCGTGCTGGACATGGTCTGGCGTGGACTGCAGGCGCTGCCGCTGGCCGGCCCGCGCCAGTGTGCGATCCCGAACACCGGCCTGAACCGCGTTCGCTTCGACGGCCGTCAAGTCGAACTGCTGGTGTGGGGCGATGACGCCCATCTGGCGGGGTTGTCCCAACCGCCGGTCACGATCCCGACCCCGCGGGCGGCCGGCCGCTGACACGCTCACGGCTGCGTGGCACGCTCCAGCCGCGCCAGCCACGACAATGCGTGTGAGCGCTCGCTCCCACACATCTCCAGGTTCGGCGTGAGGCTGACACAGACGGCTGGGCGCTCGGGCCGGCCGAACAGGCGGCAACGCAGCGCCTCGTCCAGATGCGGACAGGGCAGGCCGGCCGGCTTGCCCTGAGGCAACCCGGGCAGGGGCGAACTGATCGACGGTGCGATGCAGCAGGCCGCGCAGGCAAAGCGACATTGCATCACGACATCATAGGCACGGGCCTGCCGTGCGCCCGTCCAGTGCGGCTCGGCCCGGCACCAGGGCCCGGAGCGCCGCTAGTTGCGCACGCTCGAGGCTGTTCGTTCCTAGAATCAAAGGTTTGCGCGCCCCGGGGCGTCAGGAAGGAGACGCGGTGCTGCACCCGCAGGAGTTCGACGTCATCGTGGTGGGAGGCGGCCATGCCGGCACCGAGGCGGCGCTGGCCGCGGCCCGCATGGGCTGCGCCACCTTGCTGCTGACGCACAACATCGAGACGCTGGGACAGATGAGCTGCAACCCCAGCATCGGCGGCATCGGCAAGGGCCACCTGGTGAAGGAGGTCGACGCGCTGGGCGGCGCCATGGCCGAAGCCACCGATGAGGCCGGCATCCAGTTCCGGATCCTGAACGGCAGCAAGGGGCCGGCGGTACGCGCCACGCGCGCGCAGGCGGACCGCGTCCTGTACCGCGCGGCGATCCGGCGGCGGCTCGAGAACCAGCCCGGACTGTGGCTGTTCCAGGCCGCCGTGGACGACCTCCTGCTGCACGGCGAGCGTGTGGTGGGCGCGGTGACGCAGTCGGGCGTGCAGTTCCGCGGCCGGACCGTCGTGCTGACGGCGGGCACGTTTCTCGACGGTCGCATCCACATCGGTCTGCAGAACCACGCCGCCGGCCGTGCCGGCGACCCGCCGGCCGTCCGGCTATCGGCCCGCCTGAAGGAACTGAAGCTGCCGCAAGGCCGGCTGAAGACGGGCACGCCGCCGCGCATCGACGGGCGCACGATCGACTTCACGCGGCTGCAGGAGCAGCCCGGCGACAGCGACCCCGTCCCGGTGTTCAGCTTCCTGGGCACGCCCGACCAGCACCCGCGCCAGATGCCCTGCTGGGTGACGCACACCAACGAACGAACGCACGCCATCATCAAGGGCGGCCTGGACCGCAGCCCGATGTACACCGGCGTCATCGAGGGGGTCGGGCCGCGCTACTGCCCCAGCATCGAGGACAAGGTGCACCGTTTTGCCGACCGGAACAGCCACCAGATCTTCCTGGAACCCGAGGGCCTGACGACGCACGAGGTGTACCCGAACGGCATTTCGACCTCGCTGCCCTTCGACGTGCAGATCGCCGCCGTGCAGTCGATGGCCGGGCTGGAGCGGGCCCATATCCTGCGCCCGGGCTACGCCATCGAATACGACTACTTCGACCCGCGCGCGCTGCGGCCCAGCTTCGAGACCCGCAGCCTTGGCGGCCTGTTCTTCGCTGGCCAGATCAACGGCACCACCGGCTACGAGGAAGCCGCAGCCCAGGGGCTGTTCGCGGGCCTGAACGCGGCGCTGCAGGTGCAGGGCAGGGACGCCTGGCTGCCGCGGCGCGACCAGGCCTATCTGGGCGTGCTGGTGGACGACTTGATCACCAAGGGCGTGACCGAGCCCTACCGCATGTTCACCAGCCGCGCCGAGTACCGGCTCCAGCTGCGCGAGGACAACGCCGACCTGCGCCTGACCGAGATCGGGCGCAAGCTGGGGCTGGTCGACGACCGGCGCTGGGCAGCGCACTCGACCAAGCGCGACGCCATCGAGCGCGAGCGTCAACGCCTGGCGGGCACCTGGGTGCGACCGCAGACGGTGCCCGCGGCGGATGCCGAGCGACTGCTCGGCAAGGCGCTGGAACACGAACACAGCCTGGCCGACCTGTTGCGCAGACCCGGTATCGGCTGGGACACAGTGGCGGCGCTGGACGCCATCGCGCGACCGGCCGACGTGGTTTCACGTGAAACATTGCGAGCGCAACTCGGCGCGCGGGAAGCCGACGCCGTGATCGAGCAGACCGAGGTCGGGCTGAAGTACGCCGGCTACATCGACCGCCAGGTCGAGGAAGTGGAGCGCGCAGCGCACTACGAGCGGCTGCCGCTGCCCGAAGCGCTGGACTACGGCCAGGTCGCGGCGCTGTCGATCGAGGTGCGCCAGAAGCTCGCCCTGCATCGGCCCGCCACCCTGGGCCAGGCCGGTCGCATTTCGGGCATCACGCCGGCCGCGATCTCGCTGCTGCTGATCCACCTGAAGAAGCGGCGCATGCCCGGGTTCACCGGGCCCGCCCGGCAGGATATCGACCCGGCCGGTCTGGATGCAGCGGCCTGACGCCACGCAACTGGCCGCAGGCGCCGCCACGCTCGGCTGCCCACTGACCCCGAGCCAGACCGCACAGTTGCAAGCCTACCTGGCCCTGCTGGCCCGCTGGAACAAGGTCTACAACCTGACCGCAGTCCGTGAACAGCCGGAGATGGTGACGCTGCACGGGCTGGACAGCCTGGCGGTCGTGCCGGCGCTGGAACGGCATGCCGCAGGGCGCGCACTGCGCCTGCTGGACGTGGGCAGTGGCGGCGGCTTGCCGGGTGCCGTCATCGCCATTGCCCGGCCCGAATGGTCGGTATGCTGCGTGGATGCGGTGGCCAAGAAGGCCCGCTTCGTGCAGCAGGCTGCACTGGAGATCGGCCTGCAGCGGCTGCGCGCCGAGCATGCGCGCGCCCAGCAACTGCCCCCGCAACAGGCCGACGTCGTCATCTCCCGGGCCTTGGGCAGCCTGGCGGACTTCACGGCCTGGACCCATCAGCATCTGGCCAGCGGCGGCGTCTGGCTGGCCATGAAGGGCAGGGTGCCCGACGACGAGATGGCGGCCTTGCCGCCCACCGTGGAGGTGTTTCACGTGGAACAGCTGCCCGTCCCCGGGCTGGACGCCGCACGCTGCGCGGTCTGGATGCGCCCAAAGACCTGATTCGCCCGGGGCGCACACCGCGACCCGCGGCACAATCCTTCACGCACACCCCGAGGGAGAGTCCCCCATGCTCGGCATCGCCGACTTCGGCGCCTTCTGCGCCGCCATCCTGCTGTTCCTGGCCTTGCCCGGGCCCGGCACCTTTGCCTTGCTGACCTCCACCGGCAAGGGCGGGTTTCGCGCCGGCGCGGCCGCGACGCTGGGCCTCATCGCCGGCGACCAGGTCCTGCTGTGGCTGGCCGTGGCGGGCGTGGCGGCCCTGCTGGCCGCCCATCCAGGGTGGTTCCAAGCGGTGCAGTACGCGGGGGGAGCCTACCTGGCCTGGATCGGGCTGAGGCTGGTGCTGGTGCGCGACGGCAATGCCTCCCCCGTGCGGATCAAGCCCCATCACTACGCGCGCCAGGCCTTTCTGATCACGCTGCTGAACCCCAAGGCCATCGTCTTCTACATGGCCTTCTTTCCGCTCTTCATCGACCCCGCCACGCACCGCGGTGCGGTCACGTTTGGCGCCATGGCGCTCACGATCGCGGCGCTGACGGCGGCCTACTGCCTGACGCTGTGCGCCTTTGCGGGCGCCATCGGCCGCCAGGTGCGCAGCCACCGGCGACTCGCGCAGGCCCTGCAGCGTCTGGCCGGTGTCTGCCTGATCGGCTTCGGCGTCCGCCTGGGCACGCAGTCATGAGCCGCATGAGGATCTTCTGCATCGCCAACCAGAAAGGCGGCGTCGGTAAGACCACGACCACGGTCAATCTGGCGGCCGGCCTGGCGCAGATCGGCCAGCGCGTGCTGGCGGTCGACATGGACCCGCAGGGCAATGCGACCATGGGCTCCGGCGTCGACAAGCGGTCGCTCGCATCCAGCGTGTACGACGTGCTGCTGGAGTCCTCCAGCGTCGCCGAGGCGCGCTGCCGCAGCGAAAAGGGCGGCTACGACGTCCTCGGCGCCAACCGCGAGCTGGCCGGCGCCGAGGTCGAGCTGGTGGCACTGGAACGGCGCGAGAAGCGTCTGCGCCAGGCGCTGCAGGCGGTGGCGGCGGACTACGACTTCGTGCTCGTCGACTGCCCGCCGTCGCTCAGCCTGCTGACGCTCAACGGCCTGTGCGCCGCGCACGGCGTCATCGTGCCGATGCAGTGCGAGTACTTCGCACTCGAGGGGCTGTCGGACCTCGTCAACACGATCAAGCAGGTGCACGCCAACCTGAACCGCGACCTGGAGATCATCGGCCTGCTGCGCGTGATGTTCGACCCCCGCATCACGCTGCAGCAGCAGGTCAGCGAACAGCTGAAGGCGCACTTCGGCGACAAGGTGTTCGAGACCGTGATCCCGCGCAACGTGCGGCTGGCCGAAGCGCCCAGCTACGGCCAGCCCGGCGTCGTCTTCGACCCGGCCTCCAAGGGCGCGCAGGCCTTCGTCGCGTTTGCGCAGGAAATGGTGCAACGCCTGGGTCGCTGAGCGTGGACGACCCGCTGCTTTCGCGCGTCGAGGATGCCGGCCTGAACGCCAGCGCCCCGCCCGAGCAGCGCTGGCTGGACGGCTGGCTGTTGCGGCTGTCGCCGGGCAAGGCCAAGCGTTCGCGTTGCATCAACGCCGTCGCGCCCGGCCGGCTGTCGCTCGAGGAGCGGTTGGCGCTGGCCCGGCAGGCCTTCCACGAAGCCGGTCTGCCCATGATCCTGCGCTGCACCCCCTACACGCGGCCCGGTGAACTGGAGTCCGAGCTGGCGGGGCAGGGCTGGCGCCGGTTCGACGACACGCGCGTCATGGTCTGGCGCGACTACCCCGACGTGGCCGCCACGCGCCGCACCCGG
>Ga0316188_10001490_pt1:5000-11100 | contig 11100 bp, 8 predicted proteins | sample Phiworburrow1_MG_FD_204933 | JGI IMG/M metagenome (GOLD analysis project Ga0316188, IMG submission 204933) | Coastal sediment microbial communities from Maine, United States - Phippsburg worm burrow 1 | ecosystem: Environmental > Aquatic > Marine > Coastal > Sediment | place: USA... | reverse complement strand
TAACTGTGGTCATAGAATGGAATTGTATGTTGCTCCTGAAATCGCCAATTATATAATTGAAATTTCAAAAAGTTTCAATGTTGATGCGCAAATTATTGGTAGGGTAGAAGCTTCCAAAAATAAAAAATTAACCATTAAAAGCGAATACGGCGTTTTTGAGTATTAAGTAATTCAGTGCGCTATAATAAATAAATGCTTTTTTTAAAGCATTTATTGTTGTGGAATAAATTATCAAGAATTTATTGTAATTTTGCAATCCAATAAAAAAAGAAGATGTTAGACAAGTTAAGAATTATAAAACAACGATTTGATGAGGTTTCTGATTTAATTATCCAACCAGATATTATGTCAGATCAAAAGCGCTACATCAAAATCAATAAAGAATACAAAGATTTATCAGCAGTAATGAAAATTGGGGATGAGTATACAGTATTGTTAAATAATATTGAAGAAGCAAAAGAAATTATTGCTGACGGTTCAGACGAAGAAATGACCGAAATGGCGAAAGCTGAATTGGAAGAAGCAAACAATCGGATTCCGGAATTGGAAGATAAGATTAAGTTTATGTTAATTCCTAAAGATCCTGAAGATGCTAAAAATGTAATTGTTGAAATTAGAGCTGGAACTGGAGGAGATGAGGCAAGTATTTTTGCAGGTGATTTATACCGTATGTACACTAAATTCTGTTCTGAAAAAGGTTGGCAAACCGAAGTTGAAGATATTAGTGAAGGTACTTCTGGGGGATTTAAAGAGATTATTTTTAGTGTTACAGGGAGTGATGTTTATGGAGATATGAAGTTTGAATCGGGGGTGCACCGTGTACAACGTGTACCGCAAACAGAAACCCAAGGGCGTGTGCATACATCTGCTGCAACAGTTATGGTATTACCAGAAGCTGAAGAATTTGATGTTGAATTAAAACCTAGTGATATACGTACAGACTTCTTTTGCTCTTCAGGTCCTGGAGGTCAATCTGTGAACACCACTTATTCAGCAGTTCGTTTAACGCATATACCATCTGGTTTGGTGGCGCAATGTCAAGACCAAAAATCGCAGCATAAAAATAAGGAGAAAGCAATGAAAGTATTGCGTTCTCGTTTATATGAGCAAGAATTAGAGAAAAAATTGGCTGCCGATTCAGCTAAAAGAAATTCACTGGTTTCAAGTGGTGACCGATCTGCAAAAATTAGAACCTATAACTATCCGCAAGGTCGTGTAACTGAGCATAGGATTGGATTGACATTGTATGATTTGTCAAATGTTATTAATGGTGATATACATAGAATTATAGAAGGTTTGAAGATTGCTGAAAATACTGAAAAACTAAAAGAATTGGGCGAAGTATTTTAAATTTCAACCGAGACAATAATTATAAAAAGCAAGAATATCATATTCTTGCTTTTTTGTTTTTATAAATCAAATTTATAGATACTTCAAATTAAAACAATCAACGTATATTTGCCGCTTTCAAAAAAAAGTTGAACCAATTCAATTTTAAAATTTACAACAATGATTACAGTTAACGATATTTCGGTGCAATTTGGAGGGTCAACCTTGTTTGATAATGTTTCTTTTGCAATCAATGAAAATGATAAAATAGCCCTAATGGGTAAAAATGGAGCAGGAAAATCTACATTGTTAAAAATTATTGCAGGGGTAAGCAAACCATCTTCCGGAAATATTTCAGCACCAAAAGAAGCTAAAATCGCCTATTTGCCGCAACATTTATTGACCAAAGACGATGCAACTGTTTTTGAAGAAACTTCAAAGGCCTTTGCTGAAATTTCAAAAATGAAAGCTGAAATTGATGAAATTAATGATGCACTTACAGTTAGAACTGATTATGAAAGTGATGAATACATGAAATTAATTGAGCGTGTTTCAGAATTAAGTGAGAAATTTTATTCAATTGAAGAAGTAAATTATGAAGCTGAAGTTGAAAAAGCATTAAAAGGTTTGGGATTTGTTCGTGAAGATTTTAATAGGTCTACTTCTGAATTTTCAGGAGGATGGCGTATGAGAATTGAATTGGCGAAAATTTTATTGCAAAACCCAGATTTGATTTTATTGGATGAACCAACAAATCATATTGATATAGAAAGTGTGCAATGGTTAGAGGATTTCTTAATCAATTCAGCTAAAGCAGTAATTGTTATTTCGCATGATAGGGCATTTGTAGACAATATTACCAATAGAACCATTGAAGTTACGATGGGAAGAATTTACGATTACAAAGCTACGTACTCTCATTATTTAGAATTGCGTAAAGACAGAAGAGTACATCAGCAAAAAGCATATGAAGAACAACAAAAAATGATTGCTGAAAATACAGAGTTTATTGAGCGTTTTAGAGGAACTTATTCTAAAACAAATCAGGTTCAGTCACGTGTAAGAATGCTTGAAAAAATAAAGCTAGTTGAAGTTGATGAAATTGATACATCTGCATTAAAACTAAAGTTCCCTCCAGCACCAAGAAGCGGTCAATATCCAATTGTTGTAAACGAATTGACAAAGAATTACGATGAGTACGTTGTTTTTAACAATGCCAATTTGGTAATTGAACGCGGACAAAAAGTTGCTTTTGTTGGAAAAAATGGAGAAGGTAAGTCAACCATGATTAAAGCAATTATGGGTGAAATTGATTTTGATGGGAAACTTGAAATTGGTCACAATGTAAAAATTGGGTATTTCGCCCAAAATCAGGCAGCATTATTAGATGAAAATTTAACAGTATTTGATACAATTGATCAAATAGCTGTTGGTGATGTAAGAACCAAAATAAAGAATTTATTAGGTGCTTTTATGTTTGGTGGTGATGATATTACTAAAAAGGTAAAAGTATTATCAGGAGGTGAAAAAACACGTTTGGCAATGATAAAATTATTATTAGAACCGGTGAACGTTTTAATTTTAGATGAGCCTACAAATCATTTAGATATGAAAACCAAAGATATTATTAAAGATGCATTGAAAGATTTTGAAGGTACTTTGATTTTGGTATCTCACGATAGAGATTTTTTACAAGGATTGGCTGAAAAAGTTTTTGAATTTGGAAACAAACGTATAAAAGAACATTTTGAAAATATTACAAGTTTTATGGCAAACAAAAAAATGGAAAGCCTTCGAGAAATTGAAAAATAAAATATTATTGAACAGGATTTTCGTCCTGAGGTATTTTTGATTTAAGCGAAACTACGATACCCGTAAACAGTGAGATTGCAATAAATGAAAGCGAAACCCATTCAGGAAACTTTACGTGATGCGCTAAAATCAGTTTAATTCCTACAAAAGTTAAAATGGCAATTAAACTGAATTTTAAATGATGGAATCGTTCTAACATATTTGATAAGAAAAAATACATGGAACGTAGTCCTAATATGGCGAAAATATTAGAAGTAAACACTAAAAAAGGATCAGATGTAATTGCTAAAATTGCGGGAATGCTGTCTAAAGCAAACAAGACATCTGTAAATTCTATAATAATTAAAGCAATAAATAGTGGTGTTGCAGCAGTTATATGTCTTAATTTTATAAAGAAATGCTCACCATTCATTTTACTTGTTATTGGAATAAATCTTCTAATCTGTTTATAAACAAATGATTTTTTTGGGTTAAAACTTTCATCTTTTGAAACCAGCATTCTGTATGCTGTAAATATTAGAAAAGCACCAAAAACATAAGTTGTAAAACTAAATTTATTAATTAATAATACTCCAAAGAAAATCATAAGAGCTCTAAATATAATAGCTCCTAAAATTCCCCAAAACAAAACGCGATGTTGGTATTTTTGAGGTATTTTAAAAGATGTAAAAATTACAGCTATTACAAATATATTGTCAACACTTAATGAGAGTTCAATTAAATAGCCTGTAATGTATTTGATTGTAGCATCGGTTGGTGTTAAGTTGTCGGAATTGGCAATCAATTCAGAGGAGTAAAGCCAATAAATTACCCCAGAAAATATGAATGAAATAGTTACCCAAATAGCAGTCCACTTTGTGGCCTCCTTAGTTGATATGATATGTGGAGTTCTATTGAAAACTCCTAAATCTAGTGCTAAAAATATTAAAATAACAGCAATAAATATTCCCCAAACAAGCATATAATAGTGATTTAGAACTGTGCAAATATATGTAAAAAATTAAGATTCAAAATTTGAATAAATACTATTATAAAATGAAAAATCCCAATCGTTAGATTGGGATTTTTTATATAAGCAAGAAATTAAAAATCTATTTTACTTGATCTACAACGGCCTTAAAAGCTTCTGGGTTGTTCATTGCTAAATCGGCAAGAACCTTACGGTTCAATTCAATATTATTAGCTTTTACTTTTCCCATAAACTGTGAATAAGACAATCCATATTGACGGGCTCCAGCGTTGATACGTTGAATCCATAATCCACGGAAAGTTCTTTTTTTGTTTTTACGGTCTCTGTAAGAATAAACCATTCCTTTTTCAACCGCATTTTTTGCTACTGTATAAACGTTTTTTCTACGTCCAAAGTAACCCTTTGCTTGCTTCAATATCTTTTTTCTTCGAGCTCTTGAAGCAACTGAATTTACTGATCTTGGCATAATTTCAATTTGTTTTTTTGTAGTAGGCGATAAAATTTATTTATACTTGTTTAGCTCTACTCCAAGGTTAATAATTAAATTCCCTGTAACTTTATTATTTTAAAGTTAACTGTTGTAAAATGTTAGCTTTATCTGATTTATGTACTAAACCAGTATGTGTTAACTTTAATTTACGTTTCTTAGACTTTTTAGTCAAAATGTGACTTTTAAAAGCGTGTTTTCTTTTAATTTTCCCAGAACCAGTAAGCTTAAAACGCTTTTTAGCACTAGATTTTGTTTTCATTTTAGGCATCTTTCTTCTACTTTTTTATCTTGCTTAATATTTTTGTTCTTCTATTCGCAAAAGCAAACCTTTTTTTGGTTCACTGAGTGCAGTCAAAGTGTTATTTCTTTTTTGGAGCTAAATACATGATCATTCGTTTACCCTCTAATCTAGGCATTTGCTCTACTTTTCCGTATTCTTCAAGTTCTGTGGCCAATCTTAATAGTAAAATATGTCCTTGGTCTTTATAAATAATTGATCGTCCTTTAAAAAACACAAAAGCTTTTAGTTTTGCGCCATCTTGTAAAAACTTGATAGCATGTTTCTTTTTAAATTCAAAGTCATGTTCATCGGTCTGTGGACCAAATCTAATTTCTTTTACAATTACTTTAGTGGCTTTAGATTTTTGTATCTTTTCCCTCTTCTTTTGTTCGTATAAAAATTTCTTATAATCAATAATCTTACAAACGGGAGGTATTGCTTTTGGTGAAATTTCCACCAAATCTAACTCTAGTTCTCTAGCCAAAGATTTTGCTTTTGAAATTGGATAAACTCCAATTTCAACATTATCTCCTACTAAACGTACTTCTTCAACAAATTTAATGTTTTCATTAATTCTGTGTTGATCTTCTTTTACGACTCTCCAAGGTTTTCTACCACCTGAATTTTTCTTGATTGCTATGACAGTATATTTTAAATTAAACTTAAAATTGTTCTAACGTACTATTGATTTCTGTATGTAATAGCGAAATAAATTCGCTTATTGTAATTGTTCCTTGGTCTCCTTCTCCTTGTTTTCTTATAGAAACTGTTCCATCTTGTTCTTCTTGTTCTCCAACAATTACCATAAATGGAATTTTATTCAACTCAGCATCCCTTATTTTTCTGCCGGTTTTCTCATTTCTATCATCTACAAGGGCGCGAATTTCGGAATTTTCTAGCAAATGTAAAACTTTTTCGGCATATTTTTGATATTTCTGACTGATTGGCAGTATAATAACTTGTTCTGGTGTTAACCAAAGTGGAAATTTACCAGCGGTGTGCTCTAAAAGCACTGCAATAAATCTTTCCATAGAACCAAAAGGTGCTCTGTGAATCATTACAGGTCGGTGCAATTTGTTGTCAGCTCCTTTATATTGTAAATCAAATCGTTCAGGTAAATTATAATCTACTTGAATTGTTCCAAGTTGCCAGCTTCTGCCTAAAGCATCTTTTACCATAAAGTCTAATTTTGGGCCATAAAATGCGGCTTCGCCATATT
>Ga0316188_10001489_pt1 | contig 11102 bp, 7 predicted proteins | sample Phiworburrow1_MG_FD_204933 | JGI IMG/M metagenome (GOLD analysis project Ga0316188, IMG submission 204933) | Coastal sediment microbial communities from Maine, United States - Phippsburg worm burrow 1 | ecosystem: Environmental > Aquatic > Marine > Coastal > Sediment | place: USA: Maine... | reverse complement strand
CTTTTCCAGTTCTTTTGTATACAATATCCTGATCGGTATAATTAAAACTTGACGATGGAGAAAAATACTCGGTCTCATAAGTTGCATTCCCCGGAGATTCGCGGTCTGAATAACCAATATTAGTGAAAAAATTCACTTTTTCAAGTCTGTAGTTTAGGCTTGTCGAAAAACCATAATATTGTGGAATACCAACATTTCCGGTAAACACACCATTAAATCCCGTGATTTTATCCCTCCGTAATATGATATTAAGGATCCCTGCGGTTCCTTCAGCGTCATAACGGGCAGACGGGCTTGTGATCACTTCTACTTTTTCAATGGCATCTGCCGGAAATTGCCTCAAGGCTTCCGTATCGTTAAGACCAACCAGACCACTGGGTTTACCATTGATCAGTATTCGCACGTTTTCGTTCCCTCTTAAACTCACTACACCATCGGCGTCAACCGTTACCGAAGGAACGTTATCAAGCACGTCGCTGGCAGTACCACCTTTTACGGTCATGTCTTTACCAACATTATATACTTTTTTATCAAGATGGATCTCCATCGTACTTTTTTCGGCAATGAGTTCTACTTCTTCAAGAGCTTCTGAATCCTCCACCAGATAGACTGTTTCAAGGCTCATATTGCCTTTTATTTCAAAATTTTTCAGAGTTATGGTCTTAAATGATAAAAACTCGTAGCTGACGTTGTAGGTTCCTTCAGGAACTTCTATGGTATAATTTCCTTCAGCATCGGTCATCCCGCCATAGATCATAGGACCTTTTAAAGGTTTGATAATAATAGTAGTAAATTCAAGGGGATAACCTGTGGTTTTTTCCAGTACGAGACCTTTGATTTCGAAAACTTGTTTTTGCGTCCTTTGACCACTTTCTTGCCCGGGTTGTTGCGAATAACTCATGAATGGTAAAAGGATGATAAATAATAGCAGTGCAGTTTTGTTCATGAGCTTTTTTAAGGGTTACTGTAATGAGACCCGAAAGATAAACTTAAGTTTAATCCACGGTTTGTTAAACATTTGTTAAATCAAAAATTCAAAATACTTGTATAATTAATTGTCATTTTAAAAATATGTACTATTTTTGGCCTGTATACGTAACAACTTTATTTTTATGGAAATTGGGCAATTTTTAGGATTTTTAGTGTTTCTAACAATATTCACAATGGGTTTTTGGATGTTGATTTTTCTGCTGACCTTTGTAGTTCCCTATTGGTTGTTTGGTAATTTGATGGAAAACTTCAAGCTGAAAAAAGAGGCTAAAAAGAATAAGGCATAATTATATAGGTCAAAGATAAATTATAAAGAGAAGCTTGTTTTTACAAGCTTTTTTTATTTTACTTCATCCTCAATTTCAAAAATATTTTTTTCGATGTCTTTAGATCTGTTATTTGAATTTCGGTTACTGGTCTTATTGAATCGGTAGGAAAAGGAGAGCAGGTACTGGGTATCAAAAATGATGTTTCTATTGGTAATGGTATTGGCTTCCAAAGAATAGAAATCAGCTTTTCTGGTATGAAAGACGTCATTAATTTTAAAACTCAAGGTTGATTTGCCTCCAAAAAAGTCTTTGCTTAAGGTTAAATTTGCATACTGTAAGGATTTCAATTCTGTAATGGCCGTTTTTTGCTCAGATTGATAGGTATAGTCGACGTTGAATCTAAACGTGTCATTGATTCTGTACAGAAACCTGAAATTGGCGTACCACACCCAGTTATCGTAATCATAGTCATTATTTCGGGTATCAGAAAGAATTGCGTAATACGGACTCACAATGCCATACAATCTGATTTTGCTTATCGGATTATAAGTGAGTTCTAATTCAAGTCCGGTGTAATTAAGCGTACCGTTGTTAACAGGTGTTCTTGTATAAATGTCAAAGCCATCAGGGGTTTGTGCTCCCGTTTTTTCCAAAACGTTTAAGATCCTGTCAGTTGAGTTTGAGTAGAATAAGGCTGAATTCAAAGATAATTTATTGAATTCATGATAATATTCGAAATAGGCATAGTTGGTATAATACGGTTGTAAAAAAGGGTTACCAACTAAAATAAAACGCTCATCCGTAAATGAATTAAAAGGATTTAATTCTGCAATAGTCGGCCTGTCAATATATCGTGTATAACCAAGTGAAAGCAAGTTCTGATCTTTAAGCGAATAGGTAAACAGTACCTTGGGAAAAAGATCATTGTAATCATTGTCATAGGTCACATCATTGGTCTTTTCACTGATGGTGGTAGTGGTTAATTCCGTCCTCAAACCGATTGATAAGCTCAGTCTTTTATACTCCTTACTATAATTGGCGTAAAAGGCATAAATACGTTCTTCATACCCTATTTCACTGCTAAAGGAAGGGATCACTTCTGTCAGATTAATTGTTTGGTTCAAATTGCTGGAAGCAAACTCATTGCTATAATTTCTAAAACTTGATTTATGCCCGGCTTCAAAACTGGCGTCTGTCTTAAGAGGGAGCACATAATCCAGCTTGAAATAATAATTATCAACCCTTTCATCCTTTCCATACCATTGCGCTAAGGTCCCTGTACCGGGAAAGGTTTCGAGGTTTCGCATATTTGTTTTGTTGTCTGATAGGCTGTTGTCGTATCTGAGGTCTGCCGATAATTGATGACCCTCTTTTTTAAATTTCGTGCTGTATTGAAGAAATGCCTCTAAATAAGCCTCATCTGAATTTTCGTCGACATTCCTTGTAGAAGATTGGATCAAGCTGTTTAAAGGTTGATAATCGTTTAGAAACAATTCGGAGTCATAATTTTTATTTATACCGGTATACATCAAAGAAGAGGTTATCATATTATGGTCGTCCAAATAAAAATCGCTTCCCAGATTGATCAAAAAACTGTTCCGTTGTCTGTAGTCACTCCTCACTTCGTCAAAATTACCTGTGGGATTCTGTACATTATCCAAAAAGATCTGTTTGATTTCGGTGTCTTTAAGTTTTACCAGGTGGTTGAAACTTACCGTTGAAAACATGTTGATCTTTTCTGTTTTGTAATTTACAAACGAGGAGGCACCATCATTATCGGGAAGGCCTACATGAGCTTCAACCGTGCCGTTGTAGCCATCAGCTGATCTTTTGTGCAATATAATATTCAAAATACCACCGCCCCCTTCAGCTCCGTATTTGACGGATTGGGAAATGATCTCAACCTTATTGATGGTATTGGCTGGAATCAGGCTTAAAACATCGGCACTGCTTCTTTGACCCCCGTAAGGTTTGCCATCCACCAAAACCAAAGCTGAATTACCTCTGATGGTTATATTGCCCTGGTCATCGATCCTTACCGAAGGTGTATTTTCCAAAACTGTAATGGCATTTCCACCAATATTTGCAATATCTTTTGAAGCGTTGTATACCTTTTTGGCGAGTTTGTGATCCAGCAGATTGCTTTTGGCGATCAATTCAATCTCATCCAGTTTTTCATTATTTTGTTCAAGTTCAATGGTGCCCATTTCCATTTCTTGATTTACGGAGAGAATATGGATGATAAATGGCTCAAACGATAATGACTCGATGATGCAATAGTACTGGCCTTCTGCAACCGAAACTTCAAAATAACCCTCTTTGTCGGTCACATCACCCGTTAGTTCTTGGGTATTGATATCCTGCAGCGTTACGGTAACAAATTGCAACGGTGAATGTGTGTCGGCGTCCTTGACGTTTCCAAACACTTTATGTAATTCAATGGATTCCTGACCTAATAAGCTGAAGGAGAGGAGACCTATGATCAGGATGCTTATTAATTTCATTTCAAAAATGAATAATCGATAAATATAACTTATTCAAAATTCTTAAAAAATAGTGGTTTAGGGGTATTTTCGGTGATTAACAATTCGCCTTACAATAGCGACTTTATTATTTCCGGAGGTCTTCCAATCACTGCCTTATTTCCCCGGACCACAATCGGTCTCTCGATCAATTTAGGGAAATCAGCCATGGCCTGGATGATCTGGTCTTCACTGAGGTCTTTTCCTTTATAGCTTTCTTTCCAGATCGCTTCGTTCTTTCTAACAAGGTCGATGGCGGGGAGTTCAAGTTTATCCAAAAGGTCTTTTAGTTCTTCAACAGACATTGGGTTATTTATATAATCAATAATCTCGAACTTGCTATTGGTAGTCTGCAATATGTGTAGCCCTTCTCTGCTTTTCCTGCATCTTGGGTTGTGATAAATTTTCATTTGTTTTCTGGTTTGATTTTTATGGGAATCCCAAAAATAAATGATTTTTTTTTGATGATAAGGTTAAGGAGCAACTCTTTTACCTAATCGGTAAAGAAATAGTTTAATTTACAGAAGAGGGTATCACAATAATTCATGGTGTTCATTATATTTGCCTTATGACACTAACCGATACCCATACCCACCTTTACGCAGAACAGTTTGACGATGACAGGGATGCGATCATTCAAAAAGCTCTTGATAAAGGAATCAGCAGGTTTTTTATCCCGGCTATAGATTCATCCTATTATGAAAGGATGCTGGATTTGGAAAGGTCATATCCCGATCATATTTTTTTAATGGCAGGACTTCATCCTACGCATGTTAAGAATGATTTCAAAAAAGAACTTGACATCGTGAGAGAATTCCTTGAAAATCACCGTTGCTATGCCGTCGGTGAAATCGGAATCGATCTTTACTGGGACAAGACTTTTTTAGCAGAACAACAAGAGGCATTTAAACTGCAGATAGAGTTGGCAAAAGAGAAGAAATTACCCATTGTCATTCATTGCAGAGAGGCCTTTAACGAGATCTTTGAGGTAATGGATGAAGTTTGCGACGAAAGCCTGAATGGTATCTTTCATTGTTTTACCGGTGATGAACGGCAAGCCAAAAAGATTTTGGATTATGGTTTTAAACTGGGTATAGGAGGTGTAGTAACTTTTAAGAACGGCGGTCTTGATAAATTTCTGCAGAAGATTCCATTACAACACATTGTGCTGGAGACAGATGCTCCATATCTCGCCCCGGTACCTTTCAGGGGGAAGCGAAATGAAAGCAGTTACCTTATCAATATTCTTGATAAATTAGTTGATATTTATAAAATGGAAGCCCGGCAAATTGCTAAAATAACGACCTTAAACTCCCGGGAAATTTTTGGTGTATAATAACAACTATGAAACTTTACGACCGCGCTTTTTTGGAAACCCCGATAGGAACAGCTGAAATAGTAGGGGATAAGGATGGAATCGTATCGATATCCGTCAGGGATGAGAAAACAGAAACATGCTCAGAAATTCCAGAATCTTTACAGGATTGCGTTCAACAATTAAAGGAGTATTTCAAGGGCAGCAGATCTGAATTTTCTTTGAATTTGAATCCGAAAGGAACGGCATTTCAAAAAAAGGTTTGGGAAGAGCTGTCCAGGATTCCATTTGGTGTTACCACTACCTATTTGAAACAAACATTACAACTGGGCAATGAAAAGGCAATAAGGGCAGTTGCCTCCGCCAATGGTAAAAACCCTATATGGATCATTATTCCCTGCCACAGGGTAATTGGTTCGGATGGATCCTTAACGGGATATGCGGGAGGATTATGGCGTAAAAAGTGGTTGCTGGAGCACGAAAATCCATCGGGTCAAACCTCCTTGTTCACTTAAAGAATCGCTTTGTTTTTTCTCCTATTTTTGATTAAATGATTGATGCTTACATGAAAAGATTTTTAGTAGTGCTAACCTTTTTTAGCAGTGCCCTGGCTATGGGTCAAACGCATCCTAAAGATGTGGTTACTAAAGATATACTCTTGGTGAGCGATACCGTTTACATTGACAGCAGCAGCATCAACCCGAGTTTTTTTGAGGTATATGATGCCAGCAAAAATCGGATAAGCCCCGATCAATATGAGGTCGATTTTTCTAAAGCGATATTGTGGTTTTATGATGCCGGTCCCTATTTAGGCAGTTCAGTAAGCATCCTGTACCTTCCATTTCCTGATTTTATGACAAGGTACTATTCGGCTTTTGACAAATCCCTGATCGTTCCCAGGGCAACAGATGAATCAAGGCTCTACATCACCCAATCAAATTCAAGAAAGAAGAACACAAAACCCTTTGAAGGTTTGTATACAAGCGGCAGTTTGTCAAGAGGAGTAACGATTGGCAATAATCAGGACGCGGTGGTCAACTCGAATTTTAACCTGCAAATTGAGGGCCGGTTATCAGAAAAAGTGGGCATACGAGCCTCGATCACGGATAATGAAATTCCGCTTCAGTCAGGGGGGTATACCCAAAGGCTTGATGAGTTTGACAAAGTTTTTATCGAATTGTTCAGCGATAAATGGTCATTAACCGCCGGTGACATAGATCTGATCAATAAAGATAGTTACCTCATGAGGTTTCAGAAAAAGATCTCCGGGGTTTTGGTCAAGGCGAATTTGGATCACGAAGCAGGCCAAACCGATGTTTTTGCCTCCGGTGCCCTGGTCAAAGGTAAATTTCAGAGTTTTAAATTTAACGGGTCTGATGGTAATCAGGGACCCTATAAAATTTTAGGATCAGATAATCAGCAATACATCATCTTGATTTCAGGTAGTGAAAGGGTATATGCCAATGGGGTCCAATTGAAAAGGGGAGAGAATTTTGACTATACAATTGATTATAATACAGGGGAGATCACATTTACCACCTTATATACAGTAACTTCTAATATAAGGTTTACCGTTGAATATCAGTTGTCTGAACAAAATTACACCAGATTTATGACCTATGACGGCGTTGGTTTTCAGTCAGAAAAGTTTCAGGCCGGCTTTAAATATTACAATGAAACCGACTCAAAGAACAACCCAATAGATCAGAATCTTACCGATCAGCAGAAACAAATTCTGGCAGATGCAGGAAATGATGCGTCAAAGATGATCGCCCCATCTGCCTTGGAAGCAGTGTACAGTGAGAACAGGGTATTGTACAAAAAAATAGTGATCGATGGGTTAGAGATCTTTGAGTACTCTAATGATCCTGATGACCAATTATATCAGGTAAATTTTAGTTATGTGGGAGAACAACTCGGTAATTACATCGTAGAAACTACCCTGGCAGCCGGAAGAGTGTATCGATATGTTGACCCCGTAAACGACCAAATGCAGGGGTCATATATGCCTGTGGTACAGCTTGTTGCTCCTGAAAAATTACAAATTTTTGAATTTGAAGCGGGCTATACCCCAAGTGACAAAACCCTCATTAAAACTGAGCTGGCACTTAGTGATAACGATCAGAACCTTTATTCTGCCATTGATGATGATAAGAATAAGGGTTTTGCCTCAAAGCTGATATGGGATCAGCAACTGATCGATAAAAAATGGAAATTGAATAGCAACCTTGACTATGAGTATTTTAGTGAAAATTTCAGGACCATCGAGCGGATTAGAAACGTAGAATTTTCAAGAGACTGGAATATCAGCCAGACCGATGAGCAAATGAATCAAAAGCAACAGTATGTGGTAGGGGGGCTCATTTTTTCAAATGACAGTATAGGAATCGTTCAATATGATTATGAGAATTTGATTCTTGGCGAAAACTACAGAGGAAACAGGCATCATATACTGACTAATATTCATTGGAATCATACCGAAGTCTATGCAGATGGCAGTATGGTAAAGAATGAGGATGGATTTGAAGAGAATAACTTTCAAAGATTTTACAGCGGGATAACACAGTCCATTTCCAAATTTTGGATAGGAGCCAAATACAACTATGAGGATAACCAAAGAAAGCTGATTTCGACTCAGGACCTGAACAGGCTGTCTCACCATTTTTCTGAAGTGGAAGGCTTCGCCGGAGTGGGAGATTCGACAAAAATATTTACGGAGATTGGATATAACTACAGGGAAACAGATAGTGTACAAGGTTCATCCTTTCAGAATGTGAGCAAAGCCAATACTTTCTTTATAAAATCCAAACTTATTCAAAATATGAATACTGACCTGGCAATATTTGCCAATTACAGGATGGTGAAAAACGTGAACGTTTCGGATGAGGAGGCATTGAACGGGCGAATAACCTACCGGCAGCGGATTTTTGGTGATTTTATACTTCTTCAAACCAATTTTGAGACCAAATCAGGGACCTTACCCCAGCAGGAATTTAGTTATGTTGAAGTAGAGCCCGGCAAAGGATTTTATGAATGGATTGATTTTAATGGCAATGGCGTTCAGGAATTGGACGAATTCGTGATCGCTCAGTTTCAGGATCAGGCCATTTATGTAAGGGTATTGTTGCCTACGGTAAATTTTATAAAAACAAACCAGAACAAGTGGAGTCAGTCCATCAATTTAAATGCATCTTCCTGGAAAAATGAAAAGGGATTCAAACAGGTCTTATCCCATTTCAGCAACCAAACCTATTTTTTGATAGACTCCAAAACCAAAAGAGATAATGCTGATTTTAATATCAATCCTTTCGCCAATAATGATGAAGGCTTATTAGGTCTTGATCAAAATTTTAAAAACAGCCTGTTCTTTAACAGGGGATTACAAAAATTCAGTTTGGTCTATTCCTATCTCGATTTCAGAAAAAAAACCATTTTTTCATTTGGAGACCAGGACGTAAGTTTGAAAACGCACCAGCTGCAATTCATTCATAAACTGGGATCTTTCTGGCTGCTTAATGCAGAAGCAGGGGTCAACACCAATACAAGTCAGTCAAATAGCTATGCCAATAGAAATTATCAGTTGGACAACTATACGGTCAATCCGAAAATTTCATATTTGCACAATAAGAACACAAGGCTCGAAGTTTTTTATACCTATAAGGATAAAGAAAATAAGATCAATGACGGGGAAACCCTTCAAATGCACATTTTTGGTTCAAATTTTCAATATGCCAACAAGGAGCGCTTTGCCATAAATGCCAACATCAACCTGTATTTTAATGAATTCAACGGAAAAACAAACTCGCCTGTGGCTTATCAGATGCTCGAGGGTTTGCAACCAGGAACTAATTTGACCTGGTTGCTGGGCCTGCAAAAAAGACTCACTTCCTTTCTCGATCTCAATCTGAACTATACAGGAAGAAAATCAGAAGAGGCAAAAACCATTCATACCGGTAACGTGCAACTCAGGGCTACTTTTTAGGGGGCTAAAAGATACCTTTTTTATAAAATGGATTTTCAAAACTACAGTGCTTTACTCTTTTGAGTGCTGTGCTCGAGGATCCTAGTAAAGCTTTATAAGTTTTTTCTTAACCAGTCACCCATGGATACTTCTGAGCCTATGATCGGTTTCAAATCTGCTATTTTCACCCTTTTTTGATCCATGGTGTCTCTGTGTCTGATCGTTACGGTACCATCATCTTTTGTTTCATGATCAACGGTGATGCAAAAAGGCGTTCCTATGGCATCCTGTCTTCTGTATCTTCTGCCAATGGCATCCTTTTCATCATAACTCACGCTAAAATCAAATTTCAACTGATCCATGATCTCTTGGGCAATTTCGGGGAGTCCGTCCTTTTTTACCAAAGGCAGGATAGCCGCTTTAGAAGGGGCGAGTACCGCAGGTAATTTTAAAACAACCCGTTCAGAGCCGTCTTCCAGTATTTCTTCCTGAAGCGCAGCAGAAAAAACCGCTAGAAACATCCTGTCCAAACCAATGGAAGTTTCAACTACATAAGGAACGTAGCTCTTGTTTTGTTCGTGATCAAAGAATTGCAATTTTTTTCCTGAATGTTCCTCATGGGCTTTCAGGTCGAAATCAGTTCTGGAATGTATCCCTTCCAATTCTTTAAATCCAAAAGGAAAATCAAATTCTATATCCGCAGCAGCGTTGGCATAATGGGCCAGCTTTTCGTGATTGTGAAAGCGGTATTTTTCTTTACCCAGACCAAGTGAAAGATGCCAGTTTAACCTTGTTTCCTTCCATTGCTCATACCATTTAAGCTCTTCACCCGGTCGCACAAAGAATTGCATTTCCATTTGTTCGAACTCTCTCATTCTAAAAATAAACTGCCTGGCCACAATTTCATTTCTAAAGGCTTTTCCCGTTTGGGCAATTCCAAATGGAATTTTCATTCGGCCGGTTTTCTGCACATTGGCAAAATTTACGAATATGCCCTGAGCCGTTTCCGGACGCAGATAAAGGTCCATCGCTGTTTCTGCAGATGCTCCTAATTTGGTTCCGAACATCAGATTGAACTGTTTTACATCGGTCCAGTTTTTAGAGCCCGATAAGGGGCAGGCGATCTCCAGTTCTTCGATCAGTGCTTTGACATCAGCAAGGTCATCGCGTTCAAGGGAACGCGCCATTCTGGTCAATATGGCCTCCTTTTTTGAAAGATAGTTGACTACCCTTGGATTGGTGGCAACAAATTGATTTCTGTCAAATGCATCGCCAAAGCGATTTGCCGCTTTTTCAATTTCTTTTTCGGCTTTACTATTTAGTTTTTCTGCATAATCTTCGATCAAAACATCCGCCCTGTATCTTTTTTTAGAATCTTTATTGTCAATAAGCGGGTCATTAAAGGCATCAACATGGCCCGAAGCTTTCCAGGTTGTCGGATGCATAAATATGGCTGCATCAATGCCCACGATGTTCTCGTTCAGCTGAACCATGGCTTGCCACCAGTACTCACGGATATTCTTTTTCAGTTCAACCCCATTTTGAGCATAGTCATAAACGGCACTTAGACCATCGTAAATTTCACTTGACTGGAATACGAATCCATACTCCTTAGCATGTGAAACAACCTTTTTGAATTTGTCTTCTTGATTTTTCATGCGGCAAAAATAAATAATTTATGCACAGGGAATAAAAAAAGGAAACACAATTTGTGTTTCCTTTTTAATATGTCAATATTCAATGGTTTTAGAGTCCTAGGAACGAGTCACTTAATTCTAAAGAGGTTGTGCCTACCAGTTTACCATCTACAAATACTTCTATTGGATAAGTTCCTTTTTCGTATTTTTCTCCTTTTCTTTCAACAAGCATTACCACGTCAAGATCCGCATTTTCATAGTTAACAATCGTTTGGTCCGTGTATTTTGCTTCGGTACCATCGGCTACGTTGAATGTTCCTTTTGCATTGATCACCTGACCACTAGGATTCTTTAAAACGATATATGCTTCTTTATCTCCTGGAGTTGCAATTTCATTTTCCAACAATC
>Ga0316188_10001488_pt1 | contig 11104 bp, 12 predicted proteins | sample Phiworburrow1_MG_FD_204933 | JGI IMG/M metagenome (GOLD analysis project Ga0316188, IMG submission 204933) | Coastal sediment microbial communities from Maine, United States - Phippsburg worm burrow 1 | ecosystem: Environmental > Aquatic > Marine > Coastal > Sediment | place: USA: Maine... | reverse complement strand
CGGGTCAACGAGATCGCGCCACAAGCGTCGAGTTGGAGCCGGCTGGTGAGACGGCCGATAGAACGGCGACGTGCGTGTCGCGTTGCTGGCGGTCGTGTTGCTGACGGGCACTGGTGCCGCCTGCACCGACCGCGCCACCTCCTCGTCGTCCGGTGAGGCCACGGTCACCCACGTGGTCGACGGCGACACGATCGACGTGCGGATCGGCGGCCGCGACGAACGAGTGCGGCTGATCGGCATCGACACGCCCGAGACCAAGAAGCCGAACACCCCGATCCAGTGCTACGGCCCAGAGGCCAGCGCGTTCACCGCAGCGCTGCTTCCGGTCGGCACCACGGTCGTGATCGAACGTGACGTCGTCGGACGCGACGACTACGGCCGACTGCTGGGCTACGTGTATCTCACCGCCGATGGCGACAGCACAACGACGTTCGTCAACATGGAGATCGTCCGACAGGGCTACGCAACGCCGCTCTCGATCGAGCCGAACACCACGTTCGCCTCCGACTTCGTCGATGCCGCCCGTGCCGCCGCTGATGCAGGGCTCGGGTTGTGGGCCGCCTGCTCGCCCTGAGACCCAACTCCGTCCGGTAGCGTCGCCGCGGTGACCGACGAGATCTCCCTCGCCGAACGTCTCGGGCATCGACCCGATGATCGTCTGGTGATCATCTCCTGTGATGACCTCGGATCGTGCCACGCCGCCAACGTCGGTGTCTTCGAAGCACTCCACGCCGGCGTCGCCACCTGCGCATCGCTGATGGTGCCCGCCCCCTGGGCCGGCCACGCCGCCCGAATGGCGCTGCCCACCGATGACCTCGGCGTGCACCTGACCCTCAACGCCGAGCACGAGTGCTACCGCTGGGGCCCGATCACCCATGCGCCCTCGCTCCAGTCCGGGGAGGGTGGCTTCCCACGATCGCTCGAAGACCTGTGGGAACATGCCGATCCGGCCGAGGTCCTGCGCGAGCTGCGGGCGCAGATCGAGCGGGCGCTCGCCTGGGACGTCGACGTCACACACCTGGCGCCGCACCTCACTGCGATCACGCTGCGGCCGGAGTTCTTCGACGTCTATCTCGAACTCGCCGTCGAATTCGCACTGCCGATCCGGCTCCCGTCGACGATCTCCGCCGAACAGGCCGGCTTCCCGTTCCGGCGTCTCGCCATCGAGGAGGGCGTGGTCTTCCCCGACCACTTCGATCACGATTGGCGAGCCGGAAGTGCCGAGCGCGTGTTCGGTGCCATCGACCGCCTCGAGCCGGGCGTCACCGAGATCCATGTGCAACCGGCTGTCGACACGCCCGAGGTGCGGGCGCTCGGCCCCTACACGCAGGGATGGATCGACGATCTCGAGCTCGTCACCGGAGACGCGCTGCGCGATCGGCTCGCGGCGAGCGGGGCGACGCTCATCGGCTATCGCGACCTGCGCGATGTCATGCGCTCGACTGGCTGATCGTCGCGCGAAACGTCACGTTTGACCCGGCACCGTGTGACGCGGGGTGACGGTGGGGTCAGGGTTGCGCGACGAGGTCGGCAATCGCGGCGGCTGCGGCGCCGGACTTCAGCTCGTCGAGGACCAGCCCGGTGTGCCCCGACGCCTTGAGGACGCCACGCATGTAGGCCACCGTCGGGTCGAATTCGTCGGCGGCAGCGTCGACGAGCGGCACCGTGAACACGACATCGGCGTCATCGGGGCCTTCGACGCGCTCGTCCTTCTTGGCGACCACCACGCGGTACTGGACGCTCACGGCGACACCCGCTCGCGCACGCCGGCGAACAGGTCGCGTTCACCATCGTCCGCCGGGATCGACCCCACCAGCGACCGAGCGAGGATCCAGTCCTCCCAGGGATAGGCCTCGGTCATCTGGTCGTCGTCGACGCCGAACCACCACGGAGCGTTCGGGTCGACCTGCGTCGCGTGGGCACGCAACGCCCCCGTGCGGGCGTACATGTACCCGGTGATGTCGATGCGCGTCGTGATGCGGTGGTCCTGGCCGGGTCGATCGAGCCACTCCTGCTCGAACGGCGACTCGCCCTTCAGCCGCAGGATCATCTCGTGGATGGCCATCATGCGGGCCTTCGACCACACCGAGTAGTAGAGCTTCGACGGCGCGAAGGGTTCACCGAGGTCGGGATACCAATCCGGATCCCCGGCGCGTTCGAATGCGAGCACCGAAATGTCGTGCACGCGCAGATGATCGGGGTGGGGATAGCCGGCCTGGTCGTCGCCGTAGGTGATGATCACCTGTGGGCGCTCACGACGCACGATCGCCACGAGCCGCCCGGCCGCTTCGTCGATGTCGGCCTGGTGGAAGCAGTCGGGGTGGGCGTTCGGTTCGGTGTCGGCCATCCCCGAGTCCCGATATCCGAGCATCTCGACCACGTCGAAGCCGATGATCGCGGCCGACGCGGCCAGTTCGCTCGACCGCATCGAGGCGACGAGCGCTCGTTCCTCGTCGGGCTCGAGACCGTGGAAGGGCTGGCCGGGTTCACGCAGTGACGGATTCTGCAGATCGCCTTCCTCGCCCCCGGTGCAGCACACCAGCACCGTACGCACCCCCTCGTCGTGGTACATCGCCAACGTCGGCGCACCCTTGGATGCCTCGTCGTCCGGATGGGCGTGAACGGTCAACAACGTCAGGCGTTCGGTCACCCGGGGGAGGTTACCGGTCACCGACGCGACGATGCCCGACCGACCGCGTACGATCCGGCGGGTGACCGGCCACATCACGAAGCGCTCGAAGGTGTTCATCGCTGCCTGCCTGGCGATCGGGCTGCTCGCAGCCGGATGCGACACGGGCGACGGCAAACAGCTGCAGCCCTACGACCCCGCGGACTACCCGCCACCGGCGACGACCATCGAGAGCACGAACAGCGTGCCCCTCAACGAGTTCGAGGGCCTCGGCGAGGTCGTCGGCTCGGTCCCGGTGCTGTCGGACGCCGGCAACGTCGAGGCGTTCACGCTGACGGCACCGTGGGTCAGCGGTGGCACGATCGATCCACAGAACACCTGTGATGGGCTCGACCTGTCGCCGGCACTCAGCTGGGGCGGAGTCCCCGAGGGCACCGTCGAGATCGCGATCGCGATGGTCGACGACTCGGCGGTCAGCGACGGACAACCGTTCGTGCACTGGGCGATCGCCGGGCTCGACCCCAACGAGATCGCCCTCGCCGAAGGCGATGTGCCCACCGGGGCCGTCCAGGCCCTCAACTACTTCGGTGACATCGGATACGGCGGCCCGTGTCCACTCCCCGGCGACACCGCCCATCTGTACCGCCTCACCGCATACGCGCTCAACACCTCGCTCCAACTTGCCGATGGAACACTTGCAAACGAGTTCTTGTCGGCCATCGCGAAGGCCAGGATCGGGTCGACCGACCTGACCGGGACCTATCAACGCTGACCGACGCGTCTCGACCCCCCAACAACAGAAGCGAGCACGTTGTGCCAGTCGGCGACAGCGACAATCGGGCAGACGACCACGCGTCGGTTCCCCCTGCGCTCTCACTTCCGCTGGCGATCCGCGAACTCCTCGACGCCGACCGCACCGCGGTGATCCTGCTGGGTCTCGACGGCCGGGTGCAGTCGGCGAACGAGACCGCCCTCGAGCTGCTCGGGGCCGAGTCGGTGCGGACGATGACCGTCGGGTCGGCCAGTCACGCGATCCTGCGGTCGATGCTCGACCACGCACCTCGCCACCTGGTCAATGGAACCACCGACGGCGTCTGGCAGGGCGACATCGACCACATCGACGCCATGGGAGAACACCGGATCTTCCGCGCAACGGTTGCCACGCGGCACGATTCGACGCTGCCGAACGGTGGTGCCATCGGCATCGCCGCGCACGACGTGACGATCTCACGGCTGAACGCGGCGAGCCTGCGCCATCGCGCCACACACGACTCGTTGACCGGCCTCGCGAACCGCCGGCAGATCCTCGCGACGCTCGCCCACGCCCTGGGCGACCAGCGCGGGCATCCCGGACACGTCGGCGCAATCTTCGTCGACTTCGATCGGCTGAAGCACGTCAACGATGCGCTCGGCCATCAGGTCGGTGACCGTCTGCTCATCTCCGCTGCCCAACGCCTGTCCGACTCGATCCGCTCCCACGACCGCGTGGCGCGCATCGGCGGCGACGAGTTCCTCGTGGTGTGCACTGGCCTCGCCGACCTCTCGGCGGCGTTCGAACTCGCGGAGCGCGCCCGCCGGGCACTGACGGGACGTCTCCGGCTGCGACAGCTCGACCTGCCGCTGTCGGTGAGCATCGGCGTGGCGGTGTCCGACGACGAGGTCCTCGCCACCGAGGACGACATGGCGGCGGCATCGACCCTGATCAGCAATGCCGACACCGCGATGTACGAGGCCAAGAGCAACGGGCGTGGCCGCAGCGTGCTGTTCACCTCGGCGATGCGTTCGGCGGCGCGCGAGCGCGCGGAACTGGCATCGGATCTCGCGCGGGCGATCGCCGATCGGCGCCTGACGATCGACTACCAGCCGTTGTTCTCGACGGTGACCCATCAGGTGATCGGCGCCGAGGCCCTCGTGCGCTGGAATCATCCCCAGCGTGGGCTCGTCCCCCCGAACGAGTTCATCTCGATCGCCGAGGAGGCGGGCTCGATCGGCCAGCTCGGCGAGTTCGTCCTCGACCAGGCGCTGCTCGAGACACGCGTGTGGAGCGAGCGTGGTGTGATCGACGACGACTTCGCCGTCCACGTGAACGTCTCCAGCGTGCAGCTGGCGAGCGGCACGTTCGTCAACGCCGTGATGGGGATGTTGCGCACCCACGGGGTGCGTCCGGATCAGCTCGTGCTCGAGGCCCGCGAGACCGCACTGCTGGGGCGCAACGCCGACGCCGACCGATCCGTTCGAACGTTGCGTCGACTCGGAGTGGGCATCGCGATCGACAACTTCGGAACCGGCGCGAACGCGCTGTCGGTGCTCACCGAGATCGGTGCCGACATCTTGAAGCTCGACGGCGCATTCGGGCTTCCTCATGGCTCCTCCGACACCGACACGCGGCTCGTTCGCGCGGTGGTGCTCCTGGCGCATGCGCTCGGCATGCGGGTGGTGGCCCAACGGGTGAGCGACATCGACCAGCTCCGGCACCTGCGAGCTGCGGGCTGCGATGCCGTGCAGGGGAACCTGCTCGCGCGCGCCGGGGCCGCCGCGGACATGGTGTCCTCAGCACCGTTCTGACCGCTGCGCCCACCCCATCGACGTACCGGTCGATACCCTGATCGACGTGCCGCTGCCCCCGCCGCCCCCGCCCGGCTCCTCGGGCGCCTCCGGACCCCCGTCGTACGGGTCCGGCACCGCCTCTGGTCCGTCGGGCCCCCTGCCGGTGCCGCCCCCAGCGGCAGTCTCGGCGACCTGCTATCGCCATCCCGACCGGCCCGCCGGGCGCCGCTGCACCCGCTGCGGGAACCCGGCATGCGAGTCCTGTCTCGTCCAGGCGAGCGTCGGAAGCCACTGTCTCGCCTGCGCGAAGGCCGGGCGGCCCGACGTGAAGACCCGGGCACGGTTCTGGTCGGCGCGTCAACCGATGCTGGTGACGATGACGCTGATCGCGTTCAACGTCGCGATCTTCATCGGCGTCCTGCTGTTCACCCGTGACGCCGGCGCGCTCACCGGCAGCGTCACCGATGCCCACTTGCGGTTCGGCCTGAGCCGCGAGGTCCTCGCCCAGCAGATCCGCTGGCAGAGCACCGACGGCGTGATCATCACCCAGCCGTACGGCTGGTATCGGCTCGTCACGTCCGGATTCATGCATTTCGGCGCCATCCACGTGGCGTTCAACATGTATTTCCTCTACGTGCTCGGACGCATGTTGGAGCCCGCCATGGGTCGGGTGCAATTCCTGCTGCTGTACATGGCATCGCTGCTCGGCGGTTCGCTGGGCGTCATCGCGATCGGCGGCCTCGGCATCACCGCCGGGGCATCCGGCGCGGTCTTCGGACTGCTCGCGGCAGCGACGATCGGGCTCTGGCGCCGGGGTGTCAACCCGTTCACCACCGGGATCGGCGCCACGCTGATCCTCAACCTGTTCATCACGTTCGCGATCCCCGGAATCTCGATCGGGGGCCATGTCGGAGGAATCATCGCCGGCTCGATCTGCGGGCTCGTGATGCTCGCCCCGTCGTACAAGAGCTTCCCGAAATGGGCGTCGTACGCCACCCCGATCGCCGTCGGGGCCGTCAGCGTCATCGCCTCCGTCTTGATCGTGACGTCGTGATCGGGCGGCACTGATGGGCCTGCGCGACCACCATCTCCAACGTCTGCGTCACGAGCACTTCGACACCCTCGTCATCGGAGGCGGCATCAACGGCGCCGTGGCGGCAGCATCGCTGGCCGGCCGTGGCGCCTCGGTGGCGCTGATCGACCGCGGCGACTTCGCCAGCTTCACGAGTCAGGCGTCGTCCAACCTCGTCTGGGGTGGCTTCAAGTATCTCGAGAACTACGAGCTGTGGCTCGTGTTCAAGCTGTGCCGATCGCGCAATCGCCTGATGAAGGCGTACCCGACCAACATCCGCCAGATCGGCTTCTATGCGTCGCTGGACGAGTCGGCCCCCTACAAGCCGTGGTTCGCCGGGCTCGGCGCCCTCGGGTACTGGATCATCGGACAGTTCGGGACCAAGCCGCCCCGGCTGCTCTCGGCGGAGAAGATCGAGCGCGAAGAACCAGCGGTCGACACCGCAAGCGTTGCCGGCGGCATCGAGTACTTCGACGGCATCCTGGTCGACAACGACGCCCGGTTCGTGTTCTCGTTCGTCCGTGCGGCGATCGAGGCCGGAGCGGCAGCGGCCAACTACGTGGAACTGGTGTCGGCTCAGCGAGTCGACGGCCGTTGGCTGGCGACGGTCCGCGACGTCGATCGGGGCGAGGAGTTCACGATCACGGCCTCCACGATCGTCAATGCCGCGGGTCCGTTCGTCGACGAACTCAACGAGGCGTGGGGGGTGCTCAGCGACCATCGCATCGTGTACTCGAAAGGCATCCACCTGGTCGTGCCCCGACTGACGACACACGATCACCATCGAGTGCTCGCGTTCTTCGATGACACACAGCGGCTGTTCTACGTGATTCCGATGGGTCGCCGATCGGTGATCGGCACCACCGACACCCGCGTCGACACGCCGTTCACCGAGGTGACCGACGACGACATCGACTTCCTCCTGTCGCAGATCAATGCCCGGCTCGATCTCGACGCACCGCTGAGCCGCGCCGACATCATCGCCGAGCGCGTCGGTGTGCGCCCGCTGGTGGTGCCGACCAAGCAGCGGCGCCGATCGTGGTTCCGGCGCGGGAAGGGCGATGCCGACCACTCGACGGTCGACTGGACCAAGCTGAGCCGCAAGCACGCCGTCGAGGCCGATCGCGAGCGCGGCATCGTCACCATCTTCGGCGGCAAGCTGACCGACTGCCTCAACGTCGGCGAGGAGGTGGCCGACGAGATCGAGGCCCTCGGCATTCCCCTCGAGGCCGACCTGCGCAACTGGTACGGCGAACCGGCGCCGGCCACACGCGACGAGTTCTATCGACAGGCGCGGCTGATGCACCTCGACGACTACCGCACGAAAGCCGACACCGAGCCGCTCACCGACCGGCTCTGGCGACGCTACGGCCGACGGGCGTTCGGCATGCTCGAGGCCATCCGCGAGGATCCGACGATGGCGTACGACGTGATGGGCTCGGCCGACTATCTGCGGGTGGAGCTGTATTCGGCGGCCAGCTCGGAGATGGTGACCCGGCTCGAGGACTTCATGCGCCGCCGCTCGAAGATCGAGCTCGTGGTGCACGACGACGACATCGTGAGCGCAGCAGGTCTGTTCGACGTTGCCGAGATCCTCTTCGGCGACGACGCCGAGCGGCGGCTGGCCGAGTACTTCGGTGGCATCGAGAACATTCCGCCCGCCGTCGCCGCGCGCCGAACGGCATCCGCCGTTGACGCCGAGACGACCTGATCTCCCGCGATGATCGGTTCGATCCGACACTGGCTCACCGGCGAGCACACCCCCGTCGAGTTCGACGAGGCATGGCGGCCGCTGCTGCAGCGGAACTTCCAGCACTGGAACCTGTTGACCCCGAACGAGTTGCAGCGCATGGAGATGCTCGTGGCCGGCTTCTTCCAGCGCACGAGATGGGAAGCGGCCAACGGATTCAGCCTGACCGACGGCATCAAGGTGATGATCGCAGCTCAGGCGTCGATGCTGCTGCTCGGCCTCGACCTCGACGAGTACCCGCAGCTGACGTCGGTGATCGTGCATCCGTCCACCGTGCGGTTGCAGGGCGAGCACTCCGCCGGCGGGAGCCTGCGAACGTCGGGCACGCAGAGCCTGCTCGGCCAGGCCCACTACCAGGGCCCGGTCGTGCTGTCGTGGAACGCGGCCCGACGCGGCGCCCAGTTCCCCGAGGCCGGCGAGAACGTGGTGTACCACGAGTTCGCTCACCGCCTCGACATGCTCGACGGCGTGAACGACGGCACCCCGCCGCTCGACGACGAGTCGGCACGGCAGCGTTGGATCGAGGTCTGCACGACCGCGTACGACGTCGTTCGGGCCGAGGGTTCGCCGGTGCTCAGGCCGTACGCCGGGACGAACCCCGCCGAGTTCTTCGCCGTTGCCACCGAGGTGTTCTTCAACCGACCGATGGAGCTCGACGAACACGAGCCGGCGTTGTACGCCGAGTTGCGCGGGTTCTACCACCAGGATCCCGCGGCGCGACGTCGACTGCTCACACCTCCCGACGCCCAGCGAGACCCCACGTCCTGACGCCGCGCGATGCCCATCCTCCTCGGCGCGTTGGCGTCGGTCCTGATCGGTTGCTCCGACTTCCTCGGGCGCTACGGCACCCGCCGATCGAACGCGATCACGGCGACGAGCGGAGCGATGCTCGGAGGAGCGGTGGTCGCCGCCGGTGCGCTCCTGGTGATCCCGAGCGTGTTCAGCGCCCGCGACGTCGGGCTCGGCGCTGCGTCGGGTCTGCTCGTCGGCCTCGCGCTGGCCTCGCTGTACGAAGCGATGTCGGTCTCCTCGGCAGCGGTCGCCGGCCCTCTGGTTGCGCTGGGGGCGGCCTTCATCCCGCTGCTGTGGGATGCGACGAGAGGCAACACCCCGTCCGGCCTCGTGGCCGCCGGCGTCGCCGTGGCGATCGCCAGCCTGCTGCTCGTGATGTACTCACCGGCGCTGCGTGGCACCCTTCGACGAGGTGTGGGGTTGTCGCTGATCGCCGCCGTGCTCTTCGGGATCTCGTTCACGATGGTCGGCGAGGCCGGCGAGAACAGCGGAGCCTGGGCACCCGCCGCGCAGCGCACGGTGGCGCTCGGCGTGATGCTGCTGTTGGCAACGGTGCGCCGGGTCCCGCGCCTGCCCAAGCGGTCGCTGATCGGTCCGATGCTGGTGTCGGGGACCTGCGGCTCGCTGGCGATCGTGGCGTTCGCGCTCGGCACCCAACGGGGATCGCTCGCTGCGGTGGCCGTGTCGGCGTCGATGTTCCCCGCCGTCTCCGCGACACTCGCTGCCACCTTCGACGAAGACACCCTGCGATGGTGGCAGATGGTCGGGATCCTCGGCGTCGTCGCGGGGATCGCACTGATGGCGGTCGGCTGAGCGGGGCACAACCCTCCTGAGCTGGGGTGATGAGATCTCGACAACTCTGTGACAGCCCCTCGTCATGATGAGGTCATGATCACCAACACCTCCTCACTTCGCCGGGCGATGGCCGAGCAGCCCGAGGGCGTCGAACAGCTGTCGCTGCTCCCGAACGACTCGGTGACGGCCCGGTTCCGTCTCAGCCGCGAGACCCGCGAGCGCGGCCTTCGTCACGTCGCCGAGATCCGCCGGATGCTCGCCGAGCGCTCCGACGCGACCGTCATCGCTTCCGTCGGTTCGCTCCATCCCCGCCACGACCGGGCGGCCTGAGCCGATCGACACCGACCTGGTCGGCGCCGAGTGTGGTCAGCCGGCGTTGGGCGACAGGTCGGTGACCGCCTGCCAGTAGTCGAGTGCCGGGTCGAGCGGGAGGATCGCCAGCGAGCTCGTCGTCACCCCGTTGTCGAAGTAGGCCTGGATCTTGGCGCGGCACTCCGCCGGCGACCCGTGCACCACGAGGTCGTCGACCACCTGATCCGGGATTGCCGCCAGCGCCGCCTTGCGATCGCCCGCCGCCCAGGCATCCCACATGCCCTGGAGCTGGTCGCCTCGGCCCAGCCACTGATGGAACGCGGCGTAGACGGGCACGTTCAGGTACGCCGCGATGGCGAACTTCGCGGCGCTGCGCACGATGTCGGCGTTCTCGCTGGGACAGCAGAAGATGCGCGCGACGATCTCGCGGTCCTCTCCCCCGGCGGCATCGCGAACCACGGGGACCACGGTCGCCACGTCGGTGGCCGACAGCCAGTTGATGATCGCACCGTCCGCCTCGCGCCCGGCCAGTCGCAACATGCCCTCGCGGAGCGCCGCGACCAGGATCGGTGGAGTCTGTTCGGGCCGCACGCCGAGCTTGAAGCCGTTCACCTCGAAGGTGTCGTATGCGTGCTTGATCTTCTCGCCGCCGAGCGCGTCCTTCAGGAAACGGACGATGTCACGGACCTTCTTGTAGGGCTCTTCGAACGGCACACCGTTCCAGCGTTCGACGATCACGTTGCTCGACGAGCCGATCCCGATGGCAAAGCGGCCAGGAGCAGCGTCAGCCATCGATGCCACGCTCTGGGCCATGCATGCCGGAGCGCGGGTGTAGGCGGGAACGATCGCGGTTCCGAGACGCAGACGCGGCTCCCATGCCGCGGCGAGCGCCAGCGGCGTGAACGCGTCGGCGCCGTCCGATTCGGCGGACCAGATGTCGGTGTAGCCCATGTCGGCGAGCGCGCCGAGCTTCTCGCGATGGGAGTGGAGGGGTCCGGGAAGCGGAACGGTCATGCCGGGTCGTGTCGGGAGCGCCATGCGCCGACACTACGCAGGCCGGGTCGCGCCGACGGAACCGGTGACGTTCGCGTGTGCCGGCAGCTATTCCGCGAGTTGGTCGTCCGAGCAGGTGGGCGGCGCGGTGATCGGATTGCAGCGAGCGACGACACCGTTCGACAATGCCACCACGTAGGGACTGTCGAAGTAC
>Ga0316188_10001487_pt1 | contig 11106 bp, 5 predicted proteins | sample Phiworburrow1_MG_FD_204933 | JGI IMG/M metagenome (GOLD analysis project Ga0316188, IMG submission 204933) | Coastal sediment microbial communities from Maine, United States - Phippsburg worm burrow 1 | ecosystem: Environmental > Aquatic > Marine > Coastal > Sediment | place: USA: Maine... | reverse complement strand
TACCTGTAGCTACCACCGCCTCCCGTGGCTGTGGGATTTCCGCCTAACTGTACACTGCTAAAATTGCAAATACTTACGTTTGACCCGGCGTTTCCGGTAGGCAAGGCATTAACTTTTAAGCTTACTGCTACTGCTTCACTTTTACATGTAATACCGGATGCCGTTACCGATTGCCTTACATAAGCGGTATATGTATTTGCAATGCTTATATTAAATTTTAAATCTGCAACGGAAGGAGAACTTGGGGAATCTACCTGTAAGCCATTTGCTAAATCTACATCACTATACCACTCTAAATTGCCACCTAGAACTGTTATAGGAGTTAAACTAGTACTACTACCCGAACAAATTGTCTGACTAGCATTAGTTACGTTAGGAACACCGGGCAAATCTACTACTGTCACAATTACATCAGTACTGGAACTGCAATCATTAATGTCTGTTACTGTGACAGTGTAGGTTTGATCTCCTACACTAGTAGCGTTGAAAGTGGGGTTTGAAGCCATAGAATTATTTAATCCCGTTGTAGGTGTCCACAAATACCTGTAGCTACCACCGCCTCCCGTGGCTGTGCGATTTCCGCCTAACTGAACACTGCTAAAATTGCAAATACTTACGTCTGAGCCGGCGTTAGCCATAATACGGTTTGAATAACTAATTAGGCTATATACTGAAGTACCATCGGCTAGTCCCGGACTACTCCCAAGCGTCCCCCCTAATTGGCGTATATCTACAGTTTCACCAACGACTGAATTTGTCTTCACTTTCAATCCGGAAATTGTAATGACGTCAGATACAGTAGAACGATCTGTAGCTGTCACCAATGAAACCGTCACTTGAGAGGCTGTAACGGTTATCGTCGCAGAGGTAAATCCAGGGGCGGTTACACTTCCACTGTTAAGTTCAAAAGAAAAGTTTGATGACGAAAGTACAAAAATAAGAGTATTAGTAGTATTTACTGCGAAGTTAATAGACGCAACAGTATTTTCAGTAATACTAATTGAATTAAGAGCAGAATAGTCGCTACTAACACAAAGCGGGACAGAATTAGATTGTATTGTCACTCCAACTTGCCCAAAAGAGCACAAGGATACCGTGTTAATAACAAATACGAATACATACTTAACCAAGAATCTAAGATTTGAATCCTTTATCATCTTTTAATCTCTTTCAATCTTGCCATAAATATACAAAATATCTCAAATATGCGAATTTCTTAAAATAAAAGACCATCACTATTTACCTTAATCAAGGTCATTTTATACTCTCCTACTTCGGGTTTTCCGGTTCTCATTGAGCCTATAATTAACAAATGACCATCGGACAATTCTTGAATTCCACCACAAATATCGAGTCCTTCACCTCCAAAAACCAATGGATAATTCCAAACAGTTTTACCGTTACCATCCAACCGAATTAGAATCCAGTTTTGCTTTTGGATTTCAGCAAAACTAGGTTCGTTTCCAAGAACCCAAAACCCACCAAAATTAGAAACTAAGATTGCCATATTACTATTAGTTCCGCCGGCAATTGGATATTGTAAAGTGGTTTCAAACTGTTCGTCACTTTTGTTGAAGGATAGGTCATTAATAACTTTTGAAATAAAAAAATAAGAACTCCCTGCGTTTACTGTCTCAGAAGTGAAGCCGCCAAGTATGAATCCTTCCTCGGGTCTGGTTAGAGAAACCGAGACTGATGCCAGTTTTTCAATAGTGGTGAAATCTCCAAGATGAAAATCGCCGGAAGATTCCCCAAATTCATTCAACCCAAAATACCAAAAATTGAAATCAGTCCGAGAGGTGGATTGTCCTAAAAATCCGGTTTTGTTGCTGTAACCAAAAAAATAAAATGGAAAAATAGCAGAATTACCGGGTAATATCTTTATTCCGACATCTACAGAGCCGGGACCGTGAGTTTTAGTCCACAATTGAGCCGGATATTCAGTAAGGTCGCTGTTCAATCGCAGATGAAAGGCATCCATAATATCAACAGCGTTGTTACCTTGATTGTCTATTATTGAAGGGGCGTTTGATTTCAGTCCGGTACTAGTAGTTGACCCTGCAATTAAAAATCCATTTGGAATAACTGTAACTGATTTAGCATCTTCATTCGTTTGGGGATTTATTGGGGTTTCTAATCCAATAACTGCTCTATTAATTTCTACTCCCTCAAAAGTAAGGGTCATAACAAAAACCTTACTAAAGCCGGTCTCATTGAAAGAATTTCCCACTAAAACAACTCCATTATCAGTTAATTCAATATCGGAGGCGGTCTCTTCATATAAACCTCCAAAAGTTTTTTCCCAAATAACATAGCCCTTTGGATCAACTTTAACCAAGTACCATTGGGAGTTACGATTTTCTCCTGTAAGTTTTGATGTTCCGAATAACATAAAATTGCCGTCTTGTAATATGACTAAGTCTTTTCCGGTTTGGTCACCATCTTTTCCATAAAATTTTAAGAAATGGGTCTTTTCAGGATTATCCAAATTCTGCCTAGTAACACAACTGAACAAACAAATGTTTGTTGCTCCCAAAAAACAGAACCAAAACTTTTTGAACATAGTCAAGCTATTTTTCATTACTATTTCTTACTTCCTTCGAAATACGTCTTGTCATTGCCTTTTTCACTTTTCTAGGAGCATATATAGGTCTGCTGTAGCCGATAGACAGCGATAGGTTGTCCAATTTAAAATAATCACTTACGTAACGATATTTTGTTATATTGGTGTTTAATACATAATTTGGATTGCCCGAGGAGTTTATATTGTTGCTGTTTGAATAGTAAATCATTTTATTTGCCAAGTTGCTCATTGCACCCATATACCTTATATCAACATAAAAAAAATTTCTTCCAATTTTATATTTTATTCCTGCTCCAACTAGCCAAGAATGATTTGGGCGTGACCGTTGGAAAGTGAGGTCCTCGCTCGGACCATCAACAAATGAGTCCGCTATTCCCGCTTTTTTGTCGTAGTAAGCAAAACTATTTTTAGCACTAATCAAATAACTAAAGGCGTAACCTGCATAGCCATAAGGTCTTAATCTTCCATTGATTTTACTATACTTCAAGAAAACCGGAAAGTCGAACCAATTTAGATTTGAAGTAACACTTTGGATATCATTACCTGCTATTTGACCTCGATTCATTTTATAACCTCTGATTGAAAAATTGGCTTCAGCACAAAGCGCAAGTCTGCGGTAAAAATTCCAGTCTATACCTGCCCCAACTTGAAGCCCAATAAGTCCATTTCTTTTTTCTGAAACCGGATACGGGTCAACGCTAACAGAATATAGTTGCCTATAAAAGGCACTGTTAATTCCAAATCGGTAGTTCGGAACAAAAATGGGGTTAGTGGTAAACTTCTTACTAAAATAGACTAAATCAATTGAATTGTCTTTTATGGTAGGGATAAATTCGGGGTCAATTTTTAACAACTTCAAGTAATTTACTTCCGCCTCATTTTGGTTGCCAAGCACCAAATTAGACTGAACCAAAAGACTATATGCTCTGATGCTCTGGTCAGTAGAATAACTTTTATCATTGAGACAAGTAGTTAATGTAGTTGGAATTGAGTAGAAATGTCCTTCTTCCATATCGGTTTCAGCTTGTATTAGTTTTTGGTCGCAACTCAATTCTTGGCCATAGGAAAAATTTGCCGAAATAGATACCAAACCCAAAACGTAAAGTAATTTCATCTAAAATTGATTAATTTTATTTATTTTGAATATTGGGGCAAGTTTGCATTGGAGGAATTTGATTACCAACATAAATGTTCCACTCTTCTTTGGTAATATTTCTACTCAGTTTAGAGCAAATTTGATTTGCCAGCATCTCAAGATTTGTTTGCCATACTCTTATTTCACCATTATTGCACGAAGCAAGCAAATAATCCGAGTCTTTAGAGAAGCCCAATTTCCAAATATTACTGCTGTTCAAATCCATGACTACAGGCAAATCTTCTACGTGATCGACGACCCACATTTGTAGCTTTTTGTCATAGCCTGAACTTGCCAACAATAAACCATCCGGACTAAATTCTACATCAGAAACCCCGGCGTCATGACCACCCAATTCTCTTAGAAACTCTTTGGTATGAAAATTAATAATTTTTACTGTCCCCTTCCACCTATTTTCATTATTCAAAAATTCAGTACCGATAGCTAATATAGGTTGGGTTGGATGAAAAGCCACAGACAAAAATTTAATGTTGTTAGCAGAATCATCCAAAATCTTATTTAAAGTATGATTCTCAAAACTATAGATATTGGCCTGTCCGTTGACAGAGACTATTGCTATGAACTTACCGTCGGCACTTACATCCATTGATTTTGCTTCACTTGATAGAGTAATCAAAATCCTACTTTCATCGGTTAGGGGATTTGTCAAACGAACGTCCCCGTCGGAACTAGTTGAAACAAATCCGGAGCCATCCGGCAAAAATTTAATATCTGAAACCATCTCATAATGACCTTCAATGAATCTAGGTTTTTCATCCAAATTATCAACTCTAATTACCTTCATAAAAGATGAGTCACTACCTACGACGAGGTATTTTCCGTCGGGGCTAAGTGCAAGCACCCGATTGGGGTATGGATTATAATCAACCATACGATCTACTGTGAGTTTTCTAAAGTCACCTGCGAAGATTCTACCATCATTGCCGGTAGTAAAAAAAGTTGAATTATCCCTAGACACAGCCAAACCATACATTTTATTTCTCATGTTGCCAGACACTTTGGCCACGTTGTAGGTGTAGTCATGTTTTAATTTTCCTATAGCATAATAAAGACCTTTGAAAACATAAGGATCATATTTTTTTCCGCCGTAAGAAGTATGGAACAGATACCCTTGCATTGCCAAAAGCCCTGCCATTTCACTATCGTCCATAGTTACAGATTTGGCCTCTAATGATTGTGCAATGGTCAACATTAACAGACTGTTGGCACGCTCAAACTCTTTGGTAGCAATTTCAGTTTGAGTTTCAGCAATAATGCGCTGAGAATTTTCATTTTTTTGAGCTTCGAGTGCTAGCCTTTCCTTTTCCAACGCCAGTTTAATACTTTTTTCCTTTTCGACGTTGGCTATTTCCAAATTTCTAAAAGCTACTGACAATTCATTCAATGTAGCTTCCAACTTCCGCTGACTTTGTTGGGAGAGTAGAGTTTGGTTTTTGGCTATCAAGGCTTGTTTAACAGCTTCATTTTTGGCAACTTCAGCCACTTTTTTATCTGATTCAGCCAATTGCCTTTGCTTGTTAGCTTCAATGGACTGCATAAATCCATAAATCATAAAAAGTATGGCAACAACAGCCACAGAGGTAATAACAATAAGGAACATTCGATTGCGTTCAGCAGTCTTCAGTTGCAACAACTCCTGATTTCTTAATTCTGCTTCGTATGTAATTCTGCTAGTTTCTAAAAAAACAATTACACGTTCAAAGGCGACATCATATCTTTTGGCCCACTCTAGGGTTGGTTTTTGTTTGTCCAACCAAATAAGAGCATACTGCAAATCGGGTGGGCGCCACAAACCGGCTTTTCCGTTTTGATAAAGCAAAGCAGCATTTGAAATTCGTTTATACAATTGTGCTGATTCAAACTCTTCTTCAACCCATTGTGATAAACGTGACCAAATTCGCATAAAACTTTCATGAGATATTTCAATAACTGAACTTTCCGTTAAAGAAACGCTAGCGTCGGGCATAAGAAAGGAGCGCCCAACTTGACGAAAGACATTAGCCACCATAATTACTTCTTCTGTCGAACAAGCGATAATATTGGATATCTCCTTTACCGTGGAGGGTCGCCAATGCCCCGAATTATCTTGATTTTTTTCGGTAATGAGTTTAAATAATTTTTCAGCAATGTTTTTCTCTTTGTTATTCAACTCGTCATAAGCTTCATTGGCATGAAGAGAAAGTGCTTGTTCTATCCTACCGATAGCATTATAATGGCGAATGTCTATGGGCTCGTCAGGTTCTCTGTTCGCAACCCAATAATCCCAAGTTCGCATTAATGAATGTTGCAGAATCGGAAGTTGAAATTGGTTTTCACTAATATCACTAAGCAATCGGTAAACCAAGCGTTGAGTAATTTCTCCATTGGCAATTGCAATAGGACATTCAATTGTTAAACGTAACTGTTGGCGGGTCATTTGTGGAATCAGATAGCTACTACTATTAACCATCTGAGTAAGACCGTAAAACTGGGAACACTCGCCTACATGGTCAGAACGCATACCTAACGCTAAATAGATGGGAACCTTTTTTTTGTTCACTGCATTGAGGATGAGGTTAACATATTCTATCGATTCATTATTAGCCTCTTTGTCCCGTTGGCGATACCTAATAAGTTCTTCAAACTGGTCAATAGAAAAAAATACATTGCTTCCCGATGATTCAATCAGCATCTCGGCAACTTTTATCAAACCGTCGTCTCCACTTCTTAGAGTAGAGTTGATGATAGCATTTTGAAGTTTTTTGTCTTCCGATTTGAGCCTACCTGAAGCCTCCAAATAATCTACTATTGAGTTGGATAGATTAGAGATAGGGGAGTTGGCAGGTCGAGTATTGATAATACACCAATCAGAGCCTGCCTCAGTCATAAACCCGCCATAAAGTATTGGAATGACACCGCAACTTATCAAGCTTGATTTTCCACTTCCGGAGGCACCCATTATGGTAACCACCCTATTTTTTGCAATCTTTGAAAGAATTTCCAGAGCCGATTCTTCCCTACCGAAAAATAAGTGGCTTTCGTTCTTTCCAAATGGCCTCAATCCCGGAAACGGGTTTCCCTTTACAGAAGTAATGCTTTTATTTTCAACCTCTTCCCTACTTTGGGATATCATCTCTTGAGGGACCGCAGTTAAAATTCTCATATTAAGTAGATTTTCAACATAGTTTTCATTAAGACATCATAAAGTTAGAACATTTAATTGGTTTATTTATACATATTCTAAAACTTTACCTGCCATTTTTATTTCATCTATCAACAATTCATAGAACAAATCTTTATTAATTTTAATAATTAATGAATCTTCGGTGGCAAGTAAAACATTTGTCCTTGCAAAACCTACTTGTGATAACATCTCACCGATGAACTGACCTGAAACAAAAGTTGCGTGACGCTTGCCCTGTCTAAAAAGATCAAATTTTCCGGAATATATGAGGTAGAAAAAAGGATTTAATTTTTCATCCAATTCTAATGACTCACCTGCAAGAATAAATTCTTCTTTGGAAATATCGGCCAGATAGCTTAGGCTTAGACCCGAAATCCCATAAAACATCTCAACTTGCTTTAGAAAAACGATTTTATCAAAATGTAAAACCCCGTCTTTTAAATGCTCTTTTTTCAAAATACCATTTAATGACTTATATACTTCAACCGGTAGTCTTTTAGCATTTATTTCATACTCCGAGGGACTTATCTGGTATAGTGCCCACGCTGCGGTTTCATAAATAAGCACATCCTGATTGAACAAATGGGCAATCAAATCAATAGAAAAATCAGGGTATTTCCTTTCTCCGATTTTATAAAGCACACAAGCTTTTGTCCATCTATTAGATTGAGTAAAGTCGCGATTAATCAATAGTTTTAAAATAATCTTTTTTTCTAGCTTAATTTGAGGGAAATAGGCTTCTAATTGGTTTATTTTTTCATTCATGGAAATATCATCAAGAATGGGTATTATCCTTTTCTTGAGGTGGTCAGATAGAAAGGCATTGAGCAACTCAATGGCAAATGCTACTCCCTCGTTAGTAAGACTTTCAATATTTTCTTTCACCAGTTGAATTGAACGGGTGTCATAAATCATGGACAAAAGCATATAGATATGATCAATGTCTTTTGATATTTCAGATTGCAAGGCTTCAATAATAATCAAATCAATATTATTATTATCTAACTCCAGTATGGCTCTATAGTTCCAACTGATTCTTGCAATATCATTTTCAATTTCATACACAATTCGTGACACTTGATTAGGCTTAGCCTTAAAGCTACAATCTCCCAACGCCTTTAAGACTATTGATAAAAGAAGTTTATCGGGGTAATCAATTTTGTTCCACAACAACTTTTGACCATTGCCACCAATTCTCCCAATAACTTGAATTATCCTTATTAAGGTAATATAATTCATACCTGTGCGGTAAAAAGAATTGTCTAACCAAGACAGAGCATCTTCGCCGATGAGAACAAGCGAATTCATGGAATAATGAGAAAAAACCGGACTTCTAAGGTTATCAATAAGGGTTAGAATAATTTCGCCGTTATACCTTTTGGTAGAAGTCACAAAAGCAGTCTTTCTTACTTCTAAATCGGGGTCGTTGAGTAGTTCCACTAAAAGTGAATTGCTTTCTTCCACCTCTCGGTGCATAAGTAACTCAGCGGCATACTTCCTGTCTATAGGATTTTTGGATCTGGCTAATTTTGTTATTCTAATTTTGCTTATTTCCCCACCATTGCTAAGAATTGTTTCTACCTCACTTCTTGAAAGCAATACTTTACCATCGCCACCATTTTGCCTATTTTCATCTAATAGAACTACGTACTGTTCGGAAACAGATACCCCTTTCAACTCATTCAACTTACGCTGAGCATATTTTCTGGTTTCATCTTTTGAGTTATTAACCAGTCTGTTAACCCAAACGTTCATCTCTAAAGGTCGATATTTTTCTAATAGCTTATATGAAAAAACCGCGGTACTGGGTCTCTCAATTTTCAAAAGTTCACCCAACCGGTTTATGATTGTAGTATAACCAATTTCAAACCGTTCCCGAACCAGACCGGTAACACTTTCGAGTTTGGATTGAATTTGAGTTTTATACCCTGTTGTCAACTTGCCAATAACGACAAAATATAATGAAACTAACACTAAAATAGAGGTCAATAGCCAAACCGAACTATAAAATGGTATTAGTGACAAAGAAAAAATTAGTATGCCTGCCATCAGTCGCCCGGATTCACTTACAAAGCCCTCAACATGCGATTGAATACTGAATCTAAACCGCGAGTCTATTGGAATGAATAACAATTTAAAAATAGGCGTTTCTAATGAATCTCGAAGGAGACCATTGAACAGTCTTGTTAAAGACACAAATAAAAATAAAAAAACGAAAGCATTCGGTGCCAACTCCGGTGTAAACCCGAATGCCAACCCTGTAACCAGTGCACAAATAGTCATTACACCAACTACTACTGGCAAAATAAACAAGGCATATTTAATTCCATGGCTTATCGTTAGTCGATTAAATATAAACGTTTGCATTACAAAACTTAGGATGTATAGTGTCGCATTAAAATAGGCTATAAAATTGGTCATTTCCATTTGCTCAGGATATTGGACAATAAGTAATTCTTGAAATATGAATTGACAATAAACCAACAAAATCATAGAAATAATCATAAAAATTGACAGTAGTTTTGTATATGAATCTTTAATGGGATTTCTCGATGGTTTATCCGCTTTGACGTAATTACTTACTGTCACCTCATAGGAAAGGTCATATTTCGTGGTAATAAAAAGGAAAATCACCGTTGACAGAAAAACGGCAACAATACTGACAATCAAGTAGTTATCGGTAGTAACGAAAATCGCTCCGGTAAAAGGTATTAAAATACTGGCTAAAATAATAGCCAGCAACTGACCGGTGTCTATCCATCCGATTATTCTTTTCGACTGTTTGAAATCAAATAATCTCCCAAACAGACCCCAATATACCAATAGCAAAATTGCAGACATTGGACCAAGCAGACAAAAGCCAATAAAAATAACTGACTTTTGCAGGTTTAAAGGACCGAAATGGTAAGCTAAATAGACTAAAATAGTTATGAAGAAAATTAATACACAGGCAGAGATTGTAAGTATTGAAAACCGAATGAGATTTTGAAGATAAGAGAAAATAAATGTTGAAAAGATACCCAAAATTCCTGCTATTAAAATCGCTTTTTTCAGTTCCGAGCCTATTAAGTTGAGGAATAAGGATTCGACGACAACTCCGTATGTTGAAATAAAAACTCCTAAAAAGAAGCCGGATACCATCATCAGGAAAATCTGCATTCTCTCTTTCCGTTTTATGTTTAGGTATCTGTAAACAACTTTTAACATGGTTATTATTTTTGGTTATGAATTAATTTCAGGATTTATACCATTTAGCATACATAGGATAATTTTTAGCAGTCCGAATTATCACTTCTTTCATCTCGGGACCAATTTCTTTTACTTTCTTGGCCGGCACTCCGGCAAAAATACTTCCCTCAGGAATCTGTGTTCCGGCTAAAACAACAGCACCCGCCGCAACAACAGAGTTTTTGCCCACAACAGAATCATCTAAAATTATTGCCCCTATGCCTATTAATACATTGTCTTCTATCGTACAGCCATGAACAACGGCATTATGGGCTATTGAAACATTATTACCAATTATTGTTTTGGACTTCTCATAAGTGCCATGAATAATCGCTCCATCCTGAATATTAGTATTATCACCTACTGCAATTGAATTGACATCACCACGCACCACGGCATTGAACCAGACGGTACAGTTCTCACCCATCGTTACCGCACCCACTACAGTTGCATTGTCGGCCACAAAACAGTTTTCCCCAAATTTTGGTGTATGCCCGTTTATTGATTTGATGTAAGCCATAGAAATTAATAATGTGTATGCCTAAGCAATAATTTAACCTTATTTTTTTTTAGTAAAAATACGGCTTTTATGATTTTATTACCAAACTTTTTAGTTTCCATCTAAATAATTTTGGATTTAGACCATTTTAATGCTTCTTTTGAAGGTCGGTTTTCATAGGTTAGAATCTTATTGAAACCGCTGAATTTACGTGAATAATATGCTGATATTGAGGTGTTTACAATTGCATTGACCTTTTTGCTTTTGCAAATAATCAATGTAATAATGATTCTAGTGCAAAGGATGCCTTAAAAAAAAGACCTAATTAATTAATAATCAGGTCTTTATGGTGTCGCAGTCCGTAAGGGAAAGCCAGAGTTGCCGAAAAACCTTAGTTCTTCAATATCTTAGAAGTCGTCACGCTACCGTCTGCCTTGATAAGTTGCAAGAAGTAAATACCTGATGGTAAGGCACTT
>Ga0316188_10001486_pt1 | contig 11112 bp, 10 predicted proteins | sample Phiworburrow1_MG_FD_204933 | JGI IMG/M metagenome (GOLD analysis project Ga0316188, IMG submission 204933) | Coastal sediment microbial communities from Maine, United States - Phippsburg worm burrow 1 | ecosystem: Environmental > Aquatic > Marine > Coastal > Sediment | place: USA: Maine... | reverse complement strand
GAACTTGGTCTGGATTTGGTAGAAGGTGATCGGTAGCTGCTTATAGCTGCGAATTTCGCTGCGAACAAAATCCGTTATAACCTCCTCGTGCGTCGGGCCAAAGCAATATTCGCGGCCGGCGCGGTCTTTGATCTTCAACAACTGCGCACCAAACTTATCCCAACGACCGGTTTCCTGCCATAACTCGCTGGGTTGGACGGCGGGCATCAGCATTTCCTGGTATCCGGCCCTATTAAGTTCATCACGAACGATGGCTTCGACTTTACGCAGTACACGCAACCCCAACGGGGTCCAGGTATAGATGCCCGAGGTGAGTTTACGGATCATGCCGCAGCGCAGCATGAGTTGATGGCTGATGATCTCGGCCTCGGCCGGGGTCTCCCGGGTCGTGAACAGGTGGAAGTTACTGGTTTTCATTTTGAATCCGATTGTTTACCGGCAGGTATGTTGTGCCAAAGCGCGATATTCTATCCTGCTACGCGAACCAGTACACGTTTCAATTTTGAAGGCAGGTCGTGTGGTCTAGTTGTTGCAGTTCCGGGCAATATAGGTTTTAGCCTCATTCAGGGTTTCGAGACGAACATCATCGTCCATACGGGTGACCGTGCCGTCTTCCGACGTAACCATGACCCGTGTCGAAGGCTCCAACTGGGAAACGATGGTTCGCCTCTGTTCACACGCCTCGGCAATTTCCCTGTTTTTTTCTGCAGCTTCTGCACGTTTCTCAGCACGTTCATCGCGAAGTTGCTGAGCTACCGATGGCTGTGGCCCAAGGGGAGCGTCAGCGTCGGCTGGTGCGGGATCTGCAGAATACGGCGTGTCGCTGATCTTACTTGTCGGGATGGATATTTGTTCTGCGTTGGTTTCGATGGGGGGTAGGCCCCCAAAGTGAACAACACCGTTTTCATCCACCCAGCGATAAATTTCTTCTTCTGCCATGGCTTCCGCTGAAAAAAACGAGAAGGTGGTAATGACAAGCGCCAATATAATGATTGCTAAACGCACGTTCGTTTCCTTTATCGAAGAAATTCATCTGTTTTATATCATAGTTCCATGGTTCCCCCCAATAACTTGGGAGGTTTGCGTGCTATTATCGTCATCAAAACGATGCTGTGGAATTTTTATGATTGTAGACAAATCAAAACGTAGACGTGGTGTGTACCTGCTACCCAACCTGTTTACATCGGCTGCGCTCTTCGCCGGTTTTTACTCGGTCATCTCAGGTATCCATGGGAAGTTCGAAGCTGCCGCAATTGCGATTATCGTGGCGGGATTGCTCGATGGGCTGGATGGGCGCATAGCCCGCCTGACCAATACGCAGAGCGATTTTGGCGAACAATACGACAGCCTGGCGGATCTGATCTCGTTTGGACTGGCACCGGCACTGTTGGCATTCAACTGGTCGTTATCAAGCCTTGGTGAGATCAGTACCTTCGCCGGCAAGCTTGGCTGGTTAGCCGCGTTTCTTTATATGGCTTGTACCGCTTTACGCCTGGCGCGGTTCAATACCCAGGTAGGTATTGCAGATAAACGTTACTTCCAGGGCCTGGCCAGCCCGGCAGCGGCCGGCACGCTTGTATTTACGATCTGGTTTTTTGTCGACAACCAGGTTGCCGGGGAAACGGTTCGCTGGTTGATTTTCTTCGAGGTCATCACGCTCGGTATCCTGATGTTTTCAAATGTCCGTTATTACAGTTTCAAGGTCAGTCCAGATGGTGAGAAAGTCCCCGGGGTCTGGCTATTGGCGGCATTGCTGGTAATCGTTTTGCTGGCGCTTGATCCACCTGTCATGGGAATGCTGCTGGGTTGTGCCTATGTGTTGTCCGGTCTGATTGTCACCATGGCAGGGCGTCGCAGCTGGAAACTCAAACGACACCTGCGGTCTCCCAAAGATATGAAAGTTGATCCTGAGACCCGCTCGCCCGGGCCTGTTGATGATGCTGACTCCGGAGACGGGAATGAACCCGGCAGTCCGCATGCTTAGTAACAGGCAACAAGCCTACCTTGATGCAATGGACATCGGGGTCTGGAGCTTACGTGAACCTGTTGGGCCTGAAGCCCCTCTCGCTGGTAACCTGGCCCAACTGAAACTGGGTCCTGGCAGTAGCGGAATATTGTTGGTATGTGCCGCGGATACCGATTCGGCCAGTCGCCTGGCCAACGATATCAGCCGCGTACTGGGCGGCTCACCGGTGTGGGCTTGGCCGTTTACTGATCCGGATGCGGTGAATTTAAGCCGCGCCATCGACGAAAACCTCTTCACCACGGTCGCGATTTTTGGCAGGCAGTTGGCAACACAACTGTTTGACGGCGAACTGCCGGCCCACCTGAATTCGGCGAAGCTGGTGTTACTGCCGTCAATGCAGGATATCCAGGGCCGGGCTGTGTCACGCCGGGAGCTTTGGCTTACCCTCTGCCGGTCCGGTATGCTCGAGTTGGGCTAGCCCGCTGTGAGTGCAATCGTTGATAAGAAACATCCGCTGATCCGGCGTCTTGGCCTGGATGATGTTGACCGCATTTATGCGTTAGAGCAACTTGCCTATCCCTTTCCATGGACGCGCAGTCTCTTCCTGGAATGTCTGCGTGCAGGTTATGCCTTTTTTGGTCTCCAGATCGGTAAGGAGCTGGCGGGCTATACAATTTTTAACTGGGCCGCCGGTGAAGCGCATTTGCTGAATCTCTGCGTACACCCCGACTGGCAGCACCGGGGTTACGGCAGTTTGTTATTGGAATATGCGATCAACCACGTGGCACGGCAACAAAATGAGGCCATGTTCCTCGAGGTGCGCACCAGTAACGTACGGGCCGCCAAACTCTACAAAAACAGGGGCTTCAAAGTGATAGGCATCAGGAAATCCTATTACCAGGCCGGCGATGGCCGTGAGGACGCAATCGTCATGCGCCTGGAGTTTCGCGCCACCCAACCGTTGTATTAATCACGAAGCTTTTCGAGTTTTTTGATCTGCGCCCTGAACCCGGCCACCTTGATTTCGTGCGCCGCCAGTCGTTGCTGTTCCTGTTCGACGACCACGGGGGGTGCGTTGTGAACAAAGCGGCTGTTACCCAGCTTGCCTTCAGAGCGTTTCATATCCGCCAGTTCGCGTTCGAGCAATTTGCCGAGCCGTGCCAGCTCGTCTTCCAGGTCAACCAGCCCTTTGAGCGATACCAGGACCTTCAGGTCTGCGACCAGCGCCACGGAGTATTCAGATGTGTCGGCATCGTCTGCAAGCCATTGACTTGTGCCGATTCTGCCGACGCCCGATAGCAGGGTTTCAAACTGTCCTTGCCGTTCCCGGTCAGAGGCTGCGCCTGCCTGGAATGCAATGTCCAGGATTTTACCGGGTGAAACATTCAGTTCAGCGCGTATATTCCGGATACCCTGCAACACTTGCTGTAGCCAGCCGATGTCACCCTCCGCCTGATCGTCAAAGTCACCGGCCCGGGGGAAGGGTTGCAGCATGATGCTGTCACCTTCGATATTCAGTGGCCCCTTCAGCCGTTGCCAGATCTCTTCAGTTATAAACGGCATGAACGGGTGCAGTGTGCGCAGGCTGGATTCCAGAACGTGTAACAAGGTATAACGGGTGGCGTTCTGCTCGTCTGCGGAGCCATTCTGGATCACCGGCTTGGACAACTCCAGGTACCAGTCGCAATATTCGTACCAGATAAATTCATACAGGCGCTGCGAGGCGAGATCGAGCCGGTATTCATTGATGTGCGTTGTCACATCGGCAATCATCTTGTGCAAGCGGGATACGATCCAGCGGTCAGCCGCACTGGATTGCGGCACGGCCCGGACCCCATGCTCCGAGGTGCTTATAAGTACAAAACGCGCCGCATTCCACAGCTTGTTGCAGAAATTCCGGTTGCCGTCTATACGTCCGAGGTCGAAACGAATGTCGCGACCGTTGGTCGCCAGCGCTGTAAATGTGAAGCGAAGCGCATCGCAACCGTAGGCGGAAGTGCCTTCCGGGAAATCTTTACGAATGTTTTTCTCAATAAGCGGGGCCATCTGGGGTTGCATCAGGCCGCGGGTGCGTTTTTTGATCATATCGTCCAGGCTGATGCCGTCGATCAGATCAATAGGATCAAGCACATTGCCCTTGGATTTGGACATCTTTTGTCCGTGGGCATCGCGGATGAGGCCATGGACGTAAACCTCGCGAAAGGGTACATCGCCCATGAACTTCAGACCCATCATGATCATCCGCGCGACCCAGAAGAATATGATGTCGAAACCGGTCACCAGCACGTTGGTGGGATAGTATTTGTCCAGCCGTGGTGTTTTTTCAGGCCAGCCGAGTGTGCTGAAAGGCCACAGGGCCGAGGAAAACCAGGTGTCGAGTACGTCTTCATCCTGTTTCAAAGGGATGTCATCGCCAAGACCGTTCCGCTGGCGTGCATCCGCCTCATCACATCCAACATAAATAGAACCGTCGGGGCCATACCAGGCCGGTATCCGGTGACCCCACCATAGCTGGCGGGAAATGCACCAGTCTTCAATGCGATGCATCCAGTCGAAATAGGTTTTATTCCAGTTTTCGGGGACGAAACGTATATCGCCGTTCTCAACCGCTTCAATTGCCGGTTTGGCGAGTGGTGCTATTTTCACGTACCACTGGTCGGTGAGGTATGGCTCAACGACTGCACCGGACCGGTCGCCGTGCGGAACCATCATCACGTGGGATTCGATTTTTTCAAGCAGTCCCGCGGCCTGAAGATCCGCGACGATCTGTTTGCGTGCTACGAAACGGTCCAGACCCCGGTAGGCTTCAGGGGCTTCATCGTTGATGCTGGCATCATCGTTGAGCACATTAATCACCGGCAACTCATGACGCTTGCCCATTTCGTAGTCATTGAAATCATGCGCCGGGGTGATCTTCACACAACCGGAGCCGAATTCGATATCCACGTAGCTGTCAGTAATTACCGGGATGTGACGCCCGGTTAAAGGAAGTTCCAGTTCAATACCGTGCAGGTCGGTGTAACGGGGGTCCTCGGGATTGACGGCCACTGCCGTGTCACCCAGCATGGTCTCCGGCCGGGTGGTGGCGACGACAATATAGCCCTTGCCATCCGCCCTGGGATAACGGATATGCCAGAGAAAGCCATTTTCTTCTTCGGAGAAGACTTCCAGGTCGGATAAGGCCGTGTGCAGCACCGGGTCCCAGTTCACCAGTCGTTTGCCCCGATAGATCAGGTCCTCATGGTAGAGTTCAACGAAAACCCGGGTCACTGCACGCGACAACTCCTCATCCATGGTGAATCGGTCATGTTCCCAGTCCACCGAGGCACCCAGGCGCCGCATCTGTTTTTCAATCTGGCCACCGGATTTTTCCTTCCAACCCCAAACGGCTTCAACAAATTTTTCACGGCCAATATCGTGACGGGAAATACCGTCATCGGCCAATTGACGCTCAACAACCATTTGAGTGGCAATGCCTGCATGATCCATCCCGGGCTGCCACAGTACCGAATCACCCTGCATGCGGTGAAAGCGTGACAGGACATCCATGATGGTGTCCTGAAAGGCGTGGCCCATATGCAGATTGCCGGTCACATTGGGCGGGGGCAGCATGATGCAGTAAGGCTGATCTGCCTGGCTGGGTGAGAAATAGCCCATTTCCTCCCAATGCTGATACCAACGTCCTTCGATGGCGTCCGGTTGATAACTCTTGTCCATTATTTGTTGATCTCGTGGGTCTGGGGATCGAGGCCCAGGTTGCGGTAGATTCTGAATTTTACCCTTGAAGCTTCCCTTTCGTTGTCAGCGTAAGGAACAATTTCCAATACCCGGCTGAATCTTTCCGGTTGTGGAACGGCCTCAGGGCAGAGGTTAATCACCACGTCTGCCGGATTCAAGCTTGAAAGCAAACCAATATTAACAGGTGCTTTTCCGGAATCCGGTTCACCTGCGCGGGCATGCGGGATAAACCGTCCTTCCGGGTATTGCCACATCAGTTCATCCAGTTGCTCAGCAGAGGTATCCGAGTTCGTGATGACGAAAATATTCTGGTTTCTTTCCAGCGCCATCAGCGCCAGTCGGCAGGCGAGTTTAGCGGCCCCCGGTGACGATTCTCCGAGCAGGTAAAAATCGACCTGGCAGGACTCAGCTTGGGTGATTTCGCCGTTCAAGGGTTGAAACGCTCAGTGCCGGATTTTTCAGGCCAGATTGATCAGACCAGATTGATCAGGAACTGGGTCAGCAGGCCAACCGGTCTGCCGGTTGATCCCTTGTCCCCGCCCCATATCCAGGTCGATCCCGCGCAGTCTATATGGGCCCATCGCTGGTCCTCGGTAAAACGCGAAAGAAAGCAACCTGCGGTGATGCTACCCGCCGCCATCCCGCCGACATTCTTCATGTCGGCAAAGGGCGACTTGAGCTGTGACTGGTAATCATCCCAAAGCGGCAAACGCCAACCCCGGTCGACGGCAGTTTCACCCGCTTCGATCAGTTCCCCGGCAAGGTCGTCATGCTTGCTCATGATGATCGAGGCATGGTGTCCGAGCGCGATCACGGCGGCCCCTGTCAGGGTAGCGACATCGATCAGGGCAGCAGGTTTGAATCGCTGGCTGTAGGTCAGCGCATCACATAAGACGAGGCGGCCTTCCGCATCAGTATTGAGAACTTCAATGGTCTTTCCTGACATCGAGGTGAGCACATCACCCGGCCGGTAGGCGTTACCACCCGGCATATTCTCTGCGGCGGCCACCACGCAGATCACGTTGATGGGTAGCTGCATTTCCGCACAGGCTTCAAACGCCCCGATCACGCTGGCCGCGCCGCCCATATCAAACTTCATCTGTTCCATGTTCGGCCCCGGCTTCAGCGAGAGACCGCCACTGTCGAAGGTGATGCCCTTGCCAACCAGGACGGTGGGCCGGCTTTTCTTACCCTTGCCCTGGTATTTGAGAACGATCAGTCTTGATCCGTTCCGGCTGCCGCGGCCAACCGCCAGCAGGGCCGACATATTGAGTTCGGCCATTTGATCCTCATCAAGGATTTCCAGGCTGACATTCTTGTAGCTGTTCGCGATCTCCTGTGCAGTCTCTGCAAGGAAGAGGGGGTTGCAGATGTTGGGTGGCAGGTTACCGAGCTCGATTGAGCGCAAATAGCCCTTTGCCATACCCCTGGCTTCGTCCAGTGCAGCCTGCATATCGTCGGGGGCATTGAATGAAGCATAGTCCAGCGGTTGTTTATCACCATCTTTAGGTGCCTTGGTGGCAGTATAGCGGTAGTTGGCCTGGGCCAGGCCGACCGCTGCCTGTCGAAGCCGCCAGTAATCCGTCGTTTGATTTACATCGAGTTCGTGCAAGCAGATATGCGCACTGGTGCTGGTATGGTCTCTCAGGAATGCACCTGCGCTCAGACAGACGCTGTTATAGCGCACGCTGGTGAATTTTTTAGCATCACCACAACCCAGGACAAGAATGCGTTTCGCGGCCACGCCCTTGAGTCCATGCAGCAGGGTTGTTTCCTTCCATCCCGCACTGACATCACCGCTCTTTATCAATTTCTGTAATGCGCCGCCACAAGCCTTATCAACCAGCTTTGCGGAACCTTTCAAAGGTGCTTTTTCAAAAACACCGATGACCAGGCACGCAGTTTCAAGTGCTGTTGCCAGCGTTGTGTCTAGTGTAAATTTCATTAATCTGGGTCCTTTGCTGAACTCCCGGTTCGTAAAATAACCGTTGAGCCCTTTAACACTGCTAGAATGCGGTCGAATTAGGCATTCTACTAGATTTGTTAACGAAGATACTAATATTGAGCATATTGCAAAAATACATATTGCGTGAGTGGTTCTGGACTGCGCTGGCTGTGAGCATTGTGCTTGTCATCGTATTGTTGGGCGCTTACCTGAGCGATATGCTAAAGGATATTGCCGGCGGGCGAATACCGGCGGGGCTTTTGGGCATACAACTACTGCTGCACATGCCGGAGACCCTGGGCAATATTTTGCCACTGGCTGGATTCGTCGCGGTCATGTGGGGCCTGGGCCGCTTTTACCGCGACCAGGAGATGGCCGTGATGCGCTCCAGCGGTTTTGACTGGAAAAAGCTGCTCAAACCACTGTTGAGCCTGGTCATACCCATGGCGGTAACATTGCTGGTGTTGGGGTTGTCGGTGGCGCCTGTCACTGCGCGCATGGCCGAAGACCAACTGGAGGCCGCTTTTCGTTCGGCTGCGGTCTGGGGTTTGCAGGCAGGGAAGTTCCATGTGCTCCGGCAGGGTGAACTGATCCTGTATGCCGAGGCCATTGCGGATGACGGAAGCACACTGAAAAACATTTTTATCAAGCAGCGTCATGATGAGCGCGAACAGGTTTGGGTGGCCCGGAAAGGCCGTTACTGGATGGATTCGGACACAGGCGATCGTTACCTGGTTCTTGAAGAGGGTAAGGTGACTGATGTTGCTCCCGGGCAGCTTGATCTGCGTGTACTGAGCTTCGCCCGCAACGATTTGCGTTTGCCGGAACCGGAGTTTCGTAAACGGAAAAGTGCCAAGATCAATTCGATATCATCGGCAGAATTACTCAAAACCGGTAATCCGGAATCCATGGCGGAATTGCAATGGCGGCTATCGCCCGCCATCAGCGTCATCATACTCGGTTTGCTGGCCATTCCGCTCTCGCACTCGGAGCCCCGTGAAAGCAGGGGTGTCCGGATCGTACTCGGTATCCTGGTTTACATACTTTATGGCAATTTGCTTTACCTGTGCCGCACCTGGGTTACAGAAGGTGTTCTACCTACCTATATCGGGATGTGGTGGGTTCACGTGATTTTTCTCATCATCAGTTTTGTTTGGATCCGCCGGCAGGGGCGGTTTCCCGTTAAGGCGAATTCAGCTTGATAAAGACGGTAGACAAATATATCGGCAAATCCGCCGTTCTTGGTATTTTGCTCGTGTGGGTTAGTTTCACGGTACTGATGATGATGTTCAGTGTGTTTGGCGAATTGCGTGACACGACGGCCGCTTACGGGGCGTCAGACGCATTCTGGTTTGTTTTGCAAACGGGCCCGAGACTGGCCTACCAGATTTTCCCCGTGTCCGCCCTGATGGGTTCGTTGCTGGGTATCGGTGCGCTTGCAAGCGCAAACGAACTTGTTGCCTTTCGGGTTTCCGGTGTTTCGAGGCTGAGGCTGGCGGCTGCGGGAATGGCGGGAACGTTGTTGTTGAGTTTACCGGTGATGGCAATTGGTGAATGGGTCGCTCCTGACGCCGAGCAGCAGGCGCGTGCTTTCAGGTTAAGCCAACTGGTTGGCCAGGTCATTATTGGCGGTTCTTCCGGTATGTGGATCAGGGATGGCAATGATATTGTCAATATCCGCCGGCCCTTACTTACTGCAGACCGCGGACAGCAATCCATTAGTTTCCAGGAAGTAGAAATTCACCATTTTGATGGTTTTACGGGCTTGAATAAAATTACCCGTGCCGACAGTGCGTTCTTTGATGGCACACAATGGACGCTGGAAAATGTTTCCATCATTGAGATCGGAAAGACGGAGGTGGTATCCATAAAGCTCGATCACACACCGTGGGTTTCAGGGATTAAACCGGAATTGCTCGAGTCGGCTGTAACACGCCCTTTCTACCTGTCGATACGCGCCCTGTGGGATCAATTGAAATATCTCCAGAGCAATGGCCTGGATGACAGGATTTACAAGTCGGCGTTTTGGGAGAAGATCACATACCCGTTCGCAATCATTGCACTGGTCCTGGCTGGTATGCCTTTTGTTTTCGGGTCTGCAAGGCACCACAATCATGGGTTCAGGCTTTTTATCGGTATTACCCTCGGTGCCTTGTTCATGCTGGTCAATGGGGCCTCGCAAAACCTTGCGGCAGCGTATTCATTGCCGGTTGCATTCAGTACGGTCTTGCCATCAGCCGTTCTGATGATCATTGCGTTCACGGTTTTACGCCGTTCGAGCTGAGGTAAATGTTGTCCGCCAGTGAGGCTAGCCTGTAACGGGTTTGATCAACAGGGTTCGTGCGGCCAGGTCATGCCAGCCCCGGTTCCTGGAATCCACCAGCGCCCAGAAAATTCCGATGCCAATAACACCCAGTGAAACCAGGCCAACAAGGAACCGCAGTAAGCACCTTGACCACGTGATGTTATGGTCATCGGCGCTGATAAGCCTGACCCGCCAGGCACGCATGCCCACGGTCATGCCACCGTATCTCCAGCAACCACCCAGGTAGGCGAAGCAGACGGCGAGCAGCCACAAGGTAAACCAGAAATCATGCAATGCAAGCTTGTTTACATCGCCAAACGGCAATGCAATCGCCGACGCCAGGATCAGTAAACCGAGCAAAATGAGTGTGTCATACAACATCACCATCAACCTGCGTGCGAAAGGACAGTAGACCTTATCGGTTAAAAATACGGATTGATTTGATTGCAAAATATTAGCCTCATCACCCAGCAGCAGAAATTTGTGCTCCACGGTACTTCAAAAACCTGCCATTAAGTTATCATTGATGTCATGGATGAATTATATGCCTAAGCAATGGCTCGGGAAGCGGTGGTGAATACCGGCTCGCTGGAAGCTGCCAGCAATTTAAAGCAAGACCCGCTCATCGAGCGGTTCCTGGACAACCTTTGGGCCGAACGCGGCCTGAGCGATAACAGCCTGCAGAGCTATCGGCATGACCTCTTGAACCTGCAACACAGGCTTGGCGCCCGTGACAAACCCCTCATGCTGGCAACCCGGGAGGATATCCTGGCGGTACTCGCCGCCGAGATCCGGCGGGGCAAGAGCCCCCGTTCGCTTGCGCGATACCTGTCTGCATATCGCCAGTTCTACCGGTGGCTGGTACGTGAGGGAAAGATCGGCAGCGATCCGGTGGCCTTGATCGAAAGTCCAAAAACCGGTCGTGGACTGCCGAAAGCATTATCGGAGGAGCAGGTCGAATCCCTGCTTGCCGCACCGGATACCGGAACCACGCTGGGTCTGCGTGACAAGGCGATGCTGGAGTTGATGTATGCCACCGGTCTGCGGGTTAGCGAACTGGTCGGCCTGGAACTATCCAATATCAATTTGAACCAGGGTGTTGTGCGGGTGATTGGCAAGGGGCGAAAAGAACGGCTGGTGCCGATTGGCGATGAAGCA
>Ga0316188_10001485_pt1 | contig 11115 bp, 10 predicted proteins | sample Phiworburrow1_MG_FD_204933 | JGI IMG/M metagenome (GOLD analysis project Ga0316188, IMG submission 204933) | Coastal sediment microbial communities from Maine, United States - Phippsburg worm burrow 1 | ecosystem: Environmental > Aquatic > Marine > Coastal > Sediment | place: USA: Maine... | reverse complement strand
CCAAAAGAATTAAATAAAGCCTTATTGCTTCAGGAGATGGAAAATGGACGACTCCTTCTTAGAATAGACAGTATTATAAACTTAGATCGATCGATCCAAAACATGGTCGAAACCGAAGATGGGATCTTTTTCGAAGTTAGAATCGGAGCAATTGAGAATTTTTCTTTAAATAAATTCAATGATAATATTCAAAAAATAAATTATTCGACCATCGATGGTTCTACATTTATTATTCTTGGGAAATTCAGAGATGCTGATGATGCGAATTTATTTAGAAATGACCTTAAAAGCATAGGGATTTCGAACACTTTTATCGTATCCAAACTCGATGGTGAGATCATTTCGGTCGATAAGTGAACCGTATTATATTTAATGGATTCGCGTTTTAATTGAAACAAAACAGATAAGGAATATCATTATCGGCAAGCTAATGTCAAAAGAACAGTAAAAAGGAAAAAGAATTTTATAGATTTGCTATCTGTAAAAAAGAATTAAAACTCTTATTAAAATGTCAAAAACAACCGAATTATTAGGAGATAAAGCATCTTATTTCCTTGATCATAAGTGTACTACGATCACTAAAGATATGCTTCATTTACCGGGTGCTGATTTTATTGACCGTTGCTTTGCTCCTACCAATAGAAACCCACAGGTTCTTAGAAATCTTCAAACTCTTTATAGTAATGGAAGACTGGGAAATACAGGATACCTTTCTATTTTACCTGTAGATCAAGGGATTGAGCATACTGCCGGAGCTTCATTTGCTCCTAATCCGATTTATTTTGACCCTGAAAACATTGTGAAATTGGCGATGGAAGCAGGATCAAATGCAGTTGCTTCAACTTTTGGGGTACTTGCTTCTGTTTCCAGAAAATACGCTCATAAAATTCCTTTTATTGTGAAATTGAATCACAATGAATTGATGACCTATCCGAATAAATATGATCAGATCATGTTTGGATCGGTTGAAGAAGCCTGGAATCTTGGAGCGGTTGCCGTAGGTGCAACGATCTATTTTGGTTCTGAGAATTCGAATCGACAAATTATCGAAGTAGCTGCTGCTTTTGAAAGAGCACACGAATTGGGAATGGCAACGATATTATGGTGCTATACCCGAAACAATGCTTTCAAAAAAGATGGTGTTGACTATCATACTGCAGCAGATCTTTCAAGTCAGGCGGATCACTTGGGCGTGACCATACAGGCAGATATCATCAAACAAAAACTTCCAACAAATAATGGAGGATTTAAGGCTATAGGATTTGCTAAATCACATCCTGATATGTATTCAAAACTTTCATCAGACCATCCGATCGACTTAACTCGTTACCAGGTTATCAATGGTTATATGGGAAGAAATGGTTTGATCAATTCCGGAGGAGAATCAAAAGGTGCATCTGACATGGCTGAAGCGGTGGAAACAGCCGTTATCAACAAAAGAGCAGGTGGCCACGGACTCATCCTGGGAAGGAAAGCATTTCAAAAACCGATGAAAGAAGGGGTGCAGATTTTAAATGCCGTTCAAGATGTTTATCTTGACAATAAGATTACTATTGCTTGATCAGGACATAACCAATACTTCACCTATGGGATGGTTTAAAAGAATGAAGGAGGGGATAACGACCTCTACAAAAGACAAAAAAGAGATAAGAGAAGGACTTTGGTATAAATGCCCCAATTGCGATGAGGTTATTGATACCGATGAGTTTACTAAATCATTATTTGTTTGTCAGTCATGTAATTATCATGAGAAAATAGGATCACATGAATATTTTGATATTCTTTTTGATGACTGTAAGTACACCGAATTTGATGAAAACTTACAATCGGGTGATCCATTAGATTTTAAAGACACTAAAAAATATACCGATCGAATTAAAAGCACCCAGCAAAAAACAGGACTAAAAGATGCCGCCAGATCCGCTTATGGAAATCTTGAAGGTAAACTTATAGTAATAACCGCAATGGATTTCAGTTTTATCGGGGGTTCAATGGGATCGGCAGTTGGAGAAAAAATCGCCAGAGGGATTGACATGGCTATTAAAAAGAAATGTCCCTTTATGATGATTTCCAAATCAGGTGGAGCCAGAATGATGGAAGCCGGATTATCCCTTATGCAGATGGCAAAAACCTCTGCTAAATTAACCCTCCTTTCCAGAGCCAATCTCCCGTATATCTCATTATTAACAGATCCTACCACCGGAGGAGTTACAGCTTCTTTTGCGATGCTTGGAGATATTAATATTGCTGAGCCAAATGCTTTGATCGCCTTCGCAGGCCCTCGAGTTGTAAAAGAAACAATAGGAAAGGATCTACCTGAAGGATTTCAGCGTTCTGAATTTGTTTTGGACCATGGATTCTTAGATTTTATTGTCGAAAGAAAAAACTTAAAATCAAAAGTGGCACAATTTATTCGAATGTTGAATAATTAATTAGGATGTGTTTTGATTTTAATTATCTTTGCAGCCGATTAAAAAATCGTACATAACAAACATTAAAAACAATTTTGGCATGTATTTAACTACAGACAAGAAAAAAGAATTTTTCAAATCCTACGGGAAAAGTGAAAGCGACACAGGATCGGCAGAAGGTCAAATCGCGTTGTTCAGTTTTAGAATTAGTCATTTAACTGGCCATTTAAGTAAAAACAAAAAAGACTTTAACACCCAAAAATCATTGGTGAAATTAGTTGGTAAACGTCGTGATCTTTTAGATTATCTTAAAGAAAAGGACATTGCCAGATATCGTAATATCGTCAAAGAACTTGGTTTAAGAAGATAAGGAATTGTTGAATAGTCAATAATTCAATTTTATTGGAAGGGGGGCAACGGGAAACCGATTGCCCCTTTTATTTAAAAAAATAAGATATGTATAAAGAAACAATTAAGACTATCGAATTACCTGATGGTCGAATTATTTCCCTAGAAACGGGGAAGCTTGCTAAGCAAGCGCATGGATCAGTAGTGATCCGCTTAGAAGATACTATGCTTTTAGCAACAGTAGTTTCTAGTTATGAAGCAAAAGAAGGAATCGATTTCCTTCCCTTAACAGTAGATTACAGAGAAAAATTCGCATCTGCCGGTGCATTTCCCGGAGGTTTCTTCAAAAGAGAAGCTCGTCCATCTGATTTAGAAGTTTTAACGATGAGATTAGTTGATCGCGCATTGCGTCCGCTTTTCCCAAAAGATTATCACAACGAATTACAGGTGATGATCCAGTTAATGTCGTCAGACAAAAAAAATATGCCAGATGCTCTAGCTTGTTTAGCCGCATCAGCAGCAATTGCTCTATCTGATATTCCTTTTAACGGACCTGTATCGGAAGTTCGCGTTTGTCGTGTTAATGGTGCCTGGATAATTAATCCAACATTCGAACAACTGGAAGATGCTGATCTTGAAATGATGGTTGCCGGAACGGCAGATGACATCATGATGGTAGAAGGCGAAATGAAGGAAGTAAGCGAAGAAGAAATGGTAGAAGCAATTAAAATTGCTCATGATGCCATTAAAGTTCAAATCAAGGCGATCAATGATTTGGCAGATGCAGCCGGAAGAAAAACAATTCGTGAATATGCCCCTGAAGAAAATGATGAAGTACTTCAGAAAGAAATTTACGATTATGCATACCAACAGTATTACGATATTGCAAAGCAAGCTTCAGCTAAAGAAGTGCGAAGTGAAAAAGCAGCTGCTGTTAAAGCAAGTTTTATTGAAAATTTAAGTGAGGAAAGATTAGCGGAAATTAAAGGAATGGTTTCTAAATATTTCTCTGCGACCTATAAAGAAGCGGTAAGAAACGTTGTATTGAATGAAGGAATTCGTTTAGACGGAAGGAAAACTACTGATATCAGACCAATTTGGAGTGAAATCGGGTATCTTCCAGGAACGCACGGTTCTGCGATATTTACACGTGGTGAAACTCAATCGCTAACTACATTAACTCTTGGAAACAAAATGGATCAACAAACTGTTGATACTGCATTGGAGAAAAAGAGTGAGCCATTTATGCTTCATTATAATTTCCCTCCATTTTGTACCGGAGAAGCTCGACCTCTTAGAGGCGTGAGCAGAAGAGAAGTTGGTCATGGTAACTTGGCTTACAGAGCACTTAAAGGAGTTATTCCAAATGCACCTGAAAATCCTTATACCATCCGATTGGTATCTGAAGTTCTGGAGTCAAATGGTTCTTCTTCTATGGCAACTGTTTGTGCAGGAACTCTTGCATTGATGGATGGTGGTATTCAAATCATCAGACCGGTTTCGGGTATTGCGATGGGAATGATCTCCGGAAAAGACGGGAAATACGCTATCCTTTCTGATATTTTAGGAGATGAAGATCACTTAGGTGATATGGACTTTAAAGTTACCGGAACGGTTAATGGAATTACTGCATGTCAAATGGACATCAAAGTAGACGGTTTATCATATGAAGTTTTAACGAAAGCATTGCTTCAAGCAAAAGAAGGACGTGCTCATATTCTTAAGGAAATGCTTAAAACCATTGAAAAACCAAGAGAAGATTATAAAGCTCATGCTCCACGTATTATCATGTTCGATATACCGAAAGATACTATTGGTGCGATCATAGGACCCGGAGGTAAAATAATTCAGGAGATCCAAAAAGAAACCGGTGCTACGATTACAATAGAGGAAGTAGATAATGTTGGAATGGTGCAAATTTTTAGTCCGGACCTTGCTTCGATTGAAAAAGCGAAGAATTGGGTGCGTCAGATCGCCTTCCCTCCTGTAGTTGAAGTTGGTCAGGTTTATAAAGGAAAAGTAAAAACAATTATGCCTTATGGTGCATTTGTTGAAATTCTTCCCGGAACCGACGGACTATTGCATGTATCTGAATTGGATTGGAAACGAGTAGAAAAGGTAGAAGAAATATTAACCGAAGGTGAATTGGTTGAATTTAAAGTATTGAACCAGGATCCTAAAACCGGAAAATATAAATTAAGCCGTAAAGCGCTGTTACCCAAGCCAGAAAAATCAGAGTAAAAAAATAGTTACATAAAAACGTAACCTTTTTTGATAGGATACGTAATATAAAAAGCATTTTTTTCGTATAAGTAGGTGTACCCAAATAGATAATTCCTAAAGAAACATGAGACAGCTCAAAATCATTAAGCAGGTCACAAATCGTGAAACCGCTTCCCTTGACAAATACCTGCAAGAAATTGGTCGTGTTGACCTGATCACAGCGGAAGAAGAAGTTGAGTTAGCTCAACGGATCAAAGCGGGTGATAAAGCTGCACTCGAGAAATTAACCAAAGCGAATTTACGTTTTGTGGTTTCTGTTTCTAAGCAATATCAGAATCAAGGTCTTTCTCTTCCTGATTTAATTAATGAAGGGAATTTAGGATTGATCAAAGCGGCACAACGATTTGATGAAACACGTGGTTTCAAATTTATCTCTTATGCGGTTTGGTGGATTCGCCAATCGATCTTGCAAGCATTAGCTGAACAATCTCGAATTGTACGTCTTCCTCTAAATAAAATTGGATCGATCAATAAGATCAATAAAGCTTATTCTACCCTGGAACAACGTTTCGAACGTCCGCCTTCAGCTCAGGAACTAGCCGACTTATTAGAGATACCAGTTGAGGAAGTAAAACAATCACTCCAAAATTCAGGTCGTCATCTTTCGATGGATGCTCCTTTAAAAGATGGAGATGAGAGCAGCTCGAACATGTACGATGTTTTACAAAGTAGCGAAAGCCCAAGTCCTGAAAAGGATCTGATGCACGAGTCTTTAAGAAAAGAGATCGAACGCTCACTTAAAACACTTACCCAAAGAGAAGCAGATGTAATTCGTCTTTATTTTGGATTGAATGGAAAGAATGCACTTACACTTGAAGAGATCGGAGAAAGATTTGATCTTACAAGAGAACGTGTTCGCCAGATCAAAGAAAAAGCGATCAGAAGATTAAAACATACCAGCCGAAGTAAGATCTTAAAATCTTATTTAGGTTAGACATTAAATAATATTATTAAAAAGCCATTCCAAACGGAGTGGCTTTTTTTTGCTTCTAATTTTCAATCAGTAACGTCCCTTCGATACGATTCTCCTTTCAGTCGAATCACTCAGGGACCGACTCGCTTCGCAAGAACATTTGCTTCTTAACACTATTCTATCATAACGCAAATACGCAGCGAGTCGGTCCCTGAGTGATCCTAATCTTCGAGGTATTGCTTTCGCGTAGCTTCAGCGAAGCAAAGAACGAGAAGCATTAGGATTGTATCGAAGGGCCGATGTCTATCAAAGAATAAAAGTTAATAAAAAGTAAATATTAAACAGCTCCCTATTTCTTCAAGACATAAGAAATAGCTTTTTTTGTAATACAATATAAACATTCATCATGGCTATTATTTCTCCTTCTATTTTATCTGCTGATTTTGCTAATCTTCAACGAGATGTTGAAATGATCAATGACTCAAAAGCAGATTGGTTTCATATCGATGTAATGGATGGTGTTTTTGTTCCGAATATTTCTTTTGGAATGCCTGTAATGAAAGCGATAAAACGCCATGCGAAAAAGCCAATGGATGTCCATTTAATGATCGTAAACCCCGATAAATACATCAGTGATTTTAAAAATGCAGGAGCCGATCTTCTTACAGTACATTATGAAGCTTGTCCTCATCTACATCGAACAATACAGGCAATAAAGGCCGAAGGAATGAAGGCCGGAGTTTCACTTAATCCTCATACTCCGGTTCATTTATTAAAAGACATTATAGAAGATCTCGATCTTGTTTTATTAATGTCGGTAAATCCGGGATTTGGAGGACAAACATTTATCAAACAGATCTATTCAAAGACCAAAGAACTTAGAAAAATGATCGATGAAAGCAATAGTGATGCACTAATAGAAATTGATGGAGGTGTGAATCTGGAAACGGGAAGAAAATTACTTGAAAGTGGAGCAGATGCACTGGTTGCGGGAAGTTTTGTATTTGGGTCAGGAAATCCCAAGAATACGATCAGCGATTTAAAGGGGTTATAAGGTTTAAGCAAAAAAAATACTTTACTTATTATTGAAGCATTTCAATTTGAATAGTAAAGAAGTATATGTATTTTTAAATCGTACAATTAAAATTTAAAAAAATGAAAACCTCCCTATCCTTAATTGGCATTTTTATTAGCTTAATTATTCTTACAAGTTTTTCAAATGAAAAATCTGAAATGGGATCTATAGAATTAAAAAACTATGAGATTCCGGATAATATAAATGCCATTTTTGATCAGTCCTGCATAATGTGTCATAACAAAGAGGCTAAGAATGAAAAGTCGAAAAAGAAATTGTTGCTTGATGATATAGATAGCTTAAGTAAATCAAAGTTTATTTCAAAACTGTCAAAAATCGCCGAAGTGGTCTCTAAAGGAGAGATGCCTCCGGAAAAATTCACTGCAAAATACCCGGATAAAAAACTAAGTGACGATGATAAGAACGCTTTGATCTCATGGTCGAAGAACTATGCTGAAGAACTATCAAAAAAATAAATTTCGAATTCTATTGGATAAAAATAAATCATCATTATGTTTTCGATAATCGACATCGAAACCACCGGCGGAAATTCGAAGCAGGATAAGATCACTGAAATTGCCATTTATGTTCATGACGGGCAGCGGATAATTGACGAATATCAAACCCTTGTCAACCCGGAATGCCCTATCCCCTATTTTATCAGTCAACTTACGGGTATCGATGATAAAATGGTAACGAATGCTCCAAAATTTTACGAGATCGCAAAAAAGATCATTGAAATTACGAAAGACACCGTTTTTATAGCGCATAATGTAGGTTTTGATTACAATTTTATAAGGGAAGAGTTTAAATCACTGGGCTTTGAATTTAAAATGAAAAAGCTTTGTACTGTTCAACTTAGCAGAAAGCTTATTCCGGGTATGGATTCTTATAGTTTAGGAAAACTCTGTACACGATTAGGAATCGAAATTGTTGGGAGGCATCGTGCAGCGGGAGATGCTCTAGCTACAGTAAAACTTTTTGAGATCCTTTTAACAAAAGATCAGAATACACTTATCCGTCTGCCGAATGAGAAAACCGAACTTTCCATTCCCCAACATATTACGAATGACCTTATAAAACCTTTACCGGAAGAAATCGGGGTGTATTATTTTTATGATAATGAGAACAGTCTTATTTACATTGGTAAAAGCAATAATATTCGGTCCAGGATCGTAAGTCATTTCAATAATAACAGTACAAAAAAGGCGATGAACATGAAGCAGCAGATCATGCGCATCGATTATGCATTAACGGGCAGTGAACTCATTGCATTGCTTAAAGAATCGGAGGAAATAAAAATTGAACTTCCCATCTATAATCGGGCGCAGAGAAGAAGTCTTTATAATTATGGAATATATATGAACCTTGAATTGGATGGTTATATTCATTTAAGAGCTCAGAAAATAGTAAAGGATAAAAAACCGGTCAGCACCTATTACAGTTTGCAGGAAGCAAAAGAGCAATTAAGAAAGATCATTGATGAAAATGACTTATGCTTAAAATTATCAGGTTTATACCATGCCGAAGGGGCTTGTTTCTATCATCAAATTGAGCGTTGCAATGGAGCTTGTATTGGAAAAGAAAGTATTAATGATTACAACTCCCGGGTGAATAAAGCCTTTGAAGGCTTGCGATTCGAAGAAGAAAATTTTGTGATCATCGATAAAGGAAGAACCCAGAATGAAAAAAGCATCGTACTTATAAATAAAGGGCAATACTTAGGTTATGGCTATATTGAAGAGAGTGAAATGATCGAAGATCCTGATCAGTTTTACAATTTCATCGAAGAAAAAAGAAATACAAAGGATACCCAACAGATCATTCGATCCTATATAAAAAAGAAAAAAGTAGAGAGAATTATTTACTATTGATTCGTAGCTATTGGTTTTGATTAAAGAACGAAGCGCGAAGAACGAAGCTCAAAGTTGAAAAAGACGGGAGACGGAGGACGGAAGACGAAACAAAAAATCAATTTTGGATTGATCCTAGTGGGTGATCAACTACAAAATCAGGTAGAGAAGATTATCTATTATTGATTTTGCTCTTTCATTTTCCAATTCTCGATCAATTCTTCATCACTCATATATAGCTGATCAAGTAGTAACCCCGACTGGATACTTAAAGGATCATCCGGAAACTTATTGATCAATTCCATGTAAGCTTCTTTCGCTTTTTCTTTATCTTCAAGATCCTCATCTAAGATAAAGGCATATAAAAAATAGACCTCAGGCATTTTAGAATAGCCATTATAGCCCTTCTTTATTCTATTCAGCAGGGACAAACTCTTTTCGTGTTGTCCAAGTCCGCCAGCTGCTCGTGCTGCGGTAAATAAATAATCGGCACATCGATTATCTGCCGGAAAAGCATCTACAAATTCCAAACAAGAACGCATTAGATCTAAGCTTAATTTTTTCGCTAATGTCGCTTCCATTGGCACGGATAAACTATCACTTAAAGAATTGATCTTTGTTGCCAATTCCTTTTTATCGATCTCTTTAGAAGTGCTATTGTCACTTTCTTGAGAACATCCGGTCACAAAAATTAAAAGGATAGCCAGGAAAAAAGAGATCCAATGATTCTGAATATTTTTCATTTAGTATAAATTATTTTATTTTTTAATTGGAAAATTCATTCGATAGTTCACTTCAATATTTCCTGTCGAAATATCTTTTAATTTACGCTGTATCAACCTTTTTCTTAAAGGTTTTAAATGGTCCGTAAATAAGACCCCATCGATATGATCATATTCATGTTGAATAATTCTCGCTGCATAGCCTTCAAAAACCTCATCATAAAACTTCCAGTTCTCATCATAATAAGTCATACGGATCTTTGGTTCACGAAATACTTCTTCTCTAATTTTAGGAATGCTCAAACAACCCTCTTCAAAACCCCAGGCTTCTCCGCTTTCTTCTATTATTTCTGCGTTGATAAATACTTTTTTAAAATCTTCCAAACCTTTAGCCATTTCATCTACTTCTCCATCTTCATCTTCCTCTGCAAAAGGAGCAGCGTCAATAATAAATAATCGAATCGCAATTCCTACTTGAGGAGCAGCCAAACCAACACCACTCGCTTTATACATGGTTTCGAACATATCTTCGATCAACTTATCCAGGTTTGGATAGTTCTCATCAATGTCCTCACCCATCTTCCTAAGCACCTTACTCCCATAGGCTTCAATTGGTAATACTTTTCCCATCTTGACTAAACTATTTTTTTTTTGCAAAAGTACTAATTTGAATTTGTATTAAGAAAGATGCATAAGGATCCTGAATATTTATTTTTAGAAGCGAATAATAAAGTAAATCCTACTATTTATTTAAATAATAGCCAATTCTTCCTAAAGAATTCCCTTGATTAGATTAAATTTGAAATGAAAAGTATTGAAAAATAAATTGAGATGAATAATTCTGTAATTACGGGTACGGGGAGTTTCATACCGGATGGAATAGTAGATAATTCAGACTTCTTACAACAGGAGTTTTATGATGAAGAAAAAAACAAACTCCCATACGACAATAAAACCATCATTGAAAAATTCAATGCCATTACAGGTATAGAATCCAGAAGATATTTGAAAAGGGATCTAAATTCATCTGATATGGCTACCATTGCCGCAGAGAAAGCAATAAAGGAATCAGGGATCGATCCCGAAAAAATAGATCAGATCATATTTGCTCAGAACTTTGGAGACATTTCTCAAAATTCAAATCAAATCGATTTACTGCCCTGTCTGGCTTCGAGAGTAAAACATAGTTTAGGTATAGAAAATCCAAATTGCGTTGCATACGACATTTTATTTGGTTGTCCGGGTTGGTTGCAGGGTGTTATTCAGGCTCATGCTTATATTAATGCCGGAATAGCTGATAAAGTACTTGTTATTGGAAGTGAAACCTTAAGCAGGGTTGTTGACCCCTATGACCGGGATTCGATGATCTATTCTGATGGAGCAGGTGCATGTATTGTTGAAAAATCAGAAGAAGACAGAAAAAGAGGAATCCTTTCATTTTCGAACCAAAGTTTCACAAAAGAAGAAGCTTATTATTTACACTATGGCTCTACTTTTAATCCAAAAGATC
>Ga0316188_10001484_pt1 | contig 11118 bp, 8 predicted proteins | sample Phiworburrow1_MG_FD_204933 | JGI IMG/M metagenome (GOLD analysis project Ga0316188, IMG submission 204933) | Coastal sediment microbial communities from Maine, United States - Phippsburg worm burrow 1 | ecosystem: Environmental > Aquatic > Marine > Coastal > Sediment | place: USA: Maine... | reverse complement strand
ATTCCGTCCTCGGCGCGCGGCTGCTCGACGGCCGCGGCCAGGTCCTGTCTTTCGGTGGTACGGTCATGAAGAACGTCGCCGGCTACGACGTCGCCCGGGTCCTGGCCGGCTCCCTCGGCATCCTCGGCATCCTGGTCGAGGTGTCCCTCAAGGTGCTGCCGCGGCCGGCAGTGGAGACGACCCTGCGCTTCGAGCTGACCGAAGCGGCGGCCCTGACCAGGCTGAACGAGTGGGGCGGAAAGCCCTTGCCGATCTCGGCATCGGCCTGGTCGGCTGGCCGGTTGCTGCTGCGTCTGTCCGGCGCACCGGCGGCCCTGCAGGCGGCACGCGACAGTCTCGGCGGCGAGGAAGTCGATGGGGCTCCCATCTGGCTTGAGATTCGCGAGCAGCGGCATCCATTCTTCGGCGGCGACGCGCCCTTGTGGCGGATCTCGCTGCCATCCACCGCAGCGCCGCTCGGGCTGGGCGACGAGCAGCTGATCGAGTGGGGCGGTGCGCTTCGCTGGCTGCGCTCGAACCTGCCGACGGCCCAGGTCCGCGCGCGCGCGGCGGCGCTCGGCGGTCATGCCACGCTCTTCCGTGGCGGCGACCGCTCGCAGGGTGTGTTCACGCCATTGCCGCCGGCGCTTGCGGTCATCCATCGCCGCCTCAAGTCCGAATTCGATCCCGCGGGGATCTTCAATCCAGGCCGGATGTACGCGGAGCTCTGAGCGGCATGCAGACGCAGCTCGCCGATTTCGTTCGTGACACGCCCGAGGGCCAGGAGGCCGCGGCGATCCTGGGCCGTTGCGTACACTGCGGGTTCTGCACGGCCACCTGCCCGACCTACCAGCTGCTCGGCGACGAGCTAGATGGACCCCGTGGCCGGATCTACCTGATCAAGCAGGTTCTCGAGGGGGTGGAGCCGACCGCCAGGACCCAGTTGCACCTGGACCGCTGCCTCAGCTGCCGCTCCTGCGAGAGCACCTGCCCGTCCGGCGTGCAGTACGGCCGGCTGCTGGACATCGGCCGCAGGCTGGTGGACGGCAAGGTGCCCCGGTCCGCCGCCTCACGGCTCGTTCGCGGCGCACTGAAGTCGGGCGTGACCGGGCCGCTGTTTCCAGCCGCGATGACGCTGGGGCAGTTGTTTCGCCCATTGCTGCCGCCGCGGTTGAAGGAGCAGGTGCCGCCACGGCAGGATCCCGGGGCCTGGCCGCGGCGTTCGCATCCACGCAAGGCGTTGTTGCTGACCGGCTGCGTCCAGCCGGCGATGTGTCCCAACATCAATGCTGCGACTGCGCGGGTGCTCGACACGCTCGGCATCGAGACGATCGTCCCTGCCGCAGCCGGCTGCTGCGGCGCCATCCGCTTTCACCTGGACGACCAGGAGGGCGGCCTGGCCGATGCCCGGGGCAACATCGACGCGTGGTGGCCGCAGGTGGAGGCCGGCGCAGAGGCCATCGTGATGAACGCCTCCGGCTGCGGCAGCATGGTGAAGGAATACGGCCAGTTGCTGCGCGACGACCCGGTCTATGCAGAGAAGGCAGCGCGCATCGCCGCGCTAACCCGCGACCTGTCGGAGCTGCTCCCGGAATTCACCTCCGCGTTGCAGGAAGAAACCCGGGCTGCGGCGCGCACGCGGGTCGTGATCCACTCGCCCTGCTCGCTGCAGCACGGCCAGCGGATCCGGGGTGCGGTGGAGTCGATGCTCGCCGCGCTGGGCGCCGAGGTCCTGCCCTTCGCCGACGGGCATCTTTGCTGCGGATCGGCGGGCACCTATTCGCTGTTGCAGCCCGGCCTGTCCCGGCAACTGCGCGATCGCAAGCTCGACGCGCTCATGGCGGCCAGGCCGGAGGTCATCCTCTCGGCCAACATAGGCTGCATCACGCATCTTGGCGCCGCGGCGGGGATCCCCGTGCGGCACTGGATCGAGTGGCTGGACGAAAGGCTGCGGCCCACGGCCTGACAGCGTCCGCCGGCCACGGTGATGCCCTTGCAGCGCGCCCCGGCCGCGGCTTCAGCGTTGCAGGACGTATTCGCCCGGGGCCGCGACCGTCGGCGCGTAGCCCTTTTTCGGCGCGCCCAGCGGCGGCGGCGCCACGCGCTCTGGCGTGGAGTGTGAATCCAGCCACGCGCCCCAGGTCGGCCACCATGAGCCCTGCTTGACCTCGGTCGTCTCGAACCACTTCTCGGCGGTCAGTCGCGATTCTCCGGCCTTGCGGGTCCGCACGCGATGGCGGCGCTTCGGGTGCGCCGGGCCGCTGATGATGCCGGCGTTGTGGCCGCCGCTGGTCAGCAGGAAGGTGAATTCGCTGCTGGCGGCGCAGCGGTCTACCTTGTAGACCGACTGCCACGGGGCGACGTGGTCTGTCTCCGTTCCGACGACAAACATCGGCACGCGGATGTCGGAGAGGTGGACGACCTCACCCTCGACCTTGAACCGGTCGTGCGACAGGTCGTTGTTCAGATAGAGCCCGTAGAGGTACTCGGTGTGCATGCGTGCCGGCATGCGGGTGCCGTCGGCGTTCCAGGCCATCAGGTCGATCATCCCGGCCCGTTCGCCCTTGAGATAGGCGTTCACCGCCGGCTGCCACAACAGGTCGTTGGCGCGCAGCATGGCGAACGCGCCGCCCATCTTCGCGGAGTCCAGCACGCCTTCCTTGAGCATCAGCGCTTCCAGCATGGCCAGCTGCGACGGGCTGATGAACAGCGACAGCTCCCCGGGTTCGCTGAAGTCGGTCTGCGCCGCGAACATCGTGATGTCGCTGATGCGCCCGTCGCCCTGGCGACCCAACGCCGCCGCGGCAATGGCGAGCAGCGTGCCGCCGATGCAGTAGCCCACGGCATGGATCCTGCGGTCGGGAACGATGGTGCTGACCGCGTCGAGGGCAGCATAGACGCCCTTCCTGACATAGTCGTCCATGCCGACGTCGCGGTCGGATGTCGATGGATTCTTCCAGGAGACCATGAACACGGTGTGGCCCGAGTCCACCAGCCACTTCACCATGGAATTCTTCGGCGACAGGTCGAGGATGTAGTACTTCATGATCCAGGCCGGCACGATCAGCACCGGCTCGGCATACACGTCGGGCGTGGTGGGGGAGTACTGGATCAACTCCATCAGTTCGTTCTTGAAGACGACCTTGCCGGGGGTTGCGGCGATCTGCTCGCCGACCCTGAAGTTCTCGAGCCCCGGCGCCTCTCCGCCGGCGATCGTGCGCTCCATGTCCTCGAGGAAATGCTTCCAGCCGCGGGCGAGGTTGGCGCCCTTCTCGTCGATCGTCTTCTGGATGATCTCGGGATTGCTGCCGGGGTAGTTCGCCGGAGAAACGGCCTCCGCGACCTGCTGCAGGGCGAAACCCATCAGCTTCTCGTTACGGTCCTGCACACCCTCGACACCGGACACGGTCTCCTGCAGCAACGCCGAATTGTTCTGGTAGGCACGCGCATAAACGTTGAACGGGAACATCTTCCAGGCCTCGCCGGCAAAGCGCTGGTCCTTGTGGGCCGGATCGTTGGGCGCCAGCGGCTGGCCCTGCATCGCCTGCGTCGTGAACATCCACAGGTCGAGCGCACTCTTGACGGCACTCTTCTGCACCTCGGCCTGCTTGACGGGCGAGGCCATGAAATGCAGCCACCAGTCAGCGAACGCAGCGCCGTAGTCCTGCGTTGCGATGCCGCCGGTCATGCGCGCGAGCATGGCGCGGAACTCGCGATCCACGGTCACTAACGGGTCGCTGGCCGGCACCGGCGTGTTCCCCTGCGGCTTCTCGGACATGGGAGCTAACTCCTTGAATGGATTGACGGCGATAGGGCTGCTTCGATTCTATTTTGCAGTGCGGCAAAACGCCAGAGCGGGGACAGTTTACCTATTTCGCGCCCCCGGAAGTCGCCCCCCGGTCGGCTGGACCGTCCTGGAAAATAGGTAAACTGTCCCCGATTCGGTACCGCCTAGCTCGCCGCGTCCTTCAGCGTCACGGCCGGATCGGCCAGCCTCGCCAGGTCGAAGCGCGCCCGCTCGGCAATCAGCTTCCTGGCCGACATGAAGTCCTTCACGTGGTTGACGGCGTCGAGAGCGATCAGTTCGTCACCCGCGAGGTAGCAGCAGCTGAAGGCGCAGGACGCCGGATCGCCTCGCAGGATGACCCGGTCGTAGCCCTGCGACAGGCCCACGATCTGCAGCTTCAGGTCGTACTGGTCGGACCAGAACCAGGGCAGCTTGTCGTGGACGAGTTCGCGGCCACAGAGGTTGGCCGCCGCGGTCTTGGCCTGCTCGAAGGCGTTGTCCACCGATTCGAGGCGGATGCGGCGCCCGTAGCGCAGGCTCGGCTGGCTGGCGCAGTCGCCGATGGCATAGATGTCGGGGTCGCTCGTCCTGCAGTATTCGTCCACCGCGATGCCATTGTCGCAGGCGATGCCGGCCTCGGCGGCAAGCTCGACGTTGGGCACCACGCCGATGCCGACGATCACCATGTCGGCCGGGTGCGCGACGCCGTCGGCGCAGCGCACGGCAAGAACCTGCCCCGTACCCTCGAATGCGACGACCTGCTCGTTCAAGCGGATGGCGACGCCATGTGCGCGATGCTGGTCGGTGTAAAACGCGCTCATTTCCGGCGCCACGACCCGACTCATGACGCGCTCGGCCATCTCGAGCACGGTCACCTCGAGCCCGAGCTTGGCGCAGCTGGCCGCGCACTCGAGCCCGATGTAGCCGGCGCCGACGATGACCACGCGCCGCGCGGACTGCAGCCCGGCGCGGATGCCGTCCACGTCGGCGATGCTGCGCAGGTAGTGCACGCCTGCCTGGTCAGCGCCCGGCACGGCTGCCGGCCGCGCACGGCTGCCGGTGGCAAGCAGCAAGCGGCCGTAGTCGATCCCGGTGCCGTCGTCGAGATGGATCCGGTGCGCGGCCCGATCAAGCCGGACGGCGCGATGGCCGAGGACGAACTCGACGCCCAGGCGCTCGTAGAATTCCGCCGGGCGGATCCAAAGGCGGTCGGCGCCCATCTCGCCGGACAGGTATTTCTTGGACAGCGGCGGACGCTGGTAGGGAATCTGTGGCTCGTCGCCGACCACCACGATCCTGCCGGCATGACCTTCCCGCCGCAGGCTGTCCACGGCCTGGGCCGCCGCGTGGCTTGCACCGACGATGACAATGGATTCTTCCACGGGACTTGGGCCTCCTCCTCCGGGCCGCTTGCAGGCCTCCAGCCTAGCGAGCGGGCGTGTGTTTTGCAGCGCCTTGCGCCATGCTTCGCACCAGCGGGGCGCGCCGTCACGGATCACCGCTCCATGTTGGTGCGCGCGCGGCCGAGGTCTCTTCGCAAGTCCCTGATTTCAATAGAGACCCCTTCCCGGCATAGAATCTGCAATCTACAAGGGGTCCAAACTCCCCAGACCAGGAGCATTCGATGAAGCTCGTTACTGCCATCATCAAGCCGTTCAAGCTCGACGACGTGCGCGCGGCCTTGTCCGAGATTGGCATCTCGGGAATGACCGTCACCGAGGTGAAAGGCTTCGGCCGCCAGCGGGGGCATACCGAGCTCTATCGCGGGGCGGAGTACGTCGTCGATTTCGTGCCCAAGACACGGATCGAGGTTGCGGTTCGTGAGGACATCGTCGATCAGGTGGTCGAGGCCATCATCGGCGCGGCCAAGACCGGCAAGGTCGGCGACGGCAAGATCTTCGTCACCGGGATCGATCGGGTCGTCCGCATCCGCACCGGAGAGGCCGACGAGTCGGCTCTTTGACGGAGCCGGCCGCCAGCCTCGAAGCCGCAGCGGCCGCGCTGCGGCTTGGCGGCGCCCGGCGGCACATCCTGCTGTGTACCCACGGCAAGTGCGCGCCGGTCGAAGAAGCGGCGGCCTCCTGGAAGTTCCTCAAGAAACGTCTCAAGGAACTGGCGCTCGCGGACGTCGACGGCGGCGTCCTGCGCACGCGGGCGGACTGCCTGCGAGTCTGCCGGGACGGGCCTATCGCGCTGGTCTATCCGGAAGGCACCTGGTACCAGCATGCAACGCCTGAAAACCTGGAACGGATCATCCAGGAACACCTCATCGGCGGCCGGCCGGTCGAGGATCTCGCCTTCGCAGCCGGCCCTTTGCTCCGCCCCTGATTTCCCCGGAGTGTCGGTCCCCGGCGATTGATTCCGGGCACAATTGGCGTCTAATGAATGCAGTCCCATCCAAAAGGGGGAAGCATGGCGCGCGCCATTCGAATTCATGCCAACGGCGGCCCTGAGGTTCTCAAGCTCGAGTCGATCCAGGTCGGCAAGCCGGGTCGTGGGCAGGTCCGCATCAGGCAGACCGCCGTCGGCCTCAACTACATCGACGTCTACGTCCGTACCGGGCTCTATCCGGCCTCCCTGCCGTCCGGTCTGGGGATGGAGGCGGCGGGGGTCGTAAGCCAGGTGGGACCCGGGGTGAAGGGCTTTGCCGAGGGCGACCGCGTGGCCTACGTCCATTCGCAGCCCGGCGCCTACGCCGACGACCGCGTGATGCCGGCGGATCGCCTGGTCAAGGTCCCCGACGCGGTCAGCGACAGGGAAGCGGCTGCCGTCATGCTCAAGGGCCTGACGGCGTGGTTCCTGCTGCGCCGGGCCTACCGTGTCCGCAAGGGCGATCCGGTCGTCATCTATGCGGCGGCGGGCGGTGTCGGGATCATCGCCGTGCAGTGGGCGCGGCATCTCGGCGCAGACGTCATCGCTGTCACGGGCACCGGGGAGAAGGCAGAACTCGCTCGTCAGCACGGCGCGCAGCACACCATCCTGCTGGGCCGTGGCGACCTTGCCGCCAGGGTGCGGGAGATCACCGGCGGCAAGGGCGTTCCGGTCGTCTACGATTCGATCGGCAAGGACACTTTCCTTGCCTCGCTAGACTGCCTGCAGCCGCGCGGACTGATGGTCACTTACGGCAACGCTTCCGGTCCCGTGCCGCCCTTCTCGCCGCTGGAGCTGTCCCGGCGCGGATCGCTGTTCCTGACGCGACCGACGCTGTTTCACTACATTGCCAGTCGCGCCGAACTGGCCCGTGGTGCCGCGGAGCTCTTCGGCGTCATGGCCAGCGGCGCCGTCAAGGTTCGCATCGGGCAGACCTACCCGCTGGAGGACGTCGCCCAGGCGCATCGGGAGCTGGAGGCGCGCCGCACGACGGGCTCGACCGTACTGATTCCGTGAGCGTCGCATGACCGCGCGATTCCGGCTGGCTCCGCTGCTGCTGTCGATGGCGGCGCTGCCCATGAGCGCCAACTCGGCCGGGGTATCGGACCGGGCCGAGTCCTGGGATCCGCCGCGCATCGTTGCCCTCGCCGAGGACGAGGTGCTACCGACTCCCGCAGAGCTCGAGGCCCGCGGCGCCCGCGTCGGCGAAATCCTGGTCAAGGTCTTCGACGTGTTCAACCCGGACATACCGGGCGAAGACAACTGGGTATATCGCACGGCCAATGCGCTGCACTACAAGAGCCGGAACACGACGATCGTTCGACAGCTCACCTTCGAATCCGGCCAGCCGCTGCTGGCACAGCGCCTGGCAGAGAGCGAACGGGTGTTGCGCAACCGGCGCTACCTGTACGACGCAGTGGTGCGGGTAGCCCGCTACGACCCCGTGGCCAACGTCGCGGACATCGAGGTGTCGGTGCGCGACGTGTGGACGCTGAACCCGGGCATCAGCTACTCGAACAAGGGTGGCAAGGGCAGCAGCGGTACGGAGATCGAGGAGCTGAACCTGTTCGGTCGCGGCATCCAGCTGCAGTTCGGCTACAAGGATAGCGTCGACCGGACGTCCACCTACATCGACTGGCGCGACCCGAACCTGTTCAGCAGCCGATGGCAGATGGCCGCCGGTTACGCCGACCTGAGCGACGGGCAGACGCAGTACGCGTCGCTGGACCGGCCTTTCTATTCGCTGGACTCCCGCTGGTCCCTGGGCGGCTCCGCCTACGACGACCAGCGCCTGCAGACCCGTTACGACCTCGGCAAGCCCGTGGACGCGTTCCAGGTGGACAGCAAGCAGGCGGACCTGCGCTACGGCTGGTCGAAGGGCCTTGACGAGGGTTGGGCGCGTCGCTGGCTGGCTGGATTCAGGTACGACGAACAGGCCTTCGCACTGGCCCCCGACGAGACGCCGCCGCCCTCGCTGCCCGAGGACCGCAAGTTCGTCTACCCCTGGCTGGGTCTCGAGTGGGTCGAGGATGCCTACGTCAAAACGGTGAATCGCAACCAGATCGGGCGCACAGAGGATGCCTACCACGGCACCCAGTTCAGGGCCTCGCTGGGTTACGCGGATACCGGGCTGGGCTCGTCGCGCTCGGCGTTGATTTTTTCCGGGACCGCTTCCTCGGGACGCGAGTATCGCCCCGGTCGCGAGTGGTTCGTGACCGGGACTGCGGACGGCCGCCTGGAGTCGGGGGCTCTGGTCGATACCATCATCGCCGCACAGGTCCAGCACTACTGGCGGATCGACCGGCACCAGACCTTCTACGCGAGTCTTTCGGGCAGCGCGACCGAGCGACTCGAACCGGATCATCAACTGGTACTGGGCGGCGAGGAGGGCCTGCGCGGTTATCCCCTGCGCTACCAGACCGGCACGTCGAGCGCCCTGCTCACGCTGGAACAGCGCATCTATACCGACTGGTATCCGTTCCGCCTGTTCTTCGTGGGCGGCGCGGTGTTCTTCGACTCCGGGCGGACCTGGGGGCCGACGCTGGGAGGCGAGCCGCCGGCGGGCTGGCTATCCGATGTCGGCCTCGGCCTGCGGCTCGGCAACAGCCGCTCGGGCCTGGGTTCGGTAGTGCACATCGATTTTTCCTATGCGCTGAACGGGATCCCCGGCAAGGACCGCTTCCAGATCATCGTCGAGACCAAGCGCGGCTTCTGACAGGGCCGGGGTCAAAGCGGCCGAGCACGGTGCCGGTGTTGGCGGCACAATAGCGACCCTTCAACCAGGTACGACAGATGGTCGGCCCGCCCCTGCGGCTGCCGCCAAAGAATTCCGCATGAAAGCGCTGCTGACACTCTTCCTGATCGTCTTCATCGACCTGCTCGGCTTCGGGATCATCATTCCGATCTTTCCGTTCGTCGCGGAACGAATGGGCGCAGAGCCGTGGCTGATCACATTCGGCGGCGCAGGCGTATATGCCCTCGCACAGGTCATCTCGACTCCCGTCTGGGGCCGGCTCAGCGACGCAATCGGGCGCCGCCCGGTCCTGATGGTGAGCATGGTTGGATCCGTCGTCGGTTATCTCTGGCTCGGCCTGGCCGGGACGCTGACCATGCTGATCGTGGCAAGGGTGATTTCCGGCCTGATGTCCGGGAACATTTCCGCGGCCTTCGCCTACGTGGCCGATGTGACCTCGCCGGCCGATCGCGCCAAGGGGCTCGGCATGATCGGCGCGGCGTTCGGGCTCGGTTTCATGTTCGGACCGATGATTGGCGGCCTGCTGGGCGGTAACGACCCGGCGGCGGCCAGCTTCCTGCTGCCGGCGCTGGTCTCGGCCGGCCTGAGCGCCGTGGCATTCCTCGGCGCGACGTTCTTCCTGAAGGAAAGCCTGGCGCCCGAGCACCGCAAGCCCTGGAGCGAGGCGGGCAAGGGTAGCCGCTCGCCACTGGCGGCCGTCTCGCACAGCCCGGCGCTCATCGGGGTCGTGGTGGCGGTGTTCCTGATCTCGATCGGCGGCACCATCCTGCAGTCGATCTTCCCGATCTGGGGGCACGACGTGCTGGGGCTCTCGCCCCGCGACGTCGGCATCGCGTTCTTCGCCATGGGCTTTGTCGGCGTCACGGTCCAGGGCACCGTCGTCGGGCGCATGGCACGACGCTTCGGCGAGAAGAAGGTGCTGTACGGGTCCGCTTTCCTGCACGCCGTCGGCTACATCACCATGGGACTGGCCAACGACCACGTGATGCTCGGTCTGGGGGCGGCCTTTTTCGCTGCGGGCCATGCCAGCTTCAACACCACGGCGTCGAGCCTGATGACGCTGGAGGCCGGCCCGCGGGAAAAGGGCGCGGCGCTCGGCGCGATGCAGTCGGCGAGTGCGGCGGGCCGCATCATCGGCCCGGCGTCGAGCGGCGCCATCTATTCCGGCTTCGGCACACACGCGCCGTTCCTCGCCGGGGCCATCCTGCTGATACCGGCGGTGTTGATGCTGAGCCGATCGCACAAGGGCGACGTGCCGCACTCATAGGTGCCCGGCACACACCCGTTCCCGCCGCGAAACCCGAATCGGGGAATCGGGGACAGTTTACCTATTTCGCTGGTTACTCAGCCGTACGGGGGCGGCCGGCGGCCGCAGGTACGAAATAGGTAAACTGTCCCCGATTCAGCGGGCCTTCACGCGAATCAGCAGCGCCAGCGGAATCGCGGCGAACATGGCGAAGGCCATGACGCGAAAGTCATTGGCATAGGCGATGGCGGCGGCCTGCCTGGAAATCTCGCTCATGGCGGCCACGCCGGCATTGTCGCCGGCGGCACGGACCAGCGGACCCCAGCGGGCCGTATCGAAGATCGTGAGCGTCTCGACCAGGTAGGACTGGTTCATCTGCGTGGATCGGGCCAGCAGCGCCACGGCCACCGACACGCCGATGCCGGAGCCGATGTTGCGCACGAGGGTGAGCAGGGCGCCTGCCTCGGCCCGCAGCGACTGCGGCAGCGTCGCGTAGGCCACCACGCTCATGGGCACGAAGATCGGCGGCATCCCCAGACCCATCAGCAGGTTGGCCGCCGCGACGGTCTGCCAGGGCGTGTCCAGGTTGAACCCGGCCATCATCCACATGGCGAGGCCCATCGCGATGAGTCCGCCGGACATCAGGATGCGCGGGTCCACGCGGCCGACCAGGCGGCCGGCAACGGCCATGGCGGCGAAGGCGGAGGCGCCCCGTGCAGCCATCAGCCAGCCGGCATCCAGCACCGGGTAGCCCTGCAGCTGCTGCAGGAATGGAGGTAGCAGCACCGTCGGGGCAAGCAACGCGATACCGATGAACAGCATCATGCCGACGGAAATCGCCAGGTTCCGGTCGCCCAGCAGGCGCGTGTCGAAGAAAGGTTCGCGGGTCGTGTTGGAGTGCACGACGAACATGTAGAAGAAGACGACGCAAAGCACCGCTTCGGTGACGATCTCCGGCGACGTGAACCAGTCCTGGCCGTG
>Ga0316188_10001483_pt1 | contig 11128 bp, 4 predicted proteins | sample Phiworburrow1_MG_FD_204933 | JGI IMG/M metagenome (GOLD analysis project Ga0316188, IMG submission 204933) | Coastal sediment microbial communities from Maine, United States - Phippsburg worm burrow 1 | ecosystem: Environmental > Aquatic > Marine > Coastal > Sediment | place: USA: Maine... | reverse complement strand
TTATTTGAACAAAACAGAGCTATCACTTACTGCATGAACAGAGTCGGTTCTGGATACTGTGGCATCTGTCAGCATCTCTAGAAAGCAAACAATTGTTTTTGGTATTATGTATAGGGGAGGGCTGAATTTGAGATTTAAAATAGGATACTGAGTCTGCATCAGACTTTAGAGGAATACTACTTGTTGAGAGTTGTATTGCTTAATTACATATAGCTTTGGAATATTCCATTGTGTGGGTGTTATGGACTTAAAAAAATGATTGGACACTTTGATTTTCTATTTTATTTTGAATGAGATCAAAGTAAAGAATGAATCACAATTCATCAATTCATACACTTATTATTACAATGTATTTGTACCTTTGTACTCTGGTCCATTCTTCAAAACACATGTAACAGCTTTACCTTGATTTATTTCTGTTTTGGGATTTGTTGTCAAACTGCTACTACGAAGTTCCTCTAAAACATAATTTCATACAATATAATTATATATAGTTCTTTAAATCAAGCAACATTACAAAAATAACAGACTAAAACAAATCCCTACCAGTTTTCACTGAAGCAATACTGACATCAGTTTGGAATTTGGACAGCAAGGTTGATTTTCTCAACTTGTCTAAAATAGTAAACAGACAATGGATGATACATGTATAACACATTTGTTTCATATGGCAGAAGAAAATATAACACATTGGAAGGTCAGCACTTTTTACTTCCACAGTCCAAAAACATCAGAGGAAGTCATAGTGCAAATCTCTACTTGTTAACAAAAAGCAAATGAGTCAAGAAACTATAAGCAATATATTAAAATGAGACAAAGGGATTTTATTGTCAAAAAATATTATCAAGAAAACGGAAAAATAATCCAGAAGTGTAGAAATGAGAAGCTTATTCCGGAAATAACTTTGAACAGCGACAAAATGTAATATCTGTGTGCGTCTTTCATAAAAACATCGAGAGCTTACAAAAATGTAATGTGCACAAAATACACCATGTACACATTGTGTTTTTATCATAAGGTACTTACCTGTTTGTTTAATTGTGTTTTATTTCAAATTATGTTTTAGATTGGTCTGTATAGGTTTGCTATTGACTGGAGTATCAGACTTGTCATGAAAGACATTCAGGATGTAAAGAAAGGTAGTGGAAGAGTCGAGGGTAAATAAAAAAACACTCATGGGGCTGTGGAAAGGTGCTGGAAGTGTTGAGGGTAAAAAACAATGCTCACTGGGTTGAGGAGTTGTGTTGGAAGTGTGGGGAAATAAAGACAAACAGCGAGGCAGAAAAGTTAAAGCAAACATTGACAGAAAACAATTTGACCGGTTAGCAATGTAAGCTCTAGCAGCAGAGCCTAAAAATAACGACTGAGTTTGACATATACATCAGACTTTGTAACTGCAACAGAAAAACACATTTAGTGTTTGAGTATCAAAAGATCATTGATAATTTGTAGGACAATAATTAAAATCTTAAAGGGATATCAGTACAAGCCTTCATATTCACTTGAAATTAACAAGGGATAACTTGGTTGTAGAAGCTTGAGCTGTGAAGAATATTGTAATCATTATAGACATTCACATTACTGTATACTTTTGGCATTAAAAGGTCATGGTTCACATTTCTGTTTGTCACAAATTATAGGAAACACTAATATTATAGTAGTGTCATAATATTTACTTTTGTTCCATTATAATGCTATAATTGCATAGCATTAATCCATTAAAAATAACACATTTGGAGAAATGTGAATATTACTAAATGCACATTAATTTATAAAGACACAGCATATAGTTATAATTCATTCGCCAAAATTCAATGAAAATTTCTTAGATATTTTTAAGAATACCTAAAACATATCTAAAAACACTGCGATGGCCTTCATGACTTTAAGTAACACCATTCTCAACAGGGACCATGCCTCTTCTGCCTGGAATAAGCAGCCAAGCCAATGACAATAGCCTCAGATACAGGTCTCACAAAGCAGAAACAGCAGACGTCCTCCCACCTCTAGAATAGTCTAGACACTAAAAATGTATTTATTTGCTGTAACAAGCTGAAAATTAATTGACCAAGCCAAGCAGGCTTATACGTGCACATTAATAAATGACCAAATTTTTGCCATTGCTATTTTCTGTAATTCACTGTAACCATTGCACTTAAAAATATCAATTTCAAACACTATTAGCTTAAATGAGGATGCAATATAGGTCAAAGTTTTGAAACTATCAGAACACTAGAATGGTATTTAATTGTTAATTTCTTAGTGTAAGTTAAATGACATTATTCTTTGCTGATCTATCTCCCACAAACATGTTCTCTGTTGATGTACAAACTTGTGTGGTGATTAAATTCTTATTAAGACCAAACATCACTAACCCCACTTATAATGTTAATAACTCTCGTGTTTTACACTTCTGCAGATGCAAGCCAGTATCCATGCTGTTGACTGTTCATGCTAATGAGGGAGGTGGTGTGATATGAAGCTGAGAGAAAGAGAAACTGCTGACATAGTACAATATTTACAGTCAGAAAAAAATAATCAACAATGACTTTAATCAAATATTCTAGACCATCATGGATATTTGTTAGTTCCATCTTCTTGTTTTAAAGTTTAAAGGAAACATACAATTTATATTTTAGCTGCTCACTAATGTCTACAACAATGTACTTTTATTTTATGATCTCAAAATATATTTGATTTTTTGGGGGGGGAAACAAACATAATGCAAGACTCCCAGTCATTTCAGAAACCTCCTGAAACATATGTGGGTATTGCTACATTACATTTAGGTAAAATGATAATGTCAAAACATGCAACAATAAAACATTTTTGAGACATCACTTTGGCAAAATACAAGTGACAGAAACACAATAGCAAGAACAATGGGGAAAAGTGCACTGTCAATTTAAACAAATTGAAAATTGTAAAAAAGTGACAAATTATGAAAACACTTGTGAGATATTTATATGAGACACAAAATAGACATTTAATAATTTTCATAGAGAAATACAGCTAAGAAATATTTGTGACATATCAAAATAGTGTACAATCCATTTGTATCACAATATTTGCAATAAATGGCAAATGGTGAAACAATGTAATGAAAAGACTTTAACGGTCCCACTCGCACTAGCTATCGCAGGACAATATTGTTTTATTCAAATATTTTGTCACACTTTATGACAATGGTATAGAATGACAGCATAAGCTTATTTTCTTAACTGTACAAAATCAATAACAGTTATACTACAAACATTTATCAAGGATATGTTTTGAGCAGCTTGTGGTTGTACATATCCATAAGTTGAACTGTGTTATTTAAAACAATGCATTTACATTCCATTAGAAATTGTCGACAAGAAAATTTCAAGATTGGTTCTTTGAGTGTTAGAAATGCACAATTGAACAAATAAATATTAGTTCTTGCAGTGAGCAACAGCCACTGCAGCAGTAATGCCAGACCTAGTCTTACATTGGTATCCTTTTTTATTCAGAATGATTATTATAATCATCTAGGAAATAATGATAAGGGCATGTCAAAAATCAAATAACATTTGATTCTTTGTCTAGACTTGTATATTCTTTACAATAAGTTTCAAAATGATCCATTTAGAACTCTCGGATAAAGGGCTTCTGCAAATTCTGAATATATGGGAAAGAGGGAAAGGAAATTTCAAAAGTGATTTAATAGTTTAACATTAGTGTGTGAAAAACAAACTAAACAAAGTTTTACAAGTTTCCACTATGAACTAGTGGTAGTAGTTATATTTAAAACAAATGGATAACTGATAAAAGATAACTTAAAATGAGGATTAACAACATCAGTAGTCTGAATATAGTAATTTGGTAAACTCCAGTAGAATTGCAAAGCATCATACAAAATGTAAAATTTTCAACAGTAACATCAATTAGTTGAAATATATATTTACTAGCTGGAACCCATCTGCTGGAGGGAAACATTTAGAGTCTACATACTGGTAATGGATGGATTTTAAGGACTGTTCAAATAGATCACTCGAAGGATCGGAGGTCCCAATGGGTCAATAATTAGCGAGAGAAACAGTAGCAAATATTCCTGTTTGATATTCAGAGTGATTTTTTTATGTATTCAGAGTTAAATGAATCTTTCATAGTTATTTATTAAATTCTATGAACTGGAACATAAAACACCATTTTCATTATATTATGATTTGTCAAAACAATCAAACCATTCAAAAACCACCATTTGTTTAATTGCCAAAATTACACTATAATAGATTAGCAAACCATCTTCTCAAGGACATGTCAACTTAAAGTCACCCTGGGTCAACGATATTTGTTGACGACTGCATTTTGAGACTAAACACACATGATATTTGTGAAATGGTAAAAATTGCAAGATAACTTAATTGATCTTCACCTCCACAAATTGTCATATCATTTTGTATGCCCATCTTGAAAACAAACTTGTTGGGTTTAATCATTGAATTCCACAAAAACAACCATACAAAAATATCCAGTCACTGTTACCCACCATGTTATTTTAATTGAGCTAATGTAAAGTCATCTGTGATGGGTTGATTTTTAAGCCTTACTAGGCCTCATCTGATTGGTTAAGGCCGTAAAGTAGCATTTCATTCAAACGTTATTTTCTTTTATATAATAATGATTTAGGCAATTTGACAGTATTTAGTGCATGTATCAATCCTTTTTATATGTCATGTTTATATAGAGAACAATTTCTATTTTCAATGATAATAACAAAAAAACAAATATAAAAAATATAATTTACTGTGCTTGCGTGCAGTAGTGTGACGCTATATGTCGAAACACAATAATTGCATCACGTTGCTGATTGGTTGAAGGCCGTACGGTTGCTAGCCATTTTATGGAAAATTTCTATGGAGAAATGTAAAAATATCTTGTGTTTGAATGGAATTTGTGGCAATATGACGAAGGATTGTCAATTTTATATAGCTTAACAGGAACACAAATTTTTCCTCTGTCAAATGACATCGACGTTGGCGAATATCAACCGCAAGTTATGGAGGAGATAGAAATGTACGAAATCAGGTTTTAGCTGATCAGAAAAGCTATTGAGTATTATATATTAGATTTATATTAAAATAAGGAATGCATTCAAAATTCAATGAAAAGAATTGAAACAATTTAATGAAATTAAAGAAAGGTGTTTCGCAAAACATTAAGATATTTTTCCACAAAACAATGATTTTATCTAATTATTTATCTCTATTTGCTTTTAAAAAAACCAATATATATGTCATATGATGAATTCAGTTAATGGGTCAAATGGCAACCATTATGTGTATACAAAGAAAATAAACCTTTCCCAAGGTTTGGCAGAACGATTTATTAACCCAAAGCTGTAACTACCCAACCCAAACAGTTTGATTAAGCTGCAATAGCCTCATATACATCCCAAAAATAGCAAAGATGCATTTCACGTAAAATATTCTGTCAATTTATTTTGTGGCTAGAGTTTTCGTTGTTGGTGTTTTTTTATTTTGAAAAAGAATATGGCTAGAAGTTGGTTCTTTCTTACATTTTCATATTATTTCCAAAGTTGTGTAATTGATTAAAACTGCAGCAGTTGTGTATGATAATAGCTAGTGGATTGTTTATTGGCATTAAATATCTACCAGGGATGATACCCTGACCATAGGTATGTGAACTTACCTTATATATGATGCAATATGAAACATGATGAAAATACATTTCATTGGTAAAGTGTTTATTTCTAATGTTTTATTGTCACATGCATAACAATTCTGATTTACTAACCAAAGACATTAAGTTTGACATTTCAAAGAAAAATGTTGCATCATCATAGAATAATGAAGCTGCCTTTGATGCAATGATCCAATCATTTTACTCTCTTAAAATGTAGCGATCCTTCTTCCAATGACAACGATTTCTTTAAAAGTGACTTTGACGGACCCACCGATAGATCTATCAAACAATGTTTTTGGTTTACCCAAAAATCCTTTCATTTCGTGACATTACTAAAAAGCATTATACCTCCAAAATACAGATTTTTACAGGTTAAACCATAATCTATAACATCTTGAACTACTTTTCATGTTTCAAATTGGCTAAGACACCATAATTTTGCATATAAAATGTCAACCATTCCTCTCTAAATGAATGATTTATCTGTAATCATGTTTACACTACAGTTATAACTTTTAGTGATGTCCATTGACCTGCATTTGCTATTAACACTGAACTCAAAGAGGACGTCACTGTATTACAGGTAACTGCAACTCTGATTGAGCCAAAAGGGTGTAGCTATCTGTAATAGTCTGTTTGTTTTGTTTATTTACAAAGGATTATGGTGTCAGGGGAAAAGTTGTCTTTTTATGGTGAAATAAGACAGAAGACATGACCCAATTTATTATTTGTTAACAAATCTGCTTAGATTTAGTTTGGTTAGTAAAACAAACAAACTTTTAACATTATCACATAACTAAACAAAACATAAACACGGTTATATCTGTCATGATGGTACCTGTTCCTTTTTTTATAAGTAATTCATCTTCACTCTGACTTTTTCCAAATGGCTTTACATTTGCAGGTGTGAGCGCCGTGCTTTAAAACAGAATGTTGCAAATTTTTTTTTGCTCTATTGGGCTAATATATTAAATAGATTATCTTTATTTGTCAATTTGGGGTTATGTTCCTAGTTAACAAAGGAACATATTAACAAAGTTGTCATGTTCCAGTTTTTACAGTTTTAATTGATTTTTATTGAATTTGCAAAGTACAGTTTGAATCTTGATAGAGTGATTTGAAAACAAACCAATGACACAAATGTAGAATCAATGGCTACCAGAGCCTCATTCATTTCAAAATTAGGAAATGGTAATTTCACTTCTACTGTAACTCCTTTTGTACAAATTGTGACTTTGTACTAAAATATGCTAAGTCTTTGTACAAAAAGCTCATAGAATTTTGATATCCTTTCAAAACATTTTAATGATGTAACAGTTGAGTTGCTTAAGACGTAATTTTTAACGTCTCAAAAGTGATATGTAAAGAGAGCTGCTTCATCTCGATCTACAAACTTTAATTCAATATTGTTAGGCACTGTGAGACTGATCAATTTTTGGCTCAAAATTTCGAATTAGAAAGCATAGAGCTTGCAGATAACAATCATGGAGGTAACTTAAAATGGAGAAGGTACCTCTAAGAACTGTAGCAGTTACTTCTTTACACATTCATATTCTGTAATACAGATATATATACACTGCAAGAAATATAGATCTCAACATATTATTAAATTTGAGAATAATATTCGAAATATAACTTACAATTCTGTTTCATTCCAAAACTGTGCTTCCCACTTTTTCGAAACATATCCTGGCCACCACATGTTGGATCCTGTAATCTTCACCCACACTATTGATCCCACTGAAAACAGACCAAATTAAAAACTTCACATATCTCACATATCTAGCTCATTGACTACTGTACCTAGTCTGCCAACATGTACCAATTTTAGTATGACTGAACCATCAATGACCTATTTTACCCTTCACATTGAAGGAATACCACGTTACAATACATTGTGCCACCTATAAAACACATCTCCTTCTATATACCAGCATGTACACATGCCATGGCACCCCAGAGTCCACAGTCCAGGGGAACCATATTGCAGATATAAACCGATATATAAACCAAGGGCTGATGAATCCACCTTAGCATGAAACTGCTCCACAACACCCCCGCTTGCAATTGGGGACCTCACAATCTCATGTGAGATGACAAATGACACCCCCAGGTTATGACACATACATAATGTACTGTGTTACCCATCCCACATTGCACAACGTTGCATATTACTTGGGAGGTCTGTCATGTGCATGACTTGCATAATCATCGTCATTCAATGATATTACACCTTATGGACACAGAAGTTATTTTTCATAATTTTGCTTATTTATTTTATATCTTTGTTTTTATCTGTTGTGGTATACTAAAAAAATTATTAATTTATTTGTTGATAATATGCACAAAAATGCCTTTTAAACATTCTTGAGCAAAAATCTAAAAAAAATCTTCTGCCACTTCTTGGGATGCATATACAAGTTTAAGCTATGAAATTGAAGGTTAAGAGGAACAAGATCTTGAAGTGCTATGTTCTTGTGATGTTCTTGTAGGGTTCTGGATCTTGTGGAACTTTAATTGTTTTTTTAACATGTTGCTTAAAATGTAGGAAAAGTGGACCTGTAACAATGATGTGCTCAATATCAATTAATAACCAGAACATCACAATCTTCTTAATATATATATATTTTATTTGGATAAAATAACTGTCCTGTTCAGGCAGGTATTTTATTGATGCAGCTTGCTTTTTAGCTGCATTGTCATATAAAAACCCTGTCCTTGCCATGGGCGCATTTGATTGCTGATCGATAATACTGTTGATATGTTCACTGGCCTTGATTCTTAGCAGCGCTAATGAACTATCAAGGAGAGATCTTTGCTGGTCTATTGAAACAATATATATATATATTTTCCCTCTTCACAGTATTTCAACAGAAATACACAAGAAATACAGTGGGTTCTCAGTATGCCAAATATCAGCGGGTAAGCCAATCAAAGCAACCCAAACTGACCCATTCCTCAGCTAATATGTCACCCACCCCCACCCATTTTCCACCATCCTCACAAATGATGTCTGCGTGTGACAAGTCTTTTAATAGCATCTTTGCTGCTGTTAACTATTTTGAGGCATCAGTTGTTAAATGATGCACTTACATTTTTGGTTGTGTCTATGCTAATAACCATCATAGAATTTTGTTTATTCACCAGAATTGGTACAAAAAAATGGAGCTTTATGAAACTGGAATCAGATTTCAAATAGATTGAGAATTAATGTCAGTGTGCCAAAAGAATGGCGCTCCTCTGAAAGTTGTTAATATCTCATTTGAAAAGCTACATCGCTTAGAACTATACTGTGTGTAACATGTCATTGACCAGTTGACAGATTGTGTTAACCATTTTAAGTATTCTATGGTTTGCAAATAATAGAAACAAATGTGTTTTGATCCAAACATTGTTGTCTGTTTTGTCTGATTGGTCAGTTACACAGCATGCTGTATTGCTTTCTCAACAATACTACAATACTTTAAATCAAGTGAAGTTCAGTTTGCAGTGTACATGTACAAGAGTCAGTGTTCAATATTATATCAGATGGCTACTATTATGGTAGTATCATAGTCACATTAACACAGTATTTATCTCTCTCGTTTGATAATATTCTGACATTTGTACTACCACCACTTGAACATATATTCCAGCTATCTCTGTGATGAGCAGACATCTGGTTATAGTATCAAGTATCAGGTATCAAGGGAAGCCAGAAAATAACTCTTACATCATGCAATATAATTGCACACAAAAGTATCTATAATACACCTTTTAACCTGTCATAATTTTTAAACATTATATGAGCTATATCAAGCACAAATTCCCCAAAAACATACCAATTTTCACTGCACAGTTCTCTTTCCGCTCGGCAACCATACTTTTCACATGAAACGTTGCAAGCATCTGCCGTTAATTTAAGCAGCAGTTGCTTGCCAACAGTAGACAGTAGAAAAATAGGTCATTTTTAAATCAGAAAGAAATGTCCAAGTTAACAACTAAATGATGGTAAAGATTTCTCAAATTGCTAATACAGTCTCATATTTGCAATTGATCATAAGTACATGTGCTGACATGTGCTGACAGTCAGACGTAACTTAGTGTTCTCGTGATGATAATCACCAGAACAATAAATCTAGCCAGACTGTTGTTTAAATGATTTTTACATTGATTTTGTAACTTAACTAAAACTAAAACTTAACTAAAACATAATTTTAAAAAGAATATATCAACCTGGTTATTTGGTTATATATTTTAATGAATATTTATGAAAGCATAATTTCTGTGAGGAATTAACATTTTGGTCAAGACTTTGCGAACTCATGTCTAAACTATACTGTCATGCTTATGGTGGCGCAAGTACATTGATGTTTTAATCAACTCTAAACTGTTTTCTGTCATAATACTATATCAATTGAGTTTAAACATAAAGGTTTCTGTTAACACACTATAACTGCAATTACAAATTTAGATTTTACCTTGAATGTCTGCATCAAGAGTGAAGGTTTTCTGCAATTTTGCGTCTTTCAAGCTCTTTCTTGTCATCATCTGCAAAATGGTTGAGAGTAATAGAAGGGTTTTCTAAACACATAATTGTATTTTCTGACAGTATTCCTCAATGATATATTAATGGTTTTTAGTCCTTGGTCAAAGAAAAACAAACTTTAAAAATAGTCAATAGTTAACTCATCCAATGCAAGTCACTACAATTGTCACTTCGACAAAACTTCTAGCTACTTTTCCATACCTTGTTATGACATTTGTCATGCTGAAGTATCTTTGACTCTTACTTGCTCAATCACCATTGTTTCTAAATGGAATGACAAACTCTTGACAGTTCTCGATAAACGAGGTTGAAATCGATGCTTTCCCATCCCACGGCTACATAAATAGTAATTAACAACCCACAATCCTACCATAAATGACTCATACATACTTTTGTTCTTGATTTCAAGCAATTGTCAAAATAGTCATCTTTGCTGATTTTCTCAAAATAATTTAATTGTTATGTAAAACAAATCTTTGATATGGCACCATTTTGGCAATCAACCATATCTGTTCTATCTCTAAACAAGTCAAATTATGACATCTTTGGAAGCATAATGAGTTGATGACTCCATTTTTTAAGCTGGTCATTGGAGAAACAGAGGTCTGTCATGCTTGCATCTAGTGCACAGTTAAAATAATTAATGCTGCCTATTGATCAAAACCATGTGATGTGCAAATCATGTGACTGTGCGAGATAAATAAAAAATGTCAACTGCCTCTGGTTCATGAAATAATTATTGAAATTCTAAAATTATTATTTTTGTTTGAACGTAGCAATCGACATGACAATTAAAATACCCTTCTTGCTGCAGGATTTCAACAAACTTTTGGCATGACATCAATCTAATAAAAAATGCTCAAACTTACATAGCAGTTTATTGTCAGGGATTTAGAACATTTCTTCCGACTATTTCTCAACAGTAAGTTT
>Ga0316188_10001482_pt1 | contig 11129 bp, 10 predicted proteins | sample Phiworburrow1_MG_FD_204933 | JGI IMG/M metagenome (GOLD analysis project Ga0316188, IMG submission 204933) | Coastal sediment microbial communities from Maine, United States - Phippsburg worm burrow 1 | ecosystem: Environmental > Aquatic > Marine > Coastal > Sediment | place: USA: Maine... | reverse complement strand
CACTTCACCTCGGCGGCAGCGCACGAGTTGCGGACGCCGCTCGCCGCGGTGCGCATCCAGGCCCAGGTGGCCGAGCGCGCGCGTACCCAGCGCGAGGCGCGCGAAGCGCTGCGCGCGCTGGGCACCTGCGTGGAGCGCGCGTCGCGCATGATCGACCAGCTGCTGACGCTAGCACGCGTCGAGAGCCTGTCGCCCGACGGCTCTGCCTTCACATCCGTGCGCATCGACCTCCTGACGCGGCAGGTCGTGAGCGACCTGTCCCACGTGCTGGGTGCGGCTGAAGTCGAAGTCGATCTCCGGCTCGAGCCCGCAACGATCGACGCGATCGAGTTCGGTGTCGGTGCCCTGATCCGCAACCTGCTGGATAACGCGGCGCGCTACACCCCGCGCGGGGGCCGCATTGCGGTGCGCACCGCGGTGGCAGGTGATCGGGTCCGGCTGACGGTCGAGGACTCCGGGGCCGGGATCCCCGAGCACGAGCGTGCGCGGGTGTTCGAGCGGTTCTACCGGCTGGCCGGAACCGACACCGACGGCTGCGGAGTCGGACTTGCGATCGTCCAGTGCGCCGCGCAGGTCCACCGCGCCCACATCGATCTGTCTTCCGCCGACCTCGGCGGGCTGCGCGTCACGGTGGAGTTTCCTTCCGCCTGAACGTCCCTGCGTAGGGTAGGGAACCTCCCCATGCCTGTTTGGGGGTTTCTCTAACGAAACCTTAATCCTGAGAGTCGATAAAGGCGTCAATGCGTGATTGACGCTGCGCCTGCGATTTTTCGGGCGCCCTGCGCCGTCACGGCACGCGGACCGGCGCCGCGCTGACGACGCAACTTCGACGGAGGGCATCAATGCTCGATCGATACATCCCTGGCGGGAGGACCCGTTTTGCCCGTCCGCTGCGCGGGTTCACGCTGCTGGAACTGCTGGTCGTGATCGTGATCATCGGCCTGCTGGCGAGCCTGGTGGCGCCCAAGTACTTCAATCAGATCGGCAAGTCGAACACCAAGATCGCGAAGGCGCAGATCGACTCGCTCGAGAAGGCGCTGGACCAGTACCGGCTCGATGTCGGTTCGTATCCCAGCACCGAGCAGGGGCTGGCTTCACTGACTTCGAAGCCGCAGGGCCTCGACAAGTGGCAGGGCCCCTACCTGAAGAAGCCGGCGCCCGCCGATCCGTGGGGACGCGCCTATCAATACAAGTCCCCGGGTGACCATGGGGACTACGACCTGGCCTCCCTGGGGGCTGATGGCCAACCGGGTGGGGCGGGCGAGGCGGCGGACGTCACCTCGTGGACCCCCGCCACCAACGTGGCCACGCAGCAGTAGCGAGTTCCATGTCGAGCCAGGCGATCGCCACGCAGTTCGAAGTCGTTGCCATCACGCCCGGCGGCGAGGTGAGGCGCTCGCGTGTCGCCGCCGAGTCGGCCGCCCTGGCGTCGGACCAGGTGCAGCGCACGGGCCTGCGGGTGCTGAGCTGCGCTCCGGCGCGCCGGTTGGGCCGCGTGTCGCGCGGCAACGGTCGCATCGACGTCGCGCAGTTCACGTTCGAACTCGCGGCGCTGCTCGATGCCGGGCTCGGCATGATGGATGCGATACGGACGCTGGGGCGGAAGGAACGGGCGGGCGCGCAGCGCGCAGTCTTCGAGCGCATCACCCAGTTGCTGACGGAGGGCCAGTCGCTGTCGCAGGCACTGGCCGCGACCGGGGTGTTTCCCCAGATGCTGGTGGCGGCGGTGACCGCGAGCGAGCAGTCGGGCGACCTGACGAAATCCCTGCGGCGCTACGCCGAACACCAGAACGCGATGCGCGCGCTGCGCGGACGCATGGTGGGCGCGGCCATCTATCCCGCGACGCTGCTCGTCGCCGGCCTGCTGGTCGTGATCTTCCTGCTCGGCATCGTGGTGCCGCGCTTTGCGCCGCTGATCGAAGGGTCGCAGCGCGACCTGCCGCTGGCGTCGAGTGTGCTGATGGCGCTCGGCACGAGCATCGGCGCCCATCCGATGCTCTTCGGCGGCGCGCTCGCGCTGCTGCTGTCCGCGCTCGGCGTCGTGCTGGTGCGCGGCATGCGCAACGGCTGGCGCCTGGCCGGGATGCAGCGCCTGTGGGTCGTTGGCCCGCTGATCCGGCTGTTCCGGCAGGCGCAGTTCTTCCGCACCGCCGGCATGCTGGTCGGCGGCGGGGTGCCGGTCGTGCGCGCGATGTCGATGTCCGCGGACCTGCTGACGCCCGAGGACCAGCGCGCGCTCGGGCACGATCATCCGCATCGAACGGGCGCCCTCGGCGCCATCGCGCAGGGCCGCTCGATGAGTTCGGCGCTGGGGGAAGCCGGCGTCGCCGACGACGTCGCGCTCCGCATGCTCGAAGTCGCCGAACGCACCGGCCAGCTCGCGCCGGCGCTCGAGCGCATCGCGCAGTTCCAGGAATACGCGATGGCGCGCGCGCTCGACGTCGCGTCGCGCCTCATCGAGCCGGCGCTGATGGTGCTGATCGGGCTCGTCATCGGCGGCATCGTCGTGCTGATGTACCTGCCGATCTTCGATCTGGCCTCTGGCCTGCAGTGAGCCCGACATGACGACTACCGGATCCATCGCCGCAGCGACGCCCCTGACCGAGGCCCTCGTGCGCGAGGCGCTGACGCGCGTCGACGCCACGCCGCGGCCGTTCGACTGGCTGGCCAAGTCCGTTGGACTGCAGAGCGACGCCTTCATCGCGGAAGCGGCCCGCCATTTCGGGCTGCGCGCGCTGTCGATGGACGAGCTGCGGGGCTGCGTCCCCGATTTCGAGGCGATCAGCTATCTCGAGGCGACGCAGCGCGCCTGCGCGCTCGCGCGCAGCGACGACGGCCAGCGCCTGTTCATCGTCACCGATCCCCTCGACACGCGGTTGCGCGCCTGGGGTACACACCGGCTACGGACGCGGCAGGACGCGGACGGGCGCGGCGTCGCGTGGTGCCTCGCGGCCGCCGAGGACCTGAAGGTCTGGCTGGCGATGGCCGAGCGCTCGATGCGCGCGATGGATGCGGTGGGGCTGTCCGCCAGCGGGACGGGCACCGGCGCGTCGCATGCGCTGTCGGTGTCGCTGGCAGCCATCAGCGCCGAGTCGAGCCCGATCGTGCGTCTCGTCGATTCGACGATCCACGACGCGCTGAAGGCCGACGCCAGCGACATACACATGGAAACGGGCGCCTCCGGCCTGCTGATCCGCTACCGGATCGACGGCGTGCTGGTGACCGTGCGCAGCATCGATGGCGTCGACGCTGCCGCACAGGTGCTGTCGCGCATCAAGGTCGTGGCCGAGCTCGACATCGCCGAGCGCCGCATCCCGCAGGACGGCCGCATCAAGGTGGAGGTCGACGGCCGCGAGATCGACCTGCGCGTTTCGATCATGCCGAACCTGTTCGGCGAGGACGCCGTGCTGCGGATCCTCGACCGCAAGCACCTGTCGACCGACGAACGCGCCCTGCGCCTCGACAGCCTGGGCTTCGACGACGAGACGCTCGCGTTCATCCGCGGCATCGCCGGCGCGCCGCATGGACTGCTGCTGGCGACCGGGCCCACCGGAAGCGGCAAGACGACGACCCTGTACGCCGCGCTGTCGGAAGTGAACCTGGGCCTCGACAAGATCGTCACCATCGAGGACCCGGTCGAGTACCAGATCGCCGGCGTGCTGCAGATTCCGGTCAACGAGAAGAAGGGCCTGACGTTCGCCCGCGGTCTGCGCTCCATCCTGCGCCACGACCCGGACAAGATCATGGTTGGCGAGATCCGCGATCCGGAGACGGCGCAGATCGCGGTGCAGGCCGCGTTGACCGGCCACCAGGTGTTCACGTCGGTTCACGCCAACAACGTGTTCGACGTGATCGGCCGCTTCAACAACATGGGCGTGGACAGCTACAGTTTCGTCTCCGCGCTCTCGGGCATCGTCGCGCAGCGGCTGATCCGCCTGAATTGCCCGAACTGTTCGGGCGACATCGCGCCGGCGCCCGACTTGCTGCGGCTGGCGGGTATCGCGCCGGAGCGCGCCGCGCAAGGCACGTTCCGGCGGGGCATCGGCTGCGCGCACTGCCGCGGGACCGGGTTCAAGGGGCGGCGCGCCATTGCGGAGAAGCTGCCCCTGACGGACTCCCTGCGCGACCTGCTGATCGAGCGCGCGCCGCTTGCAAGGATCAAGGCGGCGGCGCGTGACCTGGGCTACCGCTCGCTGCGCGATGCCGCCTGCGACGCGGCACTGACCGGACAGACTTCGCTTGAAGAGATCACGCGTGTCACCACTGCCGACTGACGAACCCGTCCCGTCCGCTCCCGCGGCAACAGCGGACGCGGCCGCTGCGACTGGCTTGGCGCCAGACACCGCAGCGGCCAAGCGCACCGACGCCCTGCGCGCCGGCCGCGTCGCGCTGTGCCGCTGGCGCTGTCGCGTCAGGGCCTATGTCGGCACGCACCATGTGAGCGTCGAACTGCGTACTGTCGGTCGCTCGCTGCGCCTGCAGACCGTGCGCTCCGTGCGCAGGCCGGTCGCCGCCGCTGCGCCGCAGCTGGAGGCCGCGCTGCAGACGCTGGGCGACGCACTCGAAGAGCTGCGCCGCACGTCACAGGCCGACGTGGGCCGGAACTTCGGTGGCGTCGCCTGCGAGGTGATCCTTGCCGACGCGTGGCTGGTCTACGACGTCGTGCCCGTCGACCTGGCCCGGCTTTCGCCGGCGCTCGCGCACCAGGCCATCGCGGCGGCGCTCGCGGACATCGTGGGTGCGCCGGCCAGCACGCTGTGGGTCCGCTGGCAGCGGCAGCGCGACGGGCGCGCCGCGTTCGGCATGGCACTGAACCGCAACGACCTCGACGCGCTGCGCAGCGTCGTGACGGCCCACCGCCTGCGCCTCGCGGCGGTGACGGGCGAGTTCATCGCGGTCCTCAACGCGCAGCGCGCGGTGCTGCCGTCGGACCGCACGGTGGTGGCCATCGTGCGCGAGGCAGGCACCCAGATCGCGACCCTGGCCGGCGGCGACGTCGCGCTGGCGCAGTTCGAGCTCGGCCTGGCAGATGCTGCCGCGTTGCCCGCGGTGGCGCAACGCGCGCTCAGCGCGCGCGGCCTCGAGTCCGCGGCCACCATCAACTTCTGCGTGGACATGGCCGGCCGAAGCGCAGCCGACAGCGGCGCACCGGAGGGCGCGGCGGCCTGGCGCTGGCTGCCTGCGCCCGCATGGACCCACTCCACCTGAGCGACGAGGCCCTCCGATGAGCGAAACCCACCGCCTCGATCTCGATTTCATCGCCGCCCCGCGTTCGACCTGGCTCGGCCGCGGCGTGCTGCTGCTGGGCGTGCTGTGCGCCGTCGCCGGCGCGGGCCTCGCCGCCACCGCGTGGCAGGCGCGCCAGTCCGAGCAGGACGCGCTCGCCGACCTCTCGCGCTCCAGTTCCCGGCGCGTCTCCCGCGTGCCGGTCGACCCCGCGCTCGTGCGCTCCGCCGCGAGCGTGGCGCGCGAGCTGCAGATGCCGTGGGGCCAGCTGCTCCAGGCGCTCGAGGGTATTCCGTCGCGCGACGTGGCCGTGCTGTCGATCGAGCCGACCACCGCCCAGCGGACGCTGCGCATCACGGCCGACGCGCGCAACGCCGACGCAATGTTCGATTACCTGGCCCAGCTGAAGCAGCAGGCGCTGACGCAGGTCGTGCTCACCTCGCACCAGGTGGAGCCCCAGGTGCCCGGCACGCCGATCCGCTTCCAGGTACAGGCGCGCTGGGGCGACAACCTGAAGAGCAGCCAGCCCGCCCCGGTGATCGCCGCGACTCCGTCCAGGGTCGCGGCCGGATCGACTGCCGCGATCGGCGCCGGTTCGAAGGAGAGGCCATGATGAACGGTTCATCCCTGCAGCGCCGGCTCGCGCTGCTGCGCCTAGACCTGCGCAGACAGCTTGGGATCGCCGGCCTTGCCGGCGGCCTGCTGCTGGCAGGCGCCGCGACGGCGTTCTGGGCGACGCCGCGCATGCACGGCGAAGCGCGCGACCTGCAGGACGAGATCCTGGCGACCCGCGCGCGCCTGGCCGATCCGGCAGCCCGCGGTGCGCTGGACGACGCGGACCAGGCCACCCGATTCCGCGAGTGGTTCCCGCCCGCCAGCCAGTCGCACGAGGACCTGCGCAAGCTGTTCAAGGTCGCGGCCGAGCACAAGATCGCGCTGGCGCACGGCGATTACTCCCTGGCCCAACGACGCGAAGCGCGTCTCGCGAGCTACGAAGTCGTGCTGCCGGTGCATGCGAAGTACGCGGCCATCCGGACCTTCGTGGTCGCTGCACTCAATGCGCTGCCCCATGCCAGCCTCGCCGAACTGCGGCTGGAGCGGCCCAGCAGCACGGCCGAGTCGGTCGAGGCCCGTGTCCACCTGACGCTGTACTACCGCGAAGACTGACAGACCGCACATGATGCCCACCCCTCGCAAGCGGCTCGCCTGGCTGATCGCCGGCGGTTCGACCGCCGTTGCGCTGACGTACGCGCTGACGGCGGGCGACGACGCCAGCGCCGGCGGCGGCATCGAACTGGCCACCCCGACACAGCAGGCCGCGCGGACCACGGCGCGGACCGACGTCGCCCTGCGCGAACCCGCGCCCGCGCTGGCGCAACCGGCGCGCGCCACCATCGATCCGGCGGCTGCCGGTGATCCGTTTGCCGCGACCTCGTTCGCGCCCCCGCCTCCTCCGCCGCCGCCTCCGGCGCCCGCCGTGCCGCCGCCGCCACCGCCTCCGCCGAAGGCGCCGCCGCTGCCGTTCACGTTCGTCGGCATGGTGGAGCGGGGCGCCGGCAAGCCGCAGGCATTCCTCGCCAAGGGTGATGCGCTGCACATCGTGGCCGCGGGTGACGTCGTCGAAGAAAAATACCGGGTCGAAACCCTTACCCCGACCTCCGTGGTCCTGACCTACCTGCCGCTGTCGGAGCGTCAGGTGCTGAATGCTTCCGGGAGTGCGCAGTGAACCTCGATTTCCGCCTGACGCGTGCCTTCCGGGCGGCAGCCCTGGGGTGCGCTTATGTGATCCTCGCCGGCTGCGCGGCCCAGATGAGCAACTCGGAAGGACTCAAGCTGATCGAGCAGGGGCAATCCGAGCTCGGGCTGATGAAGCTGGAGGAAGCGGCGCGCCTGGAACCCAGCAACTCGCGCTACCGGATCGACTACCTGGCGCAGCAGACCCGCCTGGTGCGAGAGAACCTGGCCCGCGCCGAGGATGCGCGCCGTGGCGGCGACTACGCGTCGGCCCGTGCGCACGTCGCCGCCGCGGCCCGCTTCGACCCGACGAACGAACGAGTGCGCCTTGCGTATGCCTCGATCGACATCGAACAGCACCAGCGCGACCGGATCGCCGAGGCGGAGCGGCTCACCAAGGCCGGCCAGCTCGAAGCGGCAAGCGACGTGCTGCGCGCCGCCGCCGCGGAAAACCCGGCTTCGCCCGCCGTGCAGCGCGCGCAGGCCCAGGTGCAGGAGCGCCTCGACCGCGCCGACGCGACGCGCCAGGCGCAGATCGCGTCGCAGTCGGTGATGAAGAAGCCGCTGACGCTGCAGTTCCGCGACGCCAACGTGCGGATGGTGTTCGAAGCGATGTCGCGCACGACCGGGCTGAACGTGATCATGGACCGGGACGTGCGGGCCGACCTGAAGACCACCATCTTCGTGCGCGACGCCTCGGTCGAGGACACCGTCGACCTGATCCTCCTGCAGAACCAGCTGGAGAAGAAGGTCCTGAACGCCAACACGCTGTTCATCTACCCCGCGACGGCGGCCAAGCAGAAGGAGTACCAGGACCTCCAGGTGCGGACCTTCCAGCTGTCCAACGCCGATTCCAAGTACGTGCAGACACTGCTGAAGACCGTCCTGAAGGTGAAGGACGTCTCGCTCGACGAGCGCACCAACACGATCGTCATCCGCGACACGCCGGATGCCATCAAGGTGGCGGAAAAGATGATCGCGGCGCACGACAACCCCGACGCCGAAGTGATGCTGGAGGTCGAGGTGCTCGAGGTGTCGCGCGACCGGCTCGCCAACCTCGGCATCAAGTGGCCCGACAGCATGACGTTCGCCACGCCCACCGATGCCAACGGACAGCTGACCTGGAAGGCCCTGCGCGACCTGACGAGCAACGACCTGCTGGTCACGCCGCTGTCGGCGACCATCAACCTGAAGCTGCAGGACACCGACGCCAGCCTGCTCGCCAGTCCGCGCATCCGCGTTCGCCACAAGGAGAAGGCGCGGATCCTGATCGGCGACAAGGTGCCGGTGATCATCAACACGGTGACCCCCGTCGCGAGCGGCGCCCCGGTCGTGACCGGCAGCGTGCAGTACCTCGACGTCGGCATCAAGCTCGAGGCCGAACCGTACATCTACGTCGAGAACGACGTCGGCATCAAGCTGAACCTCGAGGTCAGCAGCATCGTCAAGGAGATCGCCGGCCCCAACGGATCGCTCGCCTACCAGATCGGCACGCGCAGCGCGCAGACCAGCCTGCGGCTGAAGGATGGCGAGACGCAGATCCTCGGCGGCCTGATCAGCGACCTCGACCGCAACACGGCCTCCAAGGTCCCTGGCCTGGGCCAGCTCCCGGTGCTTGGTCGCCTGTTCAGCAACCACGCGGGCAACAGCATCAAGTCCGAGATCGTGCTGTCGATCACCCCGCGCCTGATCCGTGGTTCGAAGGTGGCCGACACCCGCGTGCGCGACGTCTTTTCCGGCACTGAAGCCACGGTGCGTGAAGCGCCGCTGCGCCTCGATCCGGTAGGGTCCGTGCGTGGCGCCGGGTCGATGCCGGGTGCCGCCCCCAGCGGCGGTCGTGCAGTTCCTCCGGGGGCCGCCGGTGGCGACGATCCGACCAAGGCGGTGAACGCCCCCGGCGCCGCGCCGGCGCGTCCGGCCGGTGCGGCGGCCGCGGCCGCCGCACCCGGGGCGACCGACGCGGCCGCGCCCGGCTCGTCGACCCCGGTCGGAAGCATTACCGGCGGCACGCCCGGCAGCGCACCGCCGGCTCCGTCGGGCGCGACTCCGAGTCCCGGGTCGATCACGCCGCGCTCCGTCACGCCACCGCCTTCCGCGCCGGTCAACCCGTCGGCCCTGCCGCCGTCGATCCGGCCGGGAGGCATCTACAAGCCTGCGCCCCCGCCACAGCCGAGCGGGACGCCGACGCCGGCGCCGCCCGCGCCGCCCGGCGAAGAGCGCGTCGACGCGGGCGACACCCCGACCAAGGTGGCCGCGACGGCGGATGCGCCGCCCGCTGTTGCAGCAGCCGCCGCAACCGCCACCGAGATGACGGCGGCGGCCGCCCCAAGGGCCGCACCGACCGCGACTGCGCGCGCCCCGGCGGCGCCGGTCGCCGCCGCGACCGCAGCGCAGGCGGCGCGAACCGCGCCGGCGCTGCCCGCAGCCGCTGCAACCGGCCCGTCGCTGGAGCTGACCTGGCGCGGGCCGTATCGGGTCAAGGTCGGCGAAACCTTCTCGGTCACGGTCGAGGCGAAAGGTTCGGACACCCTGCGCCGGCTTCCGGTGGTAGTGCGGTTCGACCCGCTGGTACTGACGTTCCTCGATGCGCAACTCGACGAGTTCGCATCGAAGAGCGGTGTGCCTTCGATCAAGCCCGAGGTCGACGCCGTCAACGGACGCATCACGTTCGACCTGGTGGCGGGCGAGGGGCGGGCGTTCAACGGGAGCGGAACGCTGTTCCGGCTGCAGTTCACCGCCCAGAGCCCGAAGCAGCAGACGCAGCTCGCGATCTCGCCGATCGAGCTGCGCGCCGAAGGCGGCGACCTGCACGACGTGGTGCGGCCGTCGCCGATGACAATGCGGGTTGGATCATGAGGCAGCGCCTGCGATCACGCGCAAAGGCTGCAGCGGGCTTCACGCTGATCGAGCTCGTCATCACGCTGGCGCTGGTCGGCGTGGTCGCGATGACGGCGCTGCCGCTGTACGACGTGAGTGCGACGCGCAGCAAGGAAGCGGAACTGCGCACGGCGCTGCGCACGATCCGCACGGCCATCGACGCCTACAAGACCGCCGCCGACAGCGGGCTGGTAGCGAAGGGAAGCGTCGAGTCCGGCTACCCGCCTTCGCTCGACGTCCTCGTCAACGGAGTCGATGCCGCCAAGGAGACGATCAACGGCGGCCGCCGCATGGTGTTCCTGCGCCAGATCCCGCGCGACCCGTTCGCCGCCGACCAGGCGACGCCGCCGGCCCAGCACTGGGTGACGCGCGCCTACGGCGCGCCGCCCGACGACTTCCGCGGCGGCGGTGACGTCTTCGACGTTGCATCGCGCTCGTCGCGGGTCGGCACCAACGGCGTGCCCTACCAGGAGTGGTGAGCCCGGATGAAACCTGACCTGCGCCGACGTGGATTCACGCTGATCGAACTGGTGGTGGTGCTGGCCATCCTGGCGCTGCTGCTGACCATTGCAGTGCCGCGGTACCTGCGCACGCTCGACAACGGCAAGGTCTCGGTGCAGAGGCAGAACATCGCGGCCCTGCGCGACGCGATCGACAAGTTCCGCGGGGACCAGGGCCGCTACCCGCAGACGCTCGATGAACTCGTGACCTCCCATTACATGCGCGCGATTCCCGTCGACCCGACCACGGAGCGCGCCGACTGGGTCATCGTGCCGCCGCAGGACCCGAACCAGCCAGGGGTGTACGACGTGCGCAGCGCGGCCCAGCCGCGCGACGGGGGCGGACGTGCTTCGTGAGCGCCGTCGCCCGTCGCTGCGCCTGCCGCGCTCGGGGCGCGGGCTTGTGCTGCTCGCGCTGCTCGTATTCATCGCGCTGTCGACGTTCGCCGCGATGGCAGGGGCGGAGCTGTGGACGACGGCCCTGCAGCGCGAACGCGAGGCCGAGCTGCTGTTCGTCGGCGACCAGTACCGTCGCGCCATCGAGTCGTACTGGACGGTCTCGCCGGGGCCCGTGAAGACGCTGCCGACATCGGTCCGGCAGCTGCTGCTCGACGACCGCTTTCCACAGCCGGTGATGCACCTGCGCCGCCTGTACGCCGACCCGATGACCGGCGAGCCGATGCAGCTGATCACCGTGGCGAACTCGATCGTCGGCGTGCATTCCCGCTCGCGCGAGGCGCCGCGGAAGCAGGCGAGCTTTCCTGACAAGTACGCGCAGTTCGACGGCGCGGC
>Ga0316188_10001481_pt1 | contig 11130 bp, 9 predicted proteins | sample Phiworburrow1_MG_FD_204933 | JGI IMG/M metagenome (GOLD analysis project Ga0316188, IMG submission 204933) | Coastal sediment microbial communities from Maine, United States - Phippsburg worm burrow 1 | ecosystem: Environmental > Aquatic > Marine > Coastal > Sediment | place: USA: Maine... | reverse complement strand
CTGCCATTTCATTTTTCCACCAGCTACCCGACATTTACTGACGCGCTGTTCGAGTCCACATCGGGTTTTACCACTACCGGCGCAACGGTGATCGCGGATGTCGACGGACTTTCCCGGCCGCTGCATCTGTGGCGCTGTTTCAGCCACTGGCTCGGCGGCATGGGTATCGTGCTGCTGGGTGTTGCCATTCTGCCGCTGCTGGGACAGGGTGGCAACGCACTGTACCGGGCCGAGTTTTCAGGTGCCGCGTCGGATCGCATGCGTCCGCGCATCGTAGAGACGGCACGCGCGCTGTGGCTATTGTATGTGCTGTTCACGCTGGCTGAAATGCTGCTGCTGAAGTTAGCTGGTATGAATACTTTCGAGGCTATGTGCCATGCATTCTCGACGCTGGGAACCGGCGGCTTTTCTACCCGCACCGCCAGTATCGCGGGTTTCAACAGCCCGCTGATCGAATACATCGTGATCCTGTTCATGTTTCTCGCCGGCGTGAGTTTCATCCAGCATTACCGTTTCTGGATCGAGCACAAACCGGCCGCGGTGTTTAGAGACTACGAGTTCAGGGCCTATTTTTTACTGGCGCTCGGCGCCTCTGCAATGATCGCGGTGGTGCTGGGCAGCACGACAGAAATGTCTGCCGAGGAGACCATTCGCACTTCGATGTTCCAGGTGGTTTCGATCATGTCCACCACCGGTTTCGTCACCGCTGATTACGGTCTCTGGCCACCGGTATTGCAGCTGTTGATACTGATGCTTATGTTTTCCGGTGGCTGTACTGGCTCAACAGCCGGCGGCCTGAAGATTTCCCGTATCGTGCTGATGTTGCACGTGGTGCAACGCGATTTTCGCCGTCTCGCCGAACCGCAGGGAGTTTTCCGTATCCGCGCCGGTGATGAAGTGCTGCCGGAACTGGCGGTAACCGGACTGCTTAACCTGGTGTTTCTGGCATTGATGCTGCTGCTTGTGGCAAGCCTGCTGGTGTCCGCCACCGGTCTTGATATCGTCAGCGCGGTATCCAGCGTAATCGCCTGTCAGTTCAATATCGGCCCCGGCCTCGGTGCTGTCGGACCGATGTCGAATTTTGGTGAACTAGCGCCGTTTGCGAAATGGGTGCTTTCATTCTGCATGATCGCCGGACGGCTCGAGTTCTATACACTACTGATCCTGCTGACTGGAGTGTTCTGGAGTCGCTGATCGTTTACCGAGGCCAGATTAAATAATTACGAAGAATAACAGGGACAGAGTGCCCCCCAGTTAAACGGATAGAACAAAAAAAGACCTTCCATGGTCAATGCAGGTATCCATTCGTTTAGCTATGATCCCTTGACTTGAAAACAATCCGGATCAGCACAAAGTCTATGGTCGAAATATTACAGCGATGCTACACGATTATGAACGATTCGTTAACGTCAGACGCCGCCGGCTGAAAATACCTTCGTGCTCTCCGCAGTTGATCTGGAATCACAGACGCACCCGGTAGACAGCCGTATATTTTTGATATGAGCGTAATCACAACTGGCTCATCGATACAGCACATATAACCCTTTTATCTAAACAACGACCTATGACATAGAGTTTCTTTGTCATTCCTAAACTGTAACAGTCTATACATCCACCTCCCGAATCTATGGATGTCACAGTTCTTTCATATTTCTCTCATATTTCTGAAATATTCCAACGGTAAGTTACGCGTGGTTCAAAGCAGGCTGTCTGGTACATGTGAACCGGATTTGACTGCGCTGATTTGTACCTGCGTGTTCGCGGGCTGAATTATCGTCCAGGCCAGGGCCTGGTAAATTTTTTATAAATAATCCGAGGAAAATAATAATGCACATAAATAAACTTGCGAAAGAAAATATGACTATTCGCAAAACCGCGATCGCTACGGCTGTAGCAAGCCTGGCAACCGGGCTGCTCGCGGCCACACCCGCTTATGCCGTCAAGGTCAACGACAATCTGGAAGTCAACGGCAAAGTATTCGCCAACTTTATCTCGGTAGACGGCAAAGCTACCTCAGCTGACGACGATGCGGCCAGTGGCTTCCACTTCGATCGCACCTACTTAGAGGTCCGCGGTAAACTCACTCCGGAAGACATGGTTCGCATCACGCTGGACCAGAAAGCATCCGATGGCCAGGTATTCGTCAAATATGCGTACTGGCAGCACAAGTATAGCGATGCCTTTAGTATCAAGGCAGGTCAGAACCATACCCCGCTGGTGGACTATATTCAGACTGAGATGTGGGGACATCGTTACGTACAAAAGACTTTCTCTGACTACTATGGTGCTGAAACCTCTTCGGACCTCGGCGTCAGCGCGCTGGGCAAAGGCGGTGATAATTTCGAATACTACGTATCGGCGATGAATGGTGAAGGTTACACCCATACTCCGAATGGTGCTGGCTATGCACTCATGGGCCGTGTTGAATGGCATGCTGCTGGTGCACACGTGGGTCTATTTGGCCATTCCGAGACAGACCGTGACGGCGTTGATGGCTACGACCCGACCCGTGCAGAGATTTATGCCTGGTGGGAGAATAAAGCGTTCATGATCGGTGGCCAGTACCTGACGGCCGACGACGGTGATGCTGCCACGAAGTTCAAGGACGGTACGGGTTACAACGTACTGACTAACATCAAAGTGCCGGCGATGGGCGACAAGACTACCGTCTTCCTGCGTTACGACTCGATGGACGAGAAGGACACGGGTGACGACCATACCCTTACCATCGCAGGCATCGAGTTCGAGGCTGCAAAGGGTGTCATGCTGGCTGTCGACTATCAGTCGGACGACAAGGGCACGGCTGGTTCGAAGTCAGTGGACACGATTGGCGTTCACAGCCAGTTCAAGTTCTAGGCAGTCGCCGACAGGGTCTGTAGTTGTAGTAATAAGAGGGGTCGATGACAAACAAGCATCATTGTCATCGATCCCTCTTATTGTTTAATTAATTTTTTTCTTTAACATCCAATTGTGATATTTCTTCTGCCTTACCAAGCTTAATAGCATCGTGAAGAGCTGATTTGTCAATGAAAACCGTTTGTTTGGTGGTGATATTACGTGTTTCCCATCTTTCACCATCATCAGAAACTATCTCGATAGCCATACCGGAAATCATAAATTTTTTTCCTAACATTTCGTCCTCAATCTAAGCTTTTTATTGGGCCAAAGGGATTGGTCAAAATTCAATCCCTCCTCACCTTTCAGTCCTACAGTGAACCCTTTTAGGGACACTTTTCTGATCAATTTGTAATCAATCTAGGGGCAGGCTGAAGTGGATGAATATTGGCGGATCGATCCCCTCGTGGGTTTTGCCTTCAAACACATACAGCCACAGGCTTGTGCCGATATCCAAACGCCAGCCGGGGCTTTTGTCTTCCGGGCTTTTGCCTTCTATCGTAAAGCCGATTCCGAAAAAGGGGTCGGGTATGTGCGTACCATTACCGGCATCATCAGTATTGCCACTGACGTCAAACCCGGGGCCTGACACCTCGCCACTGAAGCCACGCCGCGGTAATGGCCAGGCGGCGACGAAGCGGCTGGAGAAGCGGTAATTTTCTGATTGCTGCGGGAAGAAATAGCGTGTGCTGAAGAACGGTGTTAAGGCATGATAATCGGCAGCATAGTCGGCAAAGCCATCGAAATTAGCGGGCAGGTCGCGGGTGGTGAAATTCACCTTTAATTCGTTGACGCTGTAATACTCCAATACCAGCCCTGTCTGCCATGCCAGAGTCGGTGAAGTGTATTTGATGAACGACAGCGAAATACCCGCATGCAGGGCATCACCACTGATGTCCTGTACGGTGATGTTCAGCGGTACCGGGAACGGAAATGAACTGGCGAACTGCGGGTCCAGTGTGGTGTCGCCACTGTCGCCATCAAAACGTATGAGGTCGAGAAAGCCTCCCAGCATCCATCCCTGTGACGGCTGGTCCGTAGAGGCAAAGTAGTGCTGCAAGCCTAGCATCAGTGCAGAAGATGAAAAAACACCGCCAGATGCGCCGAGGTAACCGACGTCGAAGCGGCTTGCATCGCCGACACCTGGCGATTCTATTTCTGGCAGTGCCAGATAGCGCGCATCACTTTGTACCTCGATCATGTGCTCGGCGATGAAGCCCAGCCGCTCCTCGGCCACAAGCGCGGCTGGCAGCATGGCAAGCACCAGCAGCATCAGCCTGAACCTGCTTAACAAATCGACTTTCAATTAATTTACCTTACTTAAGTATTGATCAGGATTCTTATGTTGCCGCTTTAAGGTTGATGTTCGAGAAAACGCTACGTGTTATGTAAAGTACCCTGTGTCCAGACAGTCTTTGCCTTTTATCCTTAAAGGGGTCAGAGGGATAAATAATGATCAATTCATCCTTTTGGTGCTGGTACGGCGCTTATGCGCATCTTCGGTGTTTTTGCGCCGTGGCGCCCTGTAGTCTGCATTGCTCCGCGGCTGATGTTTTGGAATGAGGTGCTGCGGACCGTCGCCGATGAGGTCGGCCCTGCCCATGCGCTGCAATGCTTCACGCAATAGCGGCCAGTTTTTCGGATCGTGGTAACGCAGGAAGGCCTTGTGTAGTTTGCGCTGTTCCGGGTCCTTGACCGTTGCTACCTGTTCACTTTTATAGGTGACCTTGTGCAGCGGATTTCTACCGCTGTGGTACATCGCTGTCGCGGTCGCCATGGTCGACGGGTAAAACGCCTGTACCTGGTCAGCGCGGAAATCGTTGCGCTTCAGCCACAACGCCAGGTTCATCATATCTTCGTCCGTGGTGCCCGGATGCGCCGCGATGAAATACGGTATCAGGTACTGTTCCTTGCCCGCTTCTTTCGAGTACTTCTCGAACATGCGCTTGAATTCTTCGTAGCTGTCGGTTCCCGGTTTCATCATCTTCGACAGCGGCCCTGCCTCGGTATGCTCCGGCGCGATCTTAAGGTAACCGCCAACGTGGTGTGTGACCAGCTCCTTGACGTATTCAGGGTCTTTCACTGCGAGATCGTAACGCACGCCAGAGCCGATCAGGATTTTCTTGATACCGGGCAGGCGGCGCGCTTCGCGATATAACTCTGTCAGCGCGGCGTGGCTGGTATTGAGGTTGGAGCAGATACCGGGGTAGACGCAACTGGGTTTGCGGCAGGCGGCTTCGATCTCCCGGCTTTTGCAGGCGATGCGGTACATGTTCGCGGTCGGGCCGCCAAGGTCAGAGATCACGCCGGTGAAGCCGGGCACCGTGTCGCGGATCTGCTCGATCTCGTGCAGGATCGATGACTGTGAACGGTTCTGGATGATGCGGCCTTCGTGTTCGGTGATCGAGCAGAAAGTACAGCCGCCAAAACAGCCGCGCATGATGTTCACCGAAAAACGGATCATTTCGTATGCTGGAATTTTTGCACCTTCATACGATGGGTGCGGCAGTCGTGCATAGGTCATGCTGAATACGTAGTCCATCTCTTCGGTAGTCAATGGTATTGGTGGCGGTGTCATCCACAGGTCGAGATCGCCATGCTGCTGCACCAGTGCACGCGCGTTACCGGGATTGGTTTCCATGTGCAGCACGCGGCTCGCATGCGCGTAAAGCACTGCATCGTTGCGCACTTTCTCGAACGACGGCAGGCGTATGACGGTGTGTGTCCGGTCGAGGCGCCGCGCATCGAATTCAACCAGTTGCTCACCTTTATCGTTGATGGTCATGCCGCTGAACGCGCTGTTGCGACGCTCGCGTTCGCAGTCATCCATGTCCTGTGTGCTGACGTAGGGGTTGACGATGCGATCGATCTTGCCAGGCCGGTCGACACGGCTGGAATCGATTTCGAACCAGCCTTCCGGCGTATCCCTGCGGATAAACGCGGTGCCACGAACATCGGTGATGGCGACGATGCTTTCACCGCGTGCCAGCCGGTGTGCGACTTCTACCACGGCGCGCTCGGCATTGCCATAGATCAGCATGTCGGCGGTGGCATCGACCAGGATAGAGCGGCGCACCTTGTCCTGCCAGTAGTCGTAATGGGCAATGCGGCGCAGCGAGGCTTCGATGCCGCCGAGTATCACTGGCACTTCCGGCCAGGCTTCCTTGCAGCGTTGCGCATAGACCAGCGAACAGCGGTCGGGACGTCTGCCGCCGACACCGCCGGGTGTATAGGCATCATCCGAGCGTGGTTTACGGTCCGCTGTGTAGCGGTTGATCATCGAGTCCATGTTGCCGGCGGCGACGCCGAAAAACAGGTTGGGTTTGCCCAGCACCTCGAAGGCCTCGCTAGATTGCCAGTCGGGCTGCGAGATGATGCCGACGCGGTAACCCTGGTTTTCCAGCAGGCGGCCGATGATCGCCATGCCGAACGACGGGTGGTCGACATAGGCGTCGCCGGTGACGATGATGATGTCGCAGGAATCCCAGCCGAGTGCGTCCATCTCCGCGCGGCTCATCGGCAGATACGGCGCAGTGCCGAAGCATTCAGCCCAGTATTTCGGGTAATCGTATAGTGCTGTTGCTGCGGCTGGAACGTGGATATGCTGCATTCGATTCTCGTCAACCCCGCACAGGCAGGGCTATATAAATGTGTTCATAATTTCGGGCATGCCTATAATAACAAAAACCGTGATCTGACCCGGACATATCTCATCATGGGTTTAATACCGTCAGTTATACTTATGCATCGGCATACTGAAAATTAGAGGGGTTGAAGGATTAGAGGATTAAATGATGATCAATTTAAAAAAGTTATTAAAAAATAATCCCTGCGTCCCCCGTTACCATGTGTATATATGAATAATTTCATCAAACCTTCCCGCACTCTGCTCACCCTGGTCGGGCGTGCTATCGGTGATTTCAATATGCTGCGCGAGGGTGACCGTGTACTGCTGGGACTTTCCGGCGGCAAGGACTCGCTGTCGCTGCTGCACATCCTGCACCATTTTCAAAAGGTTGCGCCTATCGATTACCAGTTCGGTGCGGTAACAGTGGACCCGATGGCAGGAGACTTCGACCCTTCACCGATGATCCCCTACCTCGCCGAACTCGGCGTGGATTACTATTACCAGCGTGAACCGATCATGGAGATGGCGAAGCAGCACATGGGCAAGCCGTCGTATTGTTCATTCTGTTCGCGGATCAAACGCGGCATCATCTACAGGACAGCTCGCGATCATGGCTATAACGTCATCGCGCTGGCCCAGCACCTGGACGATCTCGCCGAGAGTTTCCTGATGTCTGCCTTTCATGGCGGTAAACTTAAAACCATGAAAGCGCATTATGTGAATGATGACGGCGATCTGCGCATCATCCGTCCGCTGGTGTATGCGCGCGAGCGGCAGACCCGGGATTTCGCTGCGAAAAACCATCTGCCGGTCATCGCCGATTCCTGCCCGGCCTGTTTCAGCATGCCGACACAGCGCCAGCACATGAAAGAATTGCTGGCAACAGAGGAGGCGTCGAATCAGACGCTGTTCAAGTCGCTGCTCTCTGCCATCAAGCCGTTGATGGCAGAAGGCAGTCCTGCAGATGGTTAAGGGGGCAGTAGTTTAGAGTGGGCAGAGGGATTAAATTTGTTACATGAACGCATATAGCTATTTACAATATCAGCACAGCGGAGGCTGACAATGAAAGCCGTTGCCTATAGAACGCCTGGTCCGATTGAACGTGATGATTCCCTGCAGGACATCACCCTTGAAACACCCAAAGCCGAAGGCCGTGATCTGCTGGTCAGGATCAACGCCGTATCGGTAAACCCGGTGGATACAAAACTGCGTAAGGCGAAGCCGCCCGAAGGCAGTGAATGGCGGGTGCTTGGCTTTGACGCCGCCGGCATTGTCGAGGCCGTCGGACCTGAGGTGCAGAATTTCAAACCGGGCGATGCCGTTTTCTATGCCGGTTCAATCGCCCGTCCCGGTACCAACAGCGAGTATCATCTTGTCGATGAGCGCATCGTTGGCCATAAACCTGCCAGCCTGAGTGATGCAGAAGCCGCAGCGCTTCCGCTTACGGCGATCACCGCCTGGGAGATGCTGTTTGACCGGCTCGATGTCAAATGCCCGACCGCGCAGGGGGGCGATGTCATCCTGATCATCGGCGGTGCAGGCGGCGTCGGTTCGATCACCATCCAGCTGCTGCGGGCATTGACCGGTGTTACGGTAATCGCCACCGCCTCGCGTCCTGAAACGCAGGACTGGGTGCGCGAATGCGGCGCCCATCACGTGATCGATCACCGCCAGCCGTTGGCGCCCCAGGTAAAAGCTCTGGAGCTCGGCTCGCCCGGTTTTGTGTTCTCGACCACCCAGACCGGTCAGCATCTGGCCGATATCGTCGAACTGATTGCGCCGCAGGGCCGTTTTGGCCTGATCGATGATCCGGGAGAACTGAATGCCATGCCGTTCAAGCTCAAGGCCGTGTCACTTCACTGGGAATTGATGTTCACCCGTTCGCTCTTTGAAACACCGGATATGGCAGAGCAGGGCAAGCTGTTGAACGAAGTGGCCGCGCTGGTCGATGCGGGTCGCATCCGTTCCACCGCTACCGAAGTCGCCGGCAAGATCGATGCTGCCACTCTGCGCGCGGTGCATGCACGGATTGAAAGCGGCACTGCGCGCGGCAAGATAGTGCTTGAAGGGTTCTGATACAACCAACGAATAATAGGTTAATGAATAATGACAGGAGCAATGAATCTTTTTCGCATCGTAGTCATGTTGTTTGCTTGCTCGGCATTCAGCTGTATCGCGATCGCCCAAGGTCCCTCATATGCCTGTGACAAGGTCAGGGCTGGCAGCGTCGAAGCTATGATCTGCGAGGACAACGGACTTGCCATACTGGATCGCAAACTGTCTGCCGTATTCGCTGCTGCTTCACACAAGGCGGCCAATGAGCAGCCGCCGCTGCTCAAAGTAGAGCAGAGGGGATGGATCAAAGGACGCAATGACTGTTGGAAGAGCGACGACGAACGTGGTTGCATTCAGGACGAGTACCAACGTCGCATCGCTGAGTTGCAGGCCAGCTATCGACTGGTGCCGGCCCGCGGTCCGGTAGCGTTTGTTTGCGATGGGAATGTCAGAAATGAGGTTCTCGTCACGTTCTTCCAGACGGACCCACCTACACTGATAGCCGAATATGGCGATAGCATCTCGTTGATGTACTTGCAGCCAGGTGGCAGTGGAACCTGGTACCAGGGTCGCAATGAGATTTTCTGGGAGCATCAGGGAGAGGCGCTGATCACGTGGGGGTATGATGTACCCGAGATGCGCTGCACAATTAAAAGGGACGGTGCGATAAAGTGATAATTAATTCAAATAAGTGTTTAAAAAGTAATCCCTCATTTCCCTTTAACGCTGTAACAGTGCCAGGTCATCTTTATTCTAAATGATGGATTACAGCGTTAATCTATCTGCCAGTACAACGATTCATTTTGTTTCCGCATGTTTTGCTTTCCAGCTTTCATAGTTAGGTTCATCGGTATAATCCCCGCTAACGATATAACGCAATATACCGCTCAGTCGGCGCAATTTAACTAATGAATCGATGCGATAGATTTCAGTGCCGGATTCATCAAAAAATATGATCGTTGGCGCATAGAACAGCCCCATATTTTCTGCCCATTCGACAGCCGTCATCTCCTTGCCAGAAGGTGTGATTACCTGTGTATCTGACCACATATCCAGCTGTATCGCGTCGAAGTGTGCCATAAGTTTCTGTACATCGGCCTGCATAAGCGTGGCGTCATGAAGTTGCTTGCAGGTTTTACAATCCCCTTTTTCAAAAAATACCATCAGTGGTTTATCTGCTATCACCTGGCTGCGATCAAGTTTGTAAGGGGGCTCTTTAAACAAACCTGATGTTTTATCACCCGTGACGGCTACATTAGCGGTAGTCGCTGTTGTTGCTAAATAATCTCTGAATCGTTGTGTCAGATAATGTTTTTGAACGACATAATGCAATGCAGAATTAAATTTTTCAGGCGGATAATATCCTCTTAAGCGGAACACGAGGTTATTATCGGCATCATAAAAATCCAGCGTCGGTGTCAGTTCTGCCTTGAGTTTCATCGAATAATCACGCTCACTCAGGCTGGTTCCGGTGAAATCAGTGACGGTTCTGTCTCCATAAATATCCAGAGTCACGACATCGAAATTCTTCTGCGTATATTGAGCGATAGCGGCATCGCCGAAGTCGTTAGTGATCAACGCATTACAGTAAGCACAATGAGGTTGCTCAAAAAACACAATAATGCCAGTTTTAGCTGACTGCTTTGCTTCTGCTACATCTTCTTTCAGATCGAGAAAACTCTGCTTGAACCAGTCAGGATGAATGATTTGATCTACCGGTTCATCGCTAAATTCGGCTTCAGCCCAGACCGTGTTGCATGGGAGCAAAAATATCAGCAAAAAAACAATTGATTAACTTTTAACATGAAGTTTTTTAATGCCTGGTTAACTGGTATTTAAAAGATCATTATACGCACAATATTGGCCGCCTAAAGGGGGCAGACAGACTCATTTTTGCGCAAGGCCTGATCATATTTATAATCAAAGTGATCGGTGACAGCAGTGAATCATTTATGACCGGCTCCTCTTATTAAGCTGAATTTTTGACTTATCACAAGTTTTTCATGGTTTTTCTATGTAACACTTAATTTTATGAAAACCGGTTAAAGTTCAATGGATGTCAGACACCAATGAATTTCATCAGGAGGAAATCTTGTGAAAAATATAATTTGGGACGAAAGTTTAAGCGTTGATGTCGATGAAATAGATGAAGATCATCGTAGACTCGTCGATCTGTTTAATATTCTCAGTCACTCAGTAGCAGGAGGAGATTCTGTAGAATACATTGATGCCGTACTGGAAGAGCTGATAAGTTGTACCATCTGGCACTTCAGGCATGAAGAGCGCCTTATGGTGTTGTATAAATACGGCGATTTTGTAAAGCACAAAACTGAGCATCAGGAATTAATCGAAAGCGCCAAGGAGCTGCAGCAGAAGTTTCATAAAGCGAACAAACTGCTCACAAGTGAAGATGTCGAGTATCTGGCTGACTGGCTAACCGGGCATATCATGGGCCAGGATATGAGACTGGGTTTTTATCTTATGAAAGTAATGCGATAAAGGAATTTTGAATTAGTATTCAGTGTCAGAGTAGCCTGGGTCGTATCCTTGTC
>Ga0316188_10001480_pt1 | contig 11132 bp, 9 predicted proteins | sample Phiworburrow1_MG_FD_204933 | JGI IMG/M metagenome (GOLD analysis project Ga0316188, IMG submission 204933) | Coastal sediment microbial communities from Maine, United States - Phippsburg worm burrow 1 | ecosystem: Environmental > Aquatic > Marine > Coastal > Sediment | place: USA: Maine... | reverse complement strand
TTTGATAGCCTGCATGGTGAACCATTTATCCATGACCAGTGTATCCGCTTTCCACTTTGACTCAAAGTCTGATAGCGCTGTTTCCGCCAGGGGTGAGTCCATCAGAACCAGCCCCTTTATCGCGGCGAGGGTATCGGTCATGTTGTCACTTGTTTTGAGTTGGGCGGCAACCAGCGACTCACCCGCATCCGTTTCAAGCAGATAGGAAAGGCAGACATTCTTTAGGGCTCTGCCAGCCATGGCTTTTGACGATTTCCGGTAAGCCTGCCCGTCATTCAATTCGGCATAACGATCAGTGAAAAGCGTCTTCAGCCCGTTGGCCAAATCCTTCCGGATAAAGTCCCGCGCGGCATGTATCCCATCGACATCAACGACTTCCATCTGCTCTGCGAGGTAATCTTCATCCGGCAATGTCATGGCTTCAGCCAGTAGTGCGGGATCGGCCTGGCGGTCCAGGAGAATACCACGGAACGCTTTGAGCAATGATGGATCCAGCCTCATTTCCAGGCCATTCGCATAGCGTTGACATTGTTCGAGGATGGCACGCTCCGCCATCCTTTGTGCTGCGTCCCAACGAGCGTAGGCATCACTGTCATGCGCGATCAAGACGGCCAGTTGCCCGGGCGCATAATCGTAAAAAACCTTAACCGGTGCCGAGAAATCCCGGAACAGGGAGGGTACGGGTGACTCAGGGATATTTATAAACGTGTACACCTGTTGAACATCCTCCATCACCAGCAACCGTGTCCCTTCCACTGCAACACGTTCGGACTCAAGTTGCAAAGGCAATTCCTCACCGTCGGCGGTCAGTAAACCAACCGCAAAAGGAATGACCAGGGCCTGTTTATGCTTTTGATCATGTGTTGCAGGTGTGTGCTGCTTCAATGTCAGCGTGTACGTTTGAGTCGCAGCATCATAATGGTCTGACACATGCACTTGCGGTGTACCGGACTGGCTGTACCAGCGCCCGAAGCAGTCCAGGTTGATGTCGTTGGCATCTGCCATCGCGGCGAGAAAATCATCACAGGTAACGGCTTGACCATCATGCCTTTCAAAATACAATCTCATACCTTTCTGAAAGCCTGCCTCTCCGAGCAAGGTGTGGTACATACGGATAATGGTCGCGCCTTTTTGATAAACGGTAGCGGTATAGAAATTGTTGATTTCAACATAATGATCAGGCCGTATCGGGTGGGACATCGGGCCATCGTCCTCTGGAAATTGCCTGTTTCTCAGATCACGGATATCCCTGATTCGCTTCACCGCGCGCGATTGCATATCAGCTGAAAATTCCTCATCCCGGAATACCGTGAGCCCTTCTTTCAGGGTCAGCTCGAACCAATCCCGGCAGGTGACACGGTTTCCTGTCCAGTTGTGAAAATATTCATGGCCGATGACACCCTCGATGCCCTGGTAGTCTGCATCCGTCGCCGTATCAGGTCGCGCCAGTACATACTTGGAGTTAAATATGTTCAGCGATTTATTCTCCATCGCGCCCATGTTGAAGTCATTGGTGGCGACGACGTGATAGATGTCGAGGTCGTACTCGAGATCAAATCTTTCCTCATCCCAACGCATCGCGTTGATCAGCGACTCCATGGCGTGCTCACAGCGATCGAGATTTTCCGCTTCCACGTAAAATCGCAAGGCAACAGCACGCCCGCTACGTGTTGTGAAGTGATCCTCAACCAATGCAAGGTCGCCCGCAACCAGCGCAAACAGGTAGGAAGGCTTGGGGAAGGGATCATCCCAGCGGACCCAGTGACGGCCGCCGGGTAACTCGCCGGAATTCTCCGGGTTGCCATTTGACAACAGAACCGGAAACGTTGCCCTGTCGGCTTCCAGGGTAACCCGGTAGGTCGTCATCACATCGGGACGATCCGGAAACCAGGTGATTTTCCGAAACCCCTGTGCCTCACACTGGGTGAGCAAAAATGCGCCGGATGCATACAGACCTTCGAGCGCAGAATTGCTCGCTGGATGGATTCTCACTTCTGTTTTCAGCACACTTGTAGGTGGCGCATCAGCAATGGTCAGTGTTTCGCCCTGGACTGCATAATCATCGTTGCCCAGTAGACGACCGTTGAGTGACAGGCTAATCAGGTGCAGGTCACGGCCATTCAATACGATGTCCTGTGAAGCCTTTGCCGCATCTTTCAGCTGAAACTCCATCTCGGCCCGCACGGTGGTGGTTTGGCTATCAATATCGAAATAAAGATCCAGTCGAGCAACGCGCCACGGGTAGTCCGTATAATCTTTGCGATAAATTGACTTGCCGGATATACCGTCTCTCATAAACCTGTTCCTTTATTCAATTTCTGCTGTGAAGTGACCTGGGGGGCTCGTATTATATGCTGATGATTGACAAACCTGCATATCAAATCCCCGGCTTTGCGGACATTGTTTCTGCCAGAGAGCGTATCCGCACAGCAATCCGCACCACTCCAGTCCTTACCGACCCGCATTTGAATACCGATCTGGGCTGTGAACTTTGGCTGAAATGCGAGAACCTCCAGTACACCGGCGCATTCAAATTTCGCGGTGCCAGTAATGCAATCGCCCTGCTGGATGAGAATGGCCTTGGGGGTGATGTTGCAACCCATTCCTCCGGTAATCATGGCGCCGCACTGGCACTCGCGGCAGCCACACACAACCGTCGCGCGTGGATCGTGATGCCCGAGAATTCGGTCAAGACCAAGGTCGAGGCCGTACGCCGCAACGGTGGCGAAATTGTATTCTGCGCCCCGAACCAGCAGGCCAGGGAAAAAGGTCTTGCCGAACTGGTTGCGAAGGGTTGTATTCCAATTCCGCCCTATGACCACGCACATATCATTTGTGGCCAGGGGACCGCTGTCATTGAGATGGCAGAGCAAATCCCGGGTCTGGAAATCATCACGACACCAGTGGGTGGCGGCGGCCTGATCAGCGGTAGCGCAATTGCGGCCAGGGCGTTGATTCCCCATGTCAGGGTCATTGGAGCTGAACCGGAGGGGGCGGCGGATACCGCACTGAGCCTGAGTCGGGGTAAGCGCGTGGATCAGTTCCCGGTTGATACCATCGCCGACGGTCTACGGGCCATCGTTGGCGTTCTGAATTTTGAAATCATCCGCGACAACGTAGACAAGGTAATCACGGTCAGCGAAGCGGGAATTGTCGAGGCCATGGCATTGGTCTGGCAACGTTTCCGCATGCTGATCGAGCCTTCCTCTGCCACCGTTATTGCCGCAATCATGGCGTCACCCGAAGAGTTCTCCGGTTGCCGTGTTGGCGCCATTATCAGCGGCGGTAACGTCGATCTTGAACATCTGCCTTTCAAACCATGATCAACGGAATTTAAGACATCATGGCCCAACAGCTTTACTTGCTGCGCCATGCCGAGGCTGTTTCCTGGAACCCGCTGGGAAATGATTTTTCCCGGTCACTCAGTACAACCGGCGCCCGCCACGCCCTGCTGCTTTCCAGGTGGGCTTCTGAAGCACTTCCACCTCCAGATACCATTTTATGCTCACCCGCCAAACGGACCCGCGAAACACTTGCACCCCTGTTATCCCTTTGGCCGCAATTACTGACATCCACCGATTATGTAGATTCGATGTATGGTGCATCGTTGAATTTGCTGCTGACGCTGGCCGAAGATACATTCAGTTACAGCGAGCGGCTTTTGATGGTCGGGCACAATCCCGGCATGTTGGAAATTCTGTTAAACGTGTTGCAAGCAACGCAAATTTCGCGCGTTGGGAACATGAATACCGGGACCCTGGCGGTCATTGATTTTCCGGATAACTTCAAACGGGATAAACAAGCAGGTCACTTACTCAAGCTGTTCGGGCAGGAAAACCTTTCAGTCAATTGAGGCCAGGTACACCTGTGCCAAGGTTTTAAGACCCGCCTCGTCCTCCTCGCTGAAACGATTCAAACGGGTACTGTCAACATCCAGAACACCGAGCAATTCACCCCGGATGAATAAGGGAACGACAATTTCAGAGCGCGCATTGGCATCGCAGGCGATATGCCCTTCGAATGTTTCAACGTCTGCCACGCGTATTGTCTCCCCCGAAAGCGCAGCACTGCCGCAAACGCCCTGACCCAGCTCGATATTGACACAGGCCGGTTTGCCCTGGAAAGGGCCGACCATGAGCGTTTCACCCTGCAGGAAGTAGAAGCCAACCCAACTGATATCGGTCAATTCCTGGTATAGCAGCGCGCTGAGATTGGCGGCATTGGAAATTCGGTTCGACGATACGCTCAGTAAGCCCTCTGCCTGTTGCGCCAGTCGTTGCCATGAAAAATGGGTAGCACCCGTCATGATTTTTTAAACGCCAGAATAAAATTGTTCGCCGGCATGGCAAGTTTGTGTTCAAGCCGCATCTGGTAGAGCTTCGCCAGGGATTCAATCGCCGCCATATCCCGAATACCCATATTCGAATCCTCGGCGCGCAAGCGTGCATCAAAATGGGCGTTGCTTTGTGAAGTAAAACAGCCGTCGATGTTAAACGGCCCGTAAAGACAGAACCTTGCACCGTTTTCAAGATGTGCCGCGACACCGGTAAACATGGCAACCACCGCATCCCACGGCATGATATGGGCGGTATTGGCAGAGTATGCTGCATCGTAGGAATAACCGGGCCAGGGGTCGCGAATCACATCCAGTTTGATTGGCGGCAGGATATTGTCATTGCCTTCAGCAGCCAAACAGGCTTGAAGGCTTGCCAGGTTCTCTTCCCTGTCACTTGGCTGCCACAAAAGGCCCGGTAAATTCTGTGTAAAAAATGCAGCGTGCTGCCCCGTACCGGAACCGATTTCGAGCACCGAACCCCGTGGGGGAAACAGCACCCGCAACTGCTCGAGAATAGGTTGGCGGTTCCGTTGGGCCGCACTGGAAAAAGGTAAGGTATTCAAGATCTAAAAGCCGCTTTCAACCTGTTGCTGAATCGCATCACAGATCTCCCTGGATTCGGATACCAGTTCTCCCAGTTGAGCCTGCATCCTGGCAATAAACACCTCATCCTTTGTATGTGGCAGGTTAATTCTTACATTGTGTACCGCACCCTGGACACCTGCCAGGGCCATCAGGGCGCCGACACCGGCATCGCTCATCACGGCCGCATTGCCAATGTTGGCTGCTGCCTGGCAGAGACCCAGAACCTGTTTGCAGAGTTCGGCCGTTTTCAAGGGCACCTCGGCTGCTGATTTGTACCCTGCCCGGATCACGTTTGAGCGCAATGTGACCTGCTCGGCAGTATCCTTGGCCATCCGCATGCCGGCAAGAACCTCGTTGAAAGCCTCGGTGTCGGCATCAACAGCCTGTACCAGTTCATCCTTGATCGCCTGTGCCTTCTCGGCCAGTTGGCACAATTCATCATACTTTGCATCAAACTCGCCTTTGCCGACGGAAAGATTAACCACCATCGAGGCCAGGGCAGAACCGAGCGCGCCCGCAAGCGCTGCAATTGAACCGCCCCCCGGCGCTGGTGTATCGCGTGACACCTCCTCGACAAATTCGGCGACCGACAGGTTTACCAACGGGCCTTTGGGTACCGGCATACCGATGACCTTCTTGTCGATATCAAACTCGGCGACATCACTCAAGCCCATCGCCTGCACGGCTGTTGTGACGACGTCACGCGCTGGAATACCCGTGGACTTTTGCATACGCCGGAGATAAAACCGGCCGGCTGTCTGCATGGCATCATAGGGTATGACACCAACCACTTCCGAGCCTGTAATGACAATCCCACGCGCCAGTGCCAATTCGCGCACAGCTTCAAGGACATCAACCGGGGAGGTGATTTTGTAATTGGTCAGGTTCAGGGAAACCTGCGCACACCTATAGTCATCCACGACCCAACCGATACCTTTGAGGTGCGTAAACATACCGTCCTTGTAAACCGGTCGCCCGATAAGATCCTCTGGATCAAGTCCGATAGACCGGTAGCGTTTGTACAGGTTGCCTCCATATTCATTTTTGTAAAACTCTGCAAGTTCCTCAAATGAACCTGCTACGAAGCCGGAATTGCCATCCGGATACTCGCCTTCCTCGAAAAATACCTGGTCGCCTTTGTAATAGAAGGGCTCGACATTGCCGGTTCGCTTCCAGCGTCCGCGTTCACGGATTTCGTAGGCAAGCTCATTCGCATAGCGTCGATCGGTCGTATTCAGATTGATATTGTAGGCAATGAGAAACTCACGCGCCCCAACAGCAATGGCGCCGGCTCCCCGATTAAACACGGCAGGTCCGAAATCCGGTTTCCAGGCTGGATCAGCCAGTTTCTTTTGCAGGCCCTCGTACTCACCGGCACGTACCTTGGCCAGGTTCTGTCGCTCGGGAATACTCGCCGCGTGTTCGTAAAGATAGACCGGGATAGCCAGTTCTTCACCGATGCGCCGCGCCACTTGCCGGGCTATTTCAACGCACTCTTCCATGCTCGTATTGCTTACCGGGACAAACGGGCAAACATCCGTTGCGCCAAAGCGGGAGTGCTCGCCCTTGTGTTTTGACATATCGATCAGTTCGGCCGCCTTTTTCACGGCGCGAAAAGCCGCTTCGCTGACTGGCCCAGGTTCCCCGATAAATGTCACCACCGTACGGTTGGTGCTCTCGCCGGGATCCACATCCAAAAGCCGGATACCCTGGACGCTTTCAATCGCATCGGTGATTTGCTTGATTACTGCCAGGTCGCGACCTTCGGAAAAGTTCGGCACACATTCAATTACTTTATTCACGGTTGATAGTCCATAGAAATGATATTGAAAAAGCGGGTACGCTCACTAAAATCTTAGCCCCGGGGACTGTTTGAGAAAGCTGCAACGGCAGAAGCAAGTATAATTTATTCCCATATTTCAGAACAGGTCCGACCTGCCCAGAGGCACAACAAAAAAGCCCGGGACATGCCCGGGCTTCAGAGAGATCATTTTAAAATACTAATTTACAACGGGACGTTCTTCGACGATCGTCGGCGTCACGAATATCAGCAATTCACGTTTCTTGGTTTCATTTGCACGCCGTTTGAACAGGTTGCCAAGAACCGGAATGCTGCTCAGGTAAGGAACCCTGTCTTCCTTACGTGCCCGTTCATCCTGGAAAATTCCGCCCAGCACAACCGTTTCACCATTATTGACCAGGACCGACGTGCTCATTTCACGCGTGTCGATTGAGGGTACCGAACCACCCCGGCCGGTCTGGTAGATTTCACCGACCGAATCCTGCTTGATTTCAAGTTCAAGTTGCACACGGTTATCCGGCGTAATCAACGGTGTTGCACGAAGCTCAAGTACGGCTTCCTTGAATTGAACTGCCGTTGCACCCGAGGACGCGGCTTGCTCATAAGGAATTTCCACACCCTGTTGAATAAAGGCTTCTGACTGGTTTGCAGTGACAACCCTGGGCGTGGAGATGATTTCACCATCACCTTCCGCTTCGAGTGCCGTGAGTTCCAGATCCAGCAGGACGTTACCCGCCAGGAACGAAAGACCTATCGAACCCGCGTTACTGTCGGCTACGGGCAGGTTGACGTTGTAACGGTCAGGGATACCGGGGAGATCAATCAGGCCATCATCCCTCGGATTAGTATAAGGATTCACCAGGTCTGCACCCGCGCCGTCACCGGCAACCGCAAGGATGTTTCTCTTATTGTGCAGGGCCGTCACACCGAACCTTACACCGATTGCATGGGCAAATTCACTGCTGGCGATCACGATACGTGATTCGATTTGAACCTGCCGGACCGGATGGTCAAGGTCGCGCACCAGTTTTTGTATGGCTTCAACCCTGCTCGGCGTATCCGTTACCATCAGCGTGTTGGTCCTGGCATCGATGGCGATGGAACCACGGTCAGACAATAAACCCGCATCAGCACCACCTTCTGAATTGCTGCGTGCTGAATCGATCAATGCCTGCAGATCTTCGGCGGTCGCGTAACTGACGCTGATCAATGAAGTAACCAGCGGCTCCAGTTCTTTACGATCTCTCATAGCCTGCAACAACTGTTGTTCACGCGCCGCGATATCCGCAGTAGGCGCGATCCAGATCACGTTGCCATTTTCGCGTTTATCAAGATTGCGGGCGTCCAGTACGATATCCAGCGCCTGGTCCCAGGGAACGTTGGTCAGTCGCAGTGTCAGGTTGCCACCCACGTTGTCGGCGACGACGATGTTCAGACCGGAGACATCGGCGATTAACTGCAATACGGAACGAACCGGTATGTCCTGGAAGTTAAAGGTTACCCGGGCGCCTTCGTATTCTTTTTCCTGGTAAAATTCAACGATGTCTTTAGACGCATCGATCGGGGCGGCTTTGAGTTGTGAAACTTCCACGATCCAATCGTTACCTGATTGATATGCCATGTGCTCATAGAGACCGGATATTTCCAATTCCAGCCTGACAGCACTGCCCTTCCTTTCAGCATCGATTAATTGTACCGGTGTTGCAAAATCAACCACATCAAGACGCTGATTCAGCAGTTCCGGCAGGTCTGCATCAAAAATATCTACCGACAAGCCACCCTCACGTGAATTCACGGAAATGTTGGAGCTATCATTGTCAAGGCTAACGATGACCTTGCTTTGACCATCCTCACCACGCCGGAAATCAATATTCTCAATCGTGTATTTTGCCGTTCCGCTATGCTGCGGTGCGGTCGAACCCACACCGTTTCCGGATATCGTCAGTACAACCTGGCCATTGCCAGACTGGTAGTCATAGGTGACCAGTTTGGAAAGATCCACCATGACCCGGGTTCTGCCACCGGCGGCCAGGGTCGTGAACTTCTGTACCGGACCGATGCCGACGGAGACAGGGCTCGCATCCACCTGGCTGTCAGTGTCGGCCAAATCCAGTATGATCCGCGCCGGACTTTCCGTCGCAAACACACTGACATTCGGGTCATCGCCTCCGGTTGCCAGCGTGATAACCACATCACCCGACGCATTACTGCTATAACTTGCTGCGGTCACATCACTCGATGCCCAGGCCGATAATGCTGGCAGAACCAACAAAACCAACCCCAATACCAAATGAACTCCAGTTTTCCTGCTATCCATAGACTGTCCCCACCTACCGGTCAGTATCCCTTTCAATTTAATATCCTTTTTGCTGTGCATGGCTGTACCCTCAAAGTCGCGCTTTTCCATGCGCTTACCGGATTATCCTTCACCCAAAGCGATGGAAGCTTCCCTAACAAGCCAACCATCCGCGCCATCCGAAATCAGTTCACTCAAATCTACTTGTGTATCCGTTATTTTCACCACCTTGCCGTGGTTTTTGCCGATGTAATTGCCAGCCGGCACGCGGTGAATGATTCCTTCGGGGTCACGTATCAAAGCCCAGTAGGATTCCGCTTTGCTAAACGTCCCCACCATCTTTAGCGTATCCAACTCGTAACGCTCGAGGTATTCCTTGTGCCGTCCGAAATCCGGTCTCGGTCCCGTGCCTTTCGTTGAGCGCACATCGTCCGCGCCTTCAGAAATAGACTGAAGGAAAGGGTCGCGCCCGCTCAATCCATTATACTCATACGGTGTGTAAGTCTTAACCGGAGGAATCGGTGGAATCGGATCGGCCGGTCGCGCTTTTACTGAAGCAATATACTGTTCCAGATCATTCATGTTTTCGCTGCACGCCGCCAGTAACAGGATTGCCAACACCAGGACGGCAACCTGTCGAATCTGTTTGCCTATACGTTTCATGGTGCCTGCTCCGCCGCCCTCTGGGCAACTTCTTCTTCATCTACATAGCGATATGTCTTGACCCGGCCTTCCAGGATCAGGCGACCTTCCGAATCGCCGTAAATACTCTGGCCTGCCGCCGCCCGTCTTAAAGAAATGTCATGCATGGTCAGGATCACCACCCGGGGCAATGCCGCGACACCGCTGACAAATTCCCCGAATTCGTGATAGTCGCCCAACATCCTGACAACGATCGGACGCTCAGCATAGAAGTCCTGGAACGCTTCCGCTTGTGGTTCGAACAGTTGTACGTCAATACCTGCGGCCAATGCAGTCTGCGAAACATCCACCAGCAGCTTGTCCATCTCGGTTTTGTTGGGCAGTTGCCTGAACATGGTTTGCAGCAGCTCCTGCATATCCACAAGTTGCTGCTCATAGGCTTCCAGGTTTGCGGCTTTCTGCTGTTTGAATTCAAAATCAGCAAGTAATACCAGTTCCTGCTGACGGGACTGCTCCAGTTCAACCTTCTTGTCATCGATCAAAAGGAAGTAACCTGCAACGAGAATCAGAATCAGCGCAAACGAAAGTATCGTGTACCGAACCGTTCCCGGCGTATTACCAAGATCTGAAAAGTCAGCATCTCTGAGGTCTTGAAAAATCATTGCGCACCTCCCTGACTAACCGGAGCTTCAAAGCCATCATCTTCTTCCGTGGATTTTGGCGGACGCAAATTCACCCTGATACTGAACTCATAGGGCTCAGTGGGGGTGGCGGGCCTGGTCGCGGAACGAACAAAGTCAAGCTGGGGACTAAGGAACAGGTCATTGGATTCCAACTCCCTCAGGTAGGCTGATACCCTCGCATTGGACTGGCTGGTACCCACCAGCGCCAGGTCCTTACCCTGCTGTCGAATGGTTGTCAGGGTTACGCCCACGGGAATCGTTTTTGCCAGTTTGTCCAGCAATTCCACTGTCGTGGAGCGGCTGGCCTGCAGGCGTTCGATAATCTGTTTGCGTGAAATGAGGCGTGCCCGTGTTCTTTCCAGCTCTTCAATTCTCTTGATCCGGATTTCCAGTGCCTTGATTTCTTTCTGAACAAATTGATTTCTGACTTGCTGGTGAGAGATTTTCTGGTCGAAAACAAAACCCGCGAAAAAAACAATGACAACACCCAGGATGGCAGTCAAAAGTAATGAAGACATGAACTGACGCTGTCTTTCCTTGCGTTTTTCTTCCCGCCATGGCAATAAATTAATTCTGGCCATCAGTCAAACCCTCTCAAAGCCAAGCCCATGGCTATCATCAGGTTGTTGGCATTGCGCTTTATCGAAGTGACTGCGACGTTTTGCGCAATATCCATACCGGTAACAGGATCAGCGATCCGGGTCGTCATGCCAAGCTCCTGCTGGACCATGGTAGCCAAACCCTTAAGTGCTGCAGCACCTCCGGACAGATAGATTGTGCCGATATTCG
>Ga0316188_10001479_pt1 | contig 11132 bp, 6 predicted proteins | sample Phiworburrow1_MG_FD_204933 | JGI IMG/M metagenome (GOLD analysis project Ga0316188, IMG submission 204933) | Coastal sediment microbial communities from Maine, United States - Phippsburg worm burrow 1 | ecosystem: Environmental > Aquatic > Marine > Coastal > Sediment | place: USA: Maine... | reverse complement strand
TCGACATCGGCACCAGCGAGTTCATGCTCGGCATGCCGAAGTCTCTCGCGACCGGCGTGGCCCAGTGATCGAACTGGCCGAGCAGCAGGAGCGTGTCGGGGCGGATGCCTTCGCGCAGCACCGCGTGGCCCTGCACCGCGCGCAACGGCGTCGCGATCTCGACCATGTCGCCATCGGCGATGCCGAGCGCCGCCGCCCTGCGCGTGTTGACGATCACTCCCCGGTGGCCGGAAATGTTGTCGGCGACTTCGCGCATCAGCGGCGATCCCGCGTTGGCGCCCCAGGCGTACTGCATGCTGCGCGCAGTCAGCAGCCAGAACGGGTAGTCCTCGCCGCGGCCCCCCATGCGCACCAGCGACTGCTCCCACAGCCCCGGGAAGTCCTTGCAGGCGGGCAGCGCCTGGTATTCCTGCAGTTGGGCGTCCCACCAGTGCAGGTCGCGCTCGTGAAGGCGATTGCCCAGTTGCTCGCCGATGCGCTTCAAGCGCTCCTGGTACGGCAGTTCGAACCGCAGCCCCTGCTCGACCAGCGTCGGGAAGAGGTACCAGTCGGTGCGGGGAAACGGCCGCGTCATCAGCCCGTGCTCGCTGAACCAGTCGAGGCCGTGCACCTCGAGGCCGCCGGAGATCTCGGCGCTGGCCGCGCGGCACACCGCGTCCCAGATCGTCTCGCGCGAGTGTTCGACTGCGGGGTCGAGCGAGAAGTCCCCGTGTTCGCCGGCCAGGGGCGACCCCGCCGCACCGTGGTTGATCGCGGCGTTGTACTGCTCGAGCAGGCCGACGCGGCGCGCGAGCTCGGTGGCGATGTCGGTGAAGTCGCGTGCCTGCCCGCGCGCCTCGACCGCCGGCTGGCGAAGCGCGAACCCTTCGCGCTCCCAGAACTGTTCGATGTACTTCGATCCGCCGATGCGAATCAGCTGCAGGCTCTCCAGGTCGACGCAGTCGGGCAGCAGGATGTCCGCCATGTGGTTGGTCTCGTCGCGCGTGTACGCGAACGCGACCACGAACGGAAATCGCGCGATGCGCTCGGTGACCTTGTCGGTGTCCCAGAACGAGATCGCGGGATTGCTGCGGTAGACGAACCACATCTCGGGCAGCGTGACCTTCGGCAGCCCCTTGGGTGTCTCGTCGAGGAACATCCACGAGAAGTGCGTCGGCCCCAGCGCCTGGCTCCACGGGCCGTCGGCCGCCAGCGGCACCATGCTGCGGTACGCATTGCGGATGTTGGGCTGATCGCTCCATCGCCCGCTCTCGGTCGGATTGAACGGGAAGGCCATGAACCCGTCCTCGCCGGGGCGAACGCTCAGCAGTCGTTCGTTCAAGGGCCGGTTCAGCCTCACCGTGGTGCCGAGCGTGCCGCCAGGCACCTCGAGGCTGCCGACCAGCGTCGCGAGCATCGTGCGCGCCCAGCAGCACTCGTAGCCGCCCCAGCCGTTGTTCACCGTCTTGCCCAGGCTGACTGCGACGGGCCGGTACGGCAATGTGCGGCCGTCGATCTCGATCGTCGCCCCGACGCGCGCTTCGTCGAGAAACTCGTTGGCCACGCGCCGGATCGTCGCCGCCGGCACTTCGCAGACGCCCTGCGCCCAGTCCGGCGAGTACTGCGCGAGATGCGCGACGAACTTCGCGAACGCCGGCTCGCCGCGCAGGCTGCCGCTGGCGAGCTGCGCGTCGTCCGCGCCGATCTCGACCGCCTGCGCGTCGTAGCCGCCTTCGAGCGCTGGCGATACGCCCGGGGTGTCGAAGGGCACCGCGCGGGCCGCCCCCGTGTCCCAGACGAGCGGTTTTCGCGACTCGGGGTCGCGAAGGTAGAAGCCGTTCGGGCCGACGAGGTAAGGCGACGACGTGTGGTCGCGCAGGAAGACCAGGTCGAGGCGGTCCCGCGCGGTCTCGTGGACCAGCACGTGCATCAGCGCGAACAGGAAGGCCGCGTCCGTCTTCGGCTTGATCGGCACCCATTCGGCCGAACACGCGCCGGTCACCGACAGATGGGGCTCGACCTGCACCCGGCGCATGCCGCGCGCCCGCGCATTGGCGTGGCGCCACACACCGACCACACCGCCCGAGGCCTCGACGTTGGCACCGCAGGACACCAGGTAATTGGTCAGCGGCGTGTCCGGCGACACGGTGAACGCGCGATGCCAGAGTTCGCCGTACAGGTGCTCGGAGTGATAGCACTTGACCCCCTGCCCGGAGCCGAAGCCCATGTCCACCGGGCCCCAGGCGGCGAGGAAGGCCGGGAAGGTGCCCATGTAGGACTGCGGCGTGCCGCCGCCGCCGAAGCTCGCGGCGACCTTCGGATACCCGGACGCGTCCAGCAGGCCCTCGGAGCGGATCACCGCCAGCCGCCCGGCGATCGTCTCGAGCGCCTCGTCCCACGAGATCGGCACGAAGCCCGGATCCTCGTTGCGTCCCTTGCGCGGGTTGGTGCGCTTCATCGGCTGCGTGATCCGGTGCGGGTTGTACAGCTTCTGCACCAGCCCGAATGCCTTCACGCAGACCTTTCCGCCTCCCGGGTGCACCTGCGCGGCGCAGAAGTTGGGCTCGACTTCGGTCGCGACGCCGTTCTCGACCTTGACCGTCAGCAGGTCGGGGCCGGCGACACACTGATAGCAATAGCTGGGAACCCGCCGGGTGCCGCCGGTCGTCGCCATCGATGGATCGCCTGGCATCGCCACGGTCGCTGCCCGTCAGCCCAGGCCTGCCTTGCGGGCCTTGGCCAACAGCCGCGCCTCGGTCGTCTTCACGTCCACCACGAAGCGGTTGTGCCGGCAGCGGCATATCGTGTCGACGCCGTCGGTCGCGCTCACCTCGAACGAGACCGCGCGACCTTCGACGGCCGAAATACGCGCCTCGATGCTGACCGTCATCCCGAGCAGCGTCGCGGCCAGGTGGTCGATCTCGACCCTGGTGCCGACCGAGTCCTCGCCCTCGTCGAGATGCTGCAGCAGCAGATCGCGGCAAGTCATTTCGATGTCGCCCACGAGCATCGGGGTCGCGTAGACCCGCGCGGATTCGCCCATGAATCCGATCGTCCTGTCCCGGTCGACCAGGACCTCCCGACTGATGCTCGCTCCTGTCTGCAGGCTCGCCTTCATCGTCTCCTCCCGATTGACCCGGGCCTCGACGCGGCCCGATCTATGACGGATTATCGTAAAGTGGTACTCTGATACCGAATTTGATCCTGGTCAACCATTTCGAACAGATGCCCGCCCCCACCGTCAGAATCCGCCCGGCCGATCGCGCCGACATCGGCGACATCATCGACATCGACGCCGAAGCGACGGGGCTGCGCAAGGTCGATTACTGGCACGAGCTCTTCGCGCGCTACGGCAGCGCGCGCGGCCGGCAGCAGCGCTTCTTCCTGGTCGCCCTGCGCGACGAGCGCATCGTCGGCTTCATCGTCGGGGAGACCCGCGACTGGGAGTTCGGCTCGCCGCCCTGCGGGTGGGTGTTCGGCATCAGCGTGCGGCGCACCGAGCGCGAGTCCGGCGTCGCGAGCCAGCTGCTCGCCGCGATCTGCGAGGACTTCAGGCGCACCGGCGTGACCAAGGTGCGCACCCTGCTCGCGCGCGACGACCATCTGGTGATGGCGTTCTTCCGCAGCCAGGACATGATGGCGGCGCCGTTCATCGCGCTCGAGCGGGACCTGACCGAATGAGACAGGCGAATCCGGCGTGAGACTGCAGAAGAACACCAGTATTGCGCTGTGCTCCATCCTGGAAGCGGCCTCGGACCCGGCCCGTCAGGTCGTGGCCGCCGACGTCGCGGAGAAATACGGCGTGTCGGTTCACCACCTAGCGAAGGTCCTGCGCCAACTCGGCCGGGTCGGACTGCTCGAGTCGGCGCGAGGCGTCGGTGGCGGCTACCGGTTCGTCGGCAACGCACGCCGCGTGACGCTGCTCGACGTGGTCGAACTTTTCGAGGATGTCGGCGCGCGACCGGCCGAGGGCGCGACGCGCGAGGCCGCGACCGACGAGGGCCGCGGCATCGCGCGGGTGCTGGCCGAGATCGACGAGACCGCCAAGGCGGTGCTCGGATCGATCACGATCGCGACGATGCTCAGGATCGTCGCGCGCGAGCGCGCGAGCCACGCACCACCGCGCTGACCGTCGTCGCGACGAACGCGAGCAGCGCGAGCGCGTTGCCGGCCGCGCCGGCGGCGCGCAGCCCGGGCAGGCCGGCGAGATCCGCACCGACGCGCAGCAGCAGTGTCGCGTGCAGCAGCACCAGCGGCAGATAGAACACCGGGTGGTACGGCATCCGCACCCGCAGCACCGCGGGCAGGATCACCGGCGCGTGCCCGAGCACCATCGACATCACGAAGCCGAGCAGCACCGCGTGCAGCGCGGCGTCGCGCGCCAGCGGCGGCGCCGCGCCGCTGGCCACGCCGAGCAGCAGCAGCGCGCCCGCGGCGAGCCAGAGGTAGCCCAGCAGCAGGCAGCGGCCGATGTAGCCCGTCAGGCCCGGCTGCTTCGCGGTGCGCCGCGCGACGTCGTGTCTTCCCAGCCAGATCGACAGCATCAGTGCGCCGATCGCGAAGACGGCCTCGCCCGCGGCCGGCGCGAACGCCGAGAGGCCCGCGCCGCCCGCGCACGCGGACAGGCCGACCAGGAACCCCCGCGTCGCCCCCGGGCGGCGCGGCGCGAAGCGCGACAGCTCCAGGCGTTCCGCCGCGATCGTCAGCACGAGAAACGCCTGCCAGGCGACGACGGCGCGCCCCGGATCCGAAGACCCCAGCCACAGCAGCGCGCCGAGCGGCCAGCACGCGGCCGCGACCGCGAGAACCTGCGAGTGCAGCGCCGGCTGGCGCAGGTGCAGCCGCCACGACACCGTCACCAGTGCGGCACCGGCCGCGACCTGGCACAGCGCCGCGACACCGGGCCGGATCGGCAGCCAGAGCGCGACCGCCGACAACGCCGCCAGCGCCGGCGCCAGATACGCCCAGCGGCCGCCGTGCGCCACCGCCCGCTCCAGGCAGATCACCGTGCCGAGGAAGGCGCCGACCATCAGCGGTCCGTGCATCGCCAGATGACCGGGCTGCACCACCGGCATCGCGAGCCCGCTTCGCGCGAGGCCGGCGAGGACGCCCAGCACGAGCGACAGCATCCCCGCGGCGAGCAGCGGAAGGCGACGCACCGCGACTCCGGGCGCGACGCCCGGAGCTGAGGTCGCCGTCGGCCTCACGACTGCGACCAGCCGAAGAATCCCCGAGCGCCCTCGTCCATCATCTCCGGGCTCCAGGGCGGCTCCCAGACGAGTTCGACGCTGATGTCTCCGGCCTCGGGCAGCGCCATGCCGATCGCCGCGCGCGCGTCGGCGACGATCGACTCGCCGACCGGACACCCGGGCGAGGTCATCGTCATCTGGACCGCGACCCGTTGCGGCTCGGCGTCGATCAGGTACACGAGCCCGAGTTCGACGATGTTCATCCCGAGTTCGGGGTCGACGACCGCCCGCAGCGCGTCCTCCACGACCTGCGCCATGGACCCGGTTGCTACCAGTTGCTGTGCCATGCGATCAGTCTGGTCGACAACGCTCTACCGTGCCTTTGATCCCGATCAATCACCGGCGCCCCGGCCACGCGTCGCCAAGCTGTCGAGCTTATGCCACCACCAGCACGTCGGTGCGCAGTTGCTGCACCAGGTTCTGGACGACGCTGCCCACGACCAGTTCTTCCCAGTGCGGACCGGCATGCTTGCCGAGCACCACCAGCCCCGCGGCGAACTCGCCGGCGGCCTTCAGCACGGCCGGGACCGGGTGCCCGTGGACCAGTTCGCGGCGGACCTTGCGCCTGCCGCCGGCGATGATCGCCTTGCTGTGCGCCTCGAGTCGCGCAGCAGCGGCCTCGCGCTCTTCGCCCCGATACAGGCGCAGCGCATCGATCGGTGTGCCGACCAGTTCGAGCGCCGATTCGAACTCCCCGCGGAACGCGTGCACCAGCGCCACCGACGCCTTCGGGAGCATTTCCAGCGCAACCTGAGAGACATGCCGTGACCGCTCCGACAGGTCGGTGGCCACCAGCACCCGTCGGTACGGGTCCTTGACCGGGCCACGCACCATCAGCACCGGCACCAGCGAATTCCGGAGCACCTTGAGAGCGGTGCCGCCGACCGAACTCAGGCGCAGGCCACCCGCGCCGCGCGCCGCAAGCACGACGAGATCGGCTTCACGTGCGGTGGCGAACGCGGCGATCTCGTCGGCAGGCGTGCCCGGAACGACATGGCACTGCGCGTGCACCCGGAAGCGCCTGGCCAGTTCGCTGGCGCGCTTCTCGAGCCTTTCGCGATCACGCTCCACCGACGGCGCGTTGCCGTCGCCGAACAACCCGCTGAACATTCCCGTGCCCTGCGACCATCGGCCGTGCGGCGGCACGTACAGGAGGTGCAGGCTCGCGTGGTGCGCGCGGGCGAGCTGGGCGGCGCGCGCAAGCGCGCTTTCCGCGGACGCAGAGAAGTCGGTGGCGGCGAGAATCGTTTTCATGGTTTCGAGCTTGGCTGGCGCATGCGAGGGTCGACGGGCCGCGTCGCCCGGCGATCGCAGTCGCCGCCGGTCCCTGCCTGTCGATTCAACCATGGTCGGCCGAACACCCACTGCCGGTCAAGCGCTGCCCGTGACGGCTCCGTTCACCCGCCGGCAACCAGCACCGCGCCGGGCAGGTGCTGGAGGACGTCGGCAAGCCTGAGCCCAGCGCCGTCGCACCGCCACCTGGCGCCTGTCAGCGCATCGGTGAGTTCACCGTGCGAACCGACTGTCTCGCCAAGACGCACCTCGGTGTCCTCCCAGACGTCACCGGTCGGCAGCCTTCCGACCGACCCCAGCAGCCCGGCGAACAGGCGCCCGGCGATGACGACCATCAGCGAGTCGCCGGCATGGCGCGCGAACGCGACCACGTGCTGCGCCTGCGCGCCGACCACTTCCAGTGGGCGATAGTCGCCTGCACGCAGCAGTTCGGTCGCACCGGACCGCAGCGACAGCAGTCGCCAGATCACGAACAGCTTGGCCCGGGGGTCGCTTGGGTCCTGCGCGAGCTCGCGCGCGACCTGCAGCGGCCCGTCCCGGTCGACGCGCGCCTGCAGTTCCGCGAGGAGGGACGCGCGCAGCGCGTAGTCCACCGGGCGCCGGTTGTCCGGATCGACCAGGCTCAGGTCGAAGAGCTCGTCGCCCTGGTAGAGGTCCGGCAGTCCGGGCGAGCTGTAACGCAGCACTGCGCAGGACAGACTGTTCAACGCACCGAACCAGTTGAAGAACGACACCTGTTCGCGCAGGTCGGCGAGAAAGGCGTTGTTCGGTGTGTCCATCAGCAGCGCGCTGACGAACTCGGACAGCGCCTGCTCGTAGCGTTCGTCGTGGCTGATCCAGCTCGTGCGTTGCTTCGACTCGCGCGCCGCCTTCAGCATGTACGCGTCGATCCGGCACCGATAGTTCTCCAGCGCGTCGCTGTCCAGGGGACCGGACGGGAAGGTGCCCAGCAGCGTCTGGTACAGCAGATACTCGTCGTTGCGCGACGGCGCCGGCTCGCCGCCGACGGTGCGGCGCTTGCTGCGGTTGAACATCCGCCAGCGCCGCAGCAGCAGGCGCCACGCGGCAGGCGCTTCGCTGATCACGTTGATGCGCTGGCGCACGTCCTCCGAACGCTTGTTGTCGTGCGTGGAGCCGGCCAGCATGGTGTCCGGCCAGGTCAGCGCGCGATCGCTGCTCGCTCCGTGAAACGCGCTCACGCTGATCCCGAAGGCCTCGGGGTCGGCGCCGACGTCGTTGAGCGACACCAGCCGGTTGAACACGTAGCAGGCGGTGTCTTCGACCCCCTTGGCCGTCACCGGCGAGGTGAACTGCTGAAACCTCATCGCGAATCGGCGCACGCGCGCAGCGAGTTCCACCGATGCGCCAGACATCGCCCGGCCCAGCAGCGTCTGCCGCACGAAGCCGAAGATGGTCGTGTCGGCCGCCCGGCTCCTGCGCGTCGCCCGCGCGACGGCCCAGTCCACATAGCGGCGGTCCTGCGCCGACGCACGGCGCGCGATGTAGGTCCGGTACACCGGCATGCAGGCGGCGACCTCCTCGAGCGCCCGACGCAGCGCGTTCACCGTGTAGTCGCGGGTGCGGCGGTCCGCGCGCGCGATCCGCAGCAGCTCGGTCGAGAGCACGGTGAGCTCCGACGCCAGCGCGCTGCGCATGATCATGCGTTTGCCCTGGTAGGCGATCTCTTCGAAGTCGCCCGACTCGCCGGTGAACACGCGCCAGATCCTGTCGATGCGCGCGCGCGCGCCTGCGTCGACGAACAGGCCGTCGACGACCGCGGCGAAGCGGTAGCCAGTGGTTCCGTGCACCGACCACGATTCGGGGACCCGCTCGTGGCCCGCGGCGATCTTCTCGACCAGCACGTACAGCGGCCTCGCGGGTCGTCCGCCCTGCGGAGCCGGCAGCGTCAGATCGCACCTGCGTGCGTAGGCCCGCTGCAGCCGGTCGAAGTATTCCGCCGGATCCAGGAGCCCGTCGGAGTGGTCGATGCGCACGCCGTCGATCAGCCCACGCGCCGCCAGATCGAGAGTCAGCGCGTGAGTCGCGTCGAACACCTCGGGGTTCTCCATGCGCAGCGCGGCGAGATCGTTGATGTCGAAGAAGCGCCGGTAGTTGATCTCGTCGGCCGCCACGCGCCAGTGGGCGAGCCGGTAGGCCTGCCGCTCCAGCAACTCGTGCAGCCCCTCCCTGGCGCGCTCGGCCGGTCCGTTCAGGCCCGCGACCACCTCTCCGATTGCCGCGCCGACGGCCTGGTGCGCCTGCGCGAGGTCCGCCAGCGCCTGCTTGAGCCGGGTTGCGTTGCGCTCGCGCAGTTGCGCCCCCTCCTCGGTGTCGCAGTCCCGCGCCGGCAGGTCCGAGAGGCCGGACGCGAGTTCGTTCAGCGCGTCGGCAAGCGGCGCCTGCGCCTGGCGCGACAGCGCTTTGGCGGCGCGCGCCAGCAGCGGCGCGCTGGTCGCAGGGTCCACCGGCAGCCGATGCTCGTAGTACCAGATCGCGAACATCCCGCGCTGCGGCTCGAATCGCAGCACCAGATCGCCGCGCGCCAGCACGATCCCGTAGTGATCGCCGAGCGCCGGCACCAGGACCTTGCCGGCCAGATCGGCGTTCACCGGGTTCCAGTCGATGTCGAACCACGACGCGAAGCGCGAGGACGGTCCGTTCTCGAGCACGTCCATCCAGCGTTCGTTGTCGGCGCCGAGCACGCCCATGTGGTTGGGCACCATGTCGAACAGCAGCCCCATCCCGTGCCGCCTGAGCGCCGCCACCAGCCGGTCGAAGCCCGCCGCGCCGCCCAGCTCGGGATTGATCGTCGAGTGGTCGACGATGTCGTAGCCGTGACCGCTGCCCGGCCGCGCGGCGAGCACCGGCGAGCAGTAGACGTGACTCACGCCCAGCTGTGCCAGGTAGGGGACGATGCGCACCGCGTCGTCGAAGCGGAAGTCCCGGTTCAGCTGCAGCCGGTACGTGGCGCGCAGCCGCGACAGCGCAGCCGGCCGCGAGGGATCGACCTCACCGACCGGTGCCTCGCCAGGTCGTGCGGCGGTGACCGCGTGCGTGATTCTCGAGAAGCCAGGATGTCCGGACAGCAGGTCGACGGACACCGGCAGCTTGCGCCGCCAGTTCGGATGCTCGTCGACCGTGCCCGGCAGGTTCGCCTGCTCGCGCAGGCCCAGGAGGTCCTCGATCTGAACGATCATCACCGCGGAACGCGACGCCGCGACGTAGGCATGCGCCGCGACAGCCATGTCCTCGCTCAGCGGCTCGCGCATCATCGCCACCGGGTCGATGCCGGCGCCCAACAGCCGCTCGTGCTCCAGCGCCTCGATCAGTCGGGGCCGGTCGGCCTCGCGCGCCTGGCGCTGCGCGTCGCGAATCGCCTCGGTGGGAAAGAGGTGCAGTTCCTCGCGCTGGTGCAGGTCCTCTCCCGCCCACCAGCCGGCCAGGGTCGGCAGGTCGTGGGTGCTGATCGCCGCGAGCGCCTGGTGCGGATACTGCGCGGGCGGGCGGAAGCCGCCGTCATCGGTGCGCTCGAAGTACATCAGCCGGTAGGAGAGCATCGCGCGCTGCTGCATCGCGTCGCGCACCTCGTCCGCGACGGTGCCCAGATCCTCGCCGATCAGCAGGCACTCGTTGCGGTGGCTCTCGAGCGCGACGATCGCGAGCATCTCGTCGAGGCGATAGTGCACGTAGGCGCCGCTCCGGGCGTCGCCCCCGGGCGGAATCCAGAAAAGCCGCATCAGCCCCATCACGTGGTCGATGCGCAGCGCCCCGGCATGGCGCATGTTCTCGCGAAGCGCGAGCACGAACGGCTCGTAGCCCCGCTCGCGCAGCGACTCCGGGTTCAGCGGCGGCAGTCCCCAGTCCTGGCCCTTCTGGTTGAAGTCGTCGGGTGGCGCGCCGACGCTCGCGCCCAGCGAATAGCAGTCGCGATACGCCCAGGTGTCGGCGCCGGCCCGATCGACCGACACCGCGAGGTCCATGTACAGACCGACCGGCATGCCCAGCGCGCCGCAGCGTGCCGCGACGCGTTCGAGCTGCAGCGCGGTCTGCCACTGCAGGTACTCGTAGTACTCGACCTGCTGGAGATGCTCGCCTTCGAAGCGCGCAACCTCCGGGCCTTCCGGATCACGATAGGCCTGCGGCCAGACCGGCCAGCCCCAGATCGACGCATCCTTGTCGTGCAGATGTCCCTGCAGCGCTTCGAACAGCGCGACCGTGCGCAAAGCCCGGCCGCGCTCGCGCTGAAAGTCACGGAACGCCTGCGCACGCGCGTCTCCCGCCTCGAGGTGCGCTTCGCGGAAATGCCGGTACACCAGCCGCAGTGCCTCGTCCTTGGCCCGTGCAACGCCCACGTAATCGACCAGCGCGGCAGCACGCAGCGCGGCGAGCCTCGACTGGAACGCGTCCCCGCGCACCAGCCTTCGCGCGGCGTCGGATTCGCGGAAATCGTCGATCGCTTCGACGTCGAGGTACAGCGTGTTCAGCGTGAATCTGGACGACGGGCTGTACGGGCTGCAGTGCGCCGGGTTGTGCGCAAACAGCGCGTGCATCGGATTCAGGCCCAAGATGCCGGCGCCGCGCGAGCCCGCTTCGTCGACCAGCGTGAGCAGG
>Ga0316188_10001478_pt1 | contig 11133 bp, 16 predicted proteins | sample Phiworburrow1_MG_FD_204933 | JGI IMG/M metagenome (GOLD analysis project Ga0316188, IMG submission 204933) | Coastal sediment microbial communities from Maine, United States - Phippsburg worm burrow 1 | ecosystem: Environmental > Aquatic > Marine > Coastal > Sediment | place: USA: Maine... | reverse complement strand
AATTGCAAAACAGATTGTTATGAAGGCAAGATCTGCCAGAGTTTCACCGGAGTTAGTAGTTGGTATAATTCAAGTAGAATCTGCGTTCAATGCAAGTGCAGTCAGTAAAGCAAATGCTCGTGGACTCATGCAAGTGATGCCCGAGTGGGCACCCAAATTCGGACTCAAGAAGGTGTCTGATCTTCATGACATTGATACTGGTATTCAATCTGGTATCAAGGTTTTAAAAATTCACATCAAAGAGGAAGGGGATAATCTTACTAAGGGGTTATTTAAGTATGTTGGTGGTAGCGATGCATATGCGGGAAAGGTATATGCCGCAATGGGGCAATTCGTTGCATACCGAACCTCAATATCAAATCATGAGGAGGAAAAAGATAATTCAGATACAACTGAGCAGTGAACAGCAAAAGGTCCTTGATTATATAATTGATAAGATGCATAAATGCTCATTTAATATGCCCAATTATTTCAGGGACCTTTTCACAACCATAATAGGAGGATATGCAGGGACGGGAAAGACCACGCTATTAGCCCATCTTCGGGAAGAAATAGCTAGGTCTTTCCCGAAACTCTCAATAGCATTTGTCACATTTACTGGCAAAGCATCTTCCGTATTGAAATCGAAGTTAGATATATACGGGGTAAACACCTCCAACGATTTTATTGGTACAATACATAGTCTTATATATAAACCGATAACAAGGTGGGATCGTCAGTTGAAATGTTATGTTGTTGTCGGTTGGGAGTTGAAGAATGAGGAAGATGAATTATATGCTGACCTTATTATAATTGATGAAGGGTCAATGGTTTCACAACAAATATGGTCTGATCTTTTGAAAATGAACAGATCAATAATTGTTATGGGAGATCACGGTCAGCTGCCACCTGTTGGAGATTCTTTTAGTTTAATAAAAGATGCTGAATTTGTATTAACTGAAATTCATAGACAAGCATTAAATTCTCCAATCATTGCACTATCCAAATTTGTTCGTGAAAATGGGTACATTCCAAATAACAGGAAATTTTCAAATGAAGTTTTCAAACTTTCATGGCGGCATCCCAAATGTAAAAAGATTTGGGAAAACAATGTTGTGTTTGATGAAAACCTAATTGTTCTTTGTGCATTTAACGCAACCAGACAAGAACTCAATCAACAGATAAGGAAGAAACTTAAATATACAAAAAATGCTAAAATTCCCGAACCTGGAGAGAGAGTTGTCTGTTTACAAAATGATCGAGTCCGTGGAATCATGAATGGGCAAATAGGAACATTGTTATGGTTCATGCCTGAAAATTATGATCTTTATAGACTGACAGTTGCGGTTGATGAATTTCCTGATCCAATTGAATGTACTGTTTCATCTAAGTGTTTTGGACAAGTAACATATACCAACTATGACAAATCTCAATTTGCGAAAAAACAATTAAAGTATGCAACTGACAAGGGTATCACCCCAATTGATTATTTTGATTTTGGATACGCAATGAGTGTTCATAAATCACAAGGTTCGGAATGGGATAGAGTTATACTCTTTGAACAACGGACTAAACATTGGGATGATAAAATGTACGCTCGATGGTTATATACAGGAATAACCCGAGCACGAACAAAACTCTTTATCATCAGTGACTACTGGGGATAAACAACTCTGAAAGGAATCAATATGAGTAAAATGATGGAACAGTTAAGAGCAGAACAACAACCGATTGTCGAACAATGCAAAAAAGTGATTGATGAAAAACTGCACATCTGCTCACGGTCGGATGGAGAACTGTGTAAGGTTTACGCATTTCCGAAAGCCAAGTGGCATTCCTTTGATTGCCCGATGGCCGACCAGGAACTCCGAACTTTGACTGAAGAACAAGAAGCTGCCAAGGTTCGTGTGGGGCAACAGAAGCAGAAGAAAAAATCACGCAAGTAATCGAAAGACAGGTCGGGGATTATTATCTCCGGCCTGTCTTTACCTTTAATTTAATACTTGTTTTTCGGTCAGATGAAAATACCTCCACTGAGAACATAATATAAATTCACATTTGCGGAGGAGTTTTAATGAGCTTGACCAAACAAGTTACAAAGAAATTGGATGAATATGGACTATATATTATAAATGACTATCCTGTTGAAACAGAATCAGATCACGTTTTTCATTTAGAAGAAATGATTATGTTCGTTAATGAAAAAGAGAAGTCTGTAAGTATTACATTTAAAGCAACGACACGACCAGAAAGAGCAGCATCATTAGCATTGATTTTAAATCAAATCAAAGATGTAGTTTTACATATTATGGAACCTTTTATGTTTACTAATACAAATGAATTTGTATCAGGTGAAAAAGCATATCAATTGATTAAAGACGGAGATAAGCAAAAAATTGCACAAGAATGTCAGAAACAACAATTTTTTGCAGAAATATTAGAACGTGCTAATTGTCACGAATGCTAAAGGAGATTGAATGAGTGAAATTTTAGATTCCTTGTGGATTGAAAAATATAGACCAAAACAATTGAAGGATCTGGCATTACCAGAACGATATACAAAAGATTTTGAAAGAATTATTGAAAAATGTGCATTGCCGAATCTTTTGTTTTCAGGTCCTCCAGGTGGGGGCAAAACAACATTAGCAAGAGTGTTGTGTTCAAAACATGGTGTATTATTTAATAAAAAAGATAATATGTTAATGGCGAATGGTTCAAGTAAAAAATCGAGAAGCATCAATTTTGTTGATCAGGTTATTGAACCATTTCTAAAAATTCCACCATCACAAGATAGATATAAAGTTGTATTTATGGATGAGGCTGATCAGTTAACAGATGAATCATTCAAAGCGTTTCGTGGAATAATTGAAAAATATCATGAAGGATATGGAAGATTTATATTCACATGCAATTATATTTCAAAGATTCCCGATCCAGTGCAGAGTCGGTTTACTCCATATATCTTTCAACAAATTCCAAAAGAGTTTGTAAATGATTATTGTAGAGATATTTTAAACCAAGAAGCAATTAAATATGAAGATAAAGATATTGCTTTTATTGTAAATAATCTATATCCAGATGTTCGCAGAATAATCAACACATTACAAAAATGTTCTTGGGAAGGAAAACTAGATGTAGATGAAGAATCGGTTGTAACAAATGAAAAGAAATTGCTTGCATCAATCGTTGAAATTATCAGTCTTCTTTCCAAGGGTGAAGATAAGAAAATTGGTGGGGTTGTCAATGTTATTGTTGAGCTTTTAGCTGTTCAAGATGTAGAATATCGTAATGTTTACACAGAGTTATTCTTCATGAAGAAAATTCCATCCCCTGCAAAAATTATCGTAAATAAGTTTGCAAACACACATCAAAATTGTTTAGTTCCTCACATGCATTTTATGGGAATGGTATTTGAAATTGTAAAAACTTTACAAGCATACAAAAAAGCAATGGGTGGATAAAATGAGACTTGATGGAAGCCAAATAAGACGTGCCACAATCTTATTTAAATTTTTAAAATATCGCCCGCCTGATTATTTTGAAGAAAGTAGTATAAAACCATGTCCAAATTGTAAATCTACAGGATTGGCAGGAATCAACGGTACAAACAATGATTATTGTTGGGATAATTATTCATATTGTGATAACTGTCATGGGGTTGGTTTTACAGGATTATCAGGTGGAGTTAAAATTGATGATGAACATTATATATGTAAAAACTGTGAAGGAGTTGGTTGTAAAAGATGTAACAATGGTATTACAGATTGGGTAGCACACGCAATGGGATAAGGAGAATTTATGAATTGGAAATTTTGGAAACGTGAAAATAAAGAAGAAGTTATAGAAAAACACCCATGCTCATCTGATAATTGTTTAGTTAGAGCAGCATGTACAAAAGCATGTGAAAAAATAATAATGGATGATGATAAGCTCATGGATGAATTTATGAAATATAACTCATGTGCAGATTGTGGTTGTGAGTCATTTCAAGAAGGTCCGTGTGGGGGTGCAGCACAAAATGTAAAATGTAATGGTTGTGGACATTGGTTTAATTTTGGATTACCTTTGTTTATTCAAAGAATACATGTATCACCAGATGGGAGATTTTACGATTGATTGGAATTTATCAGGATGAATTTATTGATTATCTGAAAAGGAAATTGGGTGATCATATAAAAATAACATCTAAAAACATCGTCTGCCCATGCCCATTTTGCGAGTTTGGGGAAAATAAAGACCATTATCATTTACATATTGGAATTGACATTCCAATCTTTCATTGTTTTCATGGTGGTTGTGAAAAGAGTGGAGGTCTTAAAAAGTTTATAAGAAAACTTGAGGGGCATGATATTTCAGATACATTTATTGATAAAGATAAATTAGCTGAGATGTCAAAACAAAGAAAAATATTTAAAGATCAGGAAGTGATTCAATCTAAAATCCAACTTCCGGCAATAAACAGTCATATGTTTATGATGAAAGATATGTACATCAAACAAAGATTGAAATTTTCACGAACTCCTGTAAATCTTATTAAGGGATTAATTTTTAATGTTGATCTATTTATTGAAATGAATAATATCCCTGTTGATGAAACCCTATTCAGGTTGAAGGATTACCTTCAAGCAAATTTTGTAGGGTTTTTAACTGAAAATAACTCAACTGTTATATTCAGAAACATAGATCATACTCATTCAATGAAATTTTTCAAATTGAAAATTCAGCAAAGTAACTTCCTTGATTACTATAAATTACCAGGTAATGATAAAAACTCGAATAAAATCGTTCTAGCAGAGGGAATATTCGATATTTTTACAGAACACATATTTGATACACTAAACATTAAACATGAAGTAAAGTTATATGCTTCAGCATTATCATCAAAGTATATTTCTTTAGTTCATAGTATCATTTTTCATGAGCAGGTATTTCAACCTGAAGTTATAATTCTATCAGATAGGGGTATCGGTAGAGATTATTATAAAAAGATGAAAAAATATAATAAACATATAATTGATAAATTAACAGTTTATTACAATAAAACAGGTAAAGATTTTAATGATACGCCTGTAACCCCAATAAAGTATAATATATAAGGGAGATACTGAAAATGAGTCATGTGAAGGAAAAGTTAAGAGAAATTTTTGAGACAACAATTGATACTGGCCTGAAGTATGATGGTTCATGTAAAGCGCCTGAGTATTACAGTTTGTTTTGTAAGGCTGCGGCAGCTGATCAATTATACAAATTAATGGGTAACAATTTGTGTATGTTCAATTGCACATTTTACGATAATGATGCGGTCATGATGTTGTTTTCAATACCAATCAACTCTAATGAAACAGGTGCAAAAAACATTGCTGAAAGAGTAATGGAAGTTATTGCTGGGGTTGAAAGTTGTTTTGTTACCACAGATTATGTTAAATCTGAAGAAGTAAAGGAAGACAAGTTTGTGTATATTACAGTTGTTAAGAAAGTGGGAGAAAAAATATGAACGGTGAAATGTCAAAAAGACTAAGAAAAACCCTAATGACAAAAACAGAAGAAGTTTTGTTGTTGATCAGATCTAAATGTGGTTCAAAAACAGAAAAGACAACAACACCACAGGGAGTTTGGAGAGAATTTAAAAGATTATATCATGCTGGAGAAGTTCCAGTAAATCTAATTGTGAAATTGAAAAAGGAGAAATAATAGAATGGCAATGACCTTACAGCTAAACGCAGGAGAGTTTAATGATTTTTTGAGATGTCTTACGAACCTTAAAGAGGTTTGTAACGATGTTGATATTCGTGATGGTTTTTTAAGACAGAGAAGTAACGATAAAACATCTGTATTTGAAATTGACATGACTCCAATTTTACCAGGTGTTAGCTTAGCAATATCAGACATCAAAAGAAAACTCGATCTTCTAAAAACATTTGCAGGTCAAGATGTATCTCTTGAAATCGTTGATGGTTCACCAGGGCATTTTATCTTTGCTGATACATTTTCTTCATTGAAATTTATCTCACCATCGCTGCAATATATTGATAATAAATTTATGACAACACAAGAACTGGAAAGCATCTTTGTTATGAACGAAGATGATTTGATTCTTGAGCATGATCTTACAACTATGATCACAGAGAGAATCCGAATCATTACACAGAGCTTCAATACAGATGCAATTCAGGTTAATTTTACAGGTGAAGAAGCAACGATCAAAGCAGCTACACAGGCAAAAGATCAATTTGCTACATTTGTAAATGGTATTTCAACAAATGTTATTCTTGAAGGGTGTTCAGCATTACTTTCAACAATCCCATTTGGCATTGATCACGATTCAGATGTTGCATTTAAAATGTACAAAGACCCAAATCAAGATATCTCATTGAACAAATTTGAAGCAAATCTTGGAGATATCAATATGAAAATTCTTACAAGATCAGCGATTGTTAAAGATGAAGATTAATCGAAAGGAATAATTATGCATCCAAGCTCTCTTCTTAGTTATTATCCCACCTATGCGATACTCGATGAAATAGTATCGTATGATGGGTATAATACGTTAAACATTTTTATGGATTTGAAAAACACATTGCAAAGTACATATATGGAACATGCAATTGTGAATATAGTTGAAGCATCAAAGAAATCGACTCATATTGATACGTCGATATTTTCCTCTTTGATCTCATTTCTGTCATTCCATAAAATGTGGGGCATTAAGAGAGGGATTAATACTAACTTTATTGTTTTCTTTGAGAGTGGTCATTCATACTATCATAAAAACATCAGTAAAGAGTATAAGATATCACGAAGAATTGATGATCTGTATGGGCTTGATAAGGTAGACAGAGAGTTGTTTTTTCAAACCCTACAGGCAAACTTTCAATTGATTGAATCTGCTTGCAACAAAATGCCTGGAATAAAGGTTATCAGACTTCCAAATTTAGAAGCAGACTTTGTTCCTTATTATGTACTAACCAGAGGTTATGTCCAGAAAGGTGATGGCGTTGGAAATGTAATATATTCCAACGACCATGACCTCTGGCAATGTTTACAAGACCATGCTTTTATTTTTTCCAAATCTGGAAAATCAAAGAGAATTTTAAAAGCAGGTAATACTATAGAATTAATGACAAAAAAGAAAAACACAATTCCTGATGAATATTTAACTCTTGCTATGGCTGTCATTGGGGATCCTGGAGATGATGTTTATGGAGTCAATGGAATTGGTCCAGTTGCGTTCTTAAACATCTTTGATCAGCTAACCGCAATGACTGGAAACTTAGAACAAATATATAATAAGGTAGAGTCTGATGCAGATCTATTTGATTTTGTCCCAAAAAGCATCACAAATAAGAAATTACAGAGTGTTGTCGATGCTGAATTGAAAAACAAGACAATTTCTAATAATCTGAAATTGGTATCATTCGAGTTAATATCCAGAGCAATTGATAACCCGTCAACAACTGAAATGAGAGATAAAAGATTAATAATAGAAAAACATTTTAAACCGAGGCCGATTGTGCCTCTTGATAAAATGAAGGATGCTCTGGTAAGAAATAGAGTATTTCTCGAAGAAAGCTCAATTGACTTTCTCTATATATGAGGTAAACTAAAATGTTAGATGATGCAAAAGTTTTAAAGTACATTAAACGAAATTTAGGTTTCCCCTTTATGCATCTTGAATGGAGCGACGAAGAAATTCTGGATTATGTAAAAGAAGATACAATTCGTGATTGGTCTTATTATGTTCCAGATGTGAAGAAAATGAATCTTAATCTGTCTTTAGAAGCAAATAAAGTTCCCGGACGATCAAATGAATTTTATTTGAATGAACCAGAAGGACGTGAAATTCTAAATGTTGTTGATTTGTACTTAGATCAAGGTCAGCTTTATGCCCTTGGGCATCCTCCGTTTGGAGTTTTTTCAGAGGGTGAAATAAAGGAATGGGCATTAGCAGTTAACTCAGCAATGACAACTAAAATGTTTTCATCGTTCGATACAACATTTGAGTTTACACATCCAAATGTTGTGAGAATATCACCATATCCATTTCAAAATGTTCGATCATGCACAGTTGAATACGAAAGAATGTCTTCTGATGATTTCAGAGAAATTCCTAATGATTTACATAGATATTTCTTAGATTTAGCATTAGCTGACGTTATGATTGCTCTTGGTCGTATTCGTAAAAGATATGGTGGTGGAAATTTAAGAACTCCATTTGGGGAAATTCCTCTTGAGTCCGATATCTTTGATGAAGGTAAAACGCTTAGAGGTGAAATAATAGAAAAATTAGAAAGACTATATATACCAAACGTGAAAATTGATCACGGATAAGGAATTACTATGGGTAAAGAGGCAGAAAAGAAAAAGGGAGTTGTCGGCGCTAAAAAAGTTCAAAAAGAAACAAAAAAATGTGATATCTTAAGAGATCCAATGTTTGTAGGAGTTGATCCTTCATATAATGGATTTGCAATTATTGTGGTTGATAAGGATGGAATTATCATTGAGCAAAGATTGTTGAGTTCGGATTCCAAAAAAGAAGCAGAGGAAAGAATTTTGGAATTGGAGGAAGGTTTTAAATTCATTCCAAATATTATATGTTTACATTCTGTATGTATTGAAGGGCCATCATTTTCAAGTAATGGTCAGTTCATACTACAGATGGGTGCATTGCATTATTACCTGCGTCTTTTTTTGCTTAAAAATAATGTAAATTATAAAATCGTCGCACCAGGTGCATTAAAGAAATTTGTTACTGGTGATGGTCGAGCTAAAAAAGATTTAATGCTGCTAAAGGTTTATAAAAAATGGGGCGTTGAATTTGATAATGATAATACCGCAGATGCATACGGATTGGCTCGTTTTGCATTAGAGGAATATAATAATGACCTGGACAAAAGAACAGGAGATACAATTCAAAACAAGTAAAATAATGGAAGTTATTGAGGGACATACTATGGACTGGACAAATAAATATTTAAATCGTTTACAAGAAGATTCTTATGATCCAAGATTATGTAATTATCACAAAAGTCAATTAACAATTAAAAAAAATAAACTTAAAAATGCAGAAAAAGATGCTCGTAAAGATTGTGCTCCACATTGGTTAAAACGAAAAGGTGATAAAGTTGCATTTGAAAAATGTGTTAAAGCTGTGATAGAAAGAACAAAAAGAGAAATACCAAAGCAAATTGAAACGACTCAAAAAAATATAAAATATCATTGTGGCAGAGCTGGAATGACTACTGAGAAAAAAGAAGTTGTTGATATTTACTTAGATCAATTACAAGAAGGCATGTTGAAAGATGCAGGTTGTGAGGCGGCAAGACGAGGACTTATTAAAGTGGGAGATATTTTAAAAAAACAAAAGGCTGCTCTTAAAGCATGTAAACAAGCAAATCCCAAGGACCGATCAAAATGCAAATCAATAGAAGATAAAGCAACTACTGCATATAAGGTATATATAGCATGGGACAAGAAAATGGATGCAGCTTGTAAGGACAGATAAAATGCTTACAATAGATCATTACTTAGATCAGATTCAGGAAGCTGGATTTGAAACTAAACCAAAGGGTTGGACTGGTAAGAGTGTAAAGAAATACTCAAGTACATTTTCAAGTAAGATGAAAGGTAATGTTAAATCTAAAGGCTTCTTTGATAAATGTGTAAAGAAAATGCAAGGAAAGGTTGACAGTCCAGAGGGGTTTTGCGCTGCATTGAAAGATGAAGCATACGGATCTACATATTGGAGAGGTAAAGATAAACCATCCAAAGAAGTTAAAAAAGATACATCTAAACACAAGAATGTTTAGTGGAGGATAAAAAGATGGAAATCGTTATTGAACAAGCATATTTAAATGATTTAAAGAAATCAACTATAGTTAATAATAGACTCTTGTTACAAGCAGAAATGGATTTTACAAAGAGTAAATATACCGGCCAAGAAACCATTGCTGAAATTTTACAAGAGTACGGTGTTGAATTAGATGAGGATCTTTTATCTGAAGGAATGTTTTCTGTACCAATAAACAAACTGAAAAATATGGTAATGTCTGTAGGTAAAGACGTTGGGAATTTAGAAGGTCTAAAAAACATTAAGAAAAAATTTGGAGGTATGGCATCAAAAGTAACCAACGATACCATGAAACAAAAAGCGGTACAAATTGCTGCAACCAAAAATATTGATGAAAAGGAGGTTGCTAGTATATTTGACATGGTCGCTAGAGCTATGTCGGCTTATTCTTTTGGAGGGTTTGTGATAGGAAGTCCATTTGGTTGGATTCTTATTATTATTGCTCTATTAAAAGCTAAAGATTTTGAATCATTTAAGAAAAATATATCAGATGCTATAACTGACTTAGGAAAATCAATAACAAAAACGGGGACCGAATTTGAAGAAGCAATGGATTTATACGCTTGGGCTTATAAACTTGTAATGATTTGTTTTATTCCACCGTGGATCCAAGCTATTGTTCTTATGCCTCTTGCAGGAGTATATGCTTTCATTGGTTTGATTCTTATGAGCTTAAAATTCCTGGATTATTTTGGAGGATAAAGATGAACATTCTTGATGATTTTTTGAAACAATTATATACTGATAATCGTCCACAAGCTAAAGAGTGGCGTGGAGCGAATATTCCATATGGCGATGATAGTAATAGACCAAATCTTATTAGAAAATGCATGACACTTGAATCAAATCGTATGAAAATCAACTGTCTTCGTAAACTAAGAGATCAAGTAGCAATGAATCCATTTTATCAAGCAAGACTTGATCGTTTTGTTGATGCTATTACAGATACATATGAACCAACAAACAAGCAAGGGACAATTCCTGGAAATGAATTTAAACCAACAGCAGTTGGTGAGGATATGGAGTAATGAAAAATTACCTAATAGAGGATTATTTAACATACATCTCAGAAAGAGAGTGGACCGATCCAGATGATGAAGGATCTGTACATCCGGATCTTGTTAAAAAAGTATTAGGTACATTAACCGGTAGCGCCGAACTTGCAAAAATGAGACAGATACATCAACCAGAACTACTCAATATTTATGTAAAAAATGCTCTTGGAGATTATCGTGGAAGAGCTGATACATTAAATTCATACAGATTTAAAAAGATTGGATTCAAAGATTGGCAAAAAATAAAAGCAA
>Ga0316188_10001477_pt1 | contig 11135 bp, 7 predicted proteins | sample Phiworburrow1_MG_FD_204933 | JGI IMG/M metagenome (GOLD analysis project Ga0316188, IMG submission 204933) | Coastal sediment microbial communities from Maine, United States - Phippsburg worm burrow 1 | ecosystem: Environmental > Aquatic > Marine > Coastal > Sediment | place: USA: Maine... | reverse complement strand
CGGCCGTGTGGGGCGCGCCACGACGCCCGCTGGCCGGGGGCGCCTGTCGCGGCAGCGGCGTCACCCGGCCACCGCACCCGTTGCGCAGCGGCCATGCAGGCTGGCCGCCGACAAGGATCCCGGTTGCCGACAGTGGCTTGCGGCGTCGTGGCCGCCAGACTGCCCTCTGTCGTCGCCCGGCGCGTACGTCAGACGCAGCCCGGTGGCGCCATGAACTGGCGGTAGTCTTCCTCCAGCCACTTCGCGAAACGCAGGCACGCCGGATCCGCGAGCACGGGCCCGACGATCTGCGCGCCGATCGGCAGGCCCTGCGCACTCAGACCCAGCGGCACGGCGGTGGCCGGCAGCCCCACCACCCCCGGGTAGCCGGCCCAGAACAGCTGGTCGGTGCTCGGCTGCGGCCGGCCGTTGACGTCCAGCATGCGCTCCCAGCGCCAGCCGTGCTGCATGTGCGGGAAGGCGGGCGTCGTGGCCACCGGGCAGATCAGCAGGTCGAAGCGCTCGAAGAAGGCCTCCCACTGCCGGCGCAGCTTCTGCCGCACCTGGTCGCGCTGGATCCACTCGCGGTGGCTCTGGGTGCAGGCGCGCCAGAACCAGCTGCCGTAGTCGCGGTCGTCCGGCGCCGCTGAACCCGCCGCCTGCAGCGCCTGCGCGTAGCTCGCGTCGTCCAGCTTCGAGCCGGTGGCGGCGCGCAGCAGCCAGATGTAGGTTTCGTAGGCTTCGCGGCTGTCCACCGGGCGGGCGTCCTCGTCCACGGCGACACCGGCATCGCGCAGGAAGTGCACCAGATCGGCGATGGCATGCTGGACCTGCGCGTCCACCTCGGCGCAAGGGTCGTCGCGCAGCACCGCCACGCGCATGCGGCGCGGCGCAGTGCCGGCGTCGCGCCAGGCTGCCGGCTGCCAGCCCAGCGGACCGAAGGACCGCAGCGGGCTGGCCAGCACGTCCATCGCCAGCGCCAGGTCGTGCGCGCTGCGCGCCAGCGGGCCGATGGCGGCGATGTCCAGCGTGTCGATGCATTCGGGGCCGGGCACCTGATGGCCTTCCATCGACAGCAGGCCCCAGGTCGGCTTGTGTCCCCACACGCCACAGTAGTGCGCCGGATTGCGAATCGACGCCCCGATGTCGCTGCCCAGTTCCAGCGCCGTCAGGCCGGCGGCCAGCGCCGCCGCGGAGCCGCCGCTGGAACCTCCCGGCCCGCGGGACACGTCCCAGGGATTGTTGGTGGTGCCGAAGACCGGGTTGAAGCTTTGCCAGTCGGCCAGGCCCGCCGGCACGTTGGTCTTGCCGAAGATCACCGCGCCGGCGTCGAGCAAGCGCTGCACGGCATGGGCCGGTCGCGTGGCCACGTTGCCGCGCAGCGACTCGAAGCCCCAGGTCGTCGCCAACCCCGGCACGTCAAAGGCTTCCTTCACCGTCATCGGCAGGCCGTGCAGCGGGCCCCACGGTTCGCCGCGTGAGAGCGCGGCGTCGGCAGCGCTCGCGCGCGCCATGGCGCGGTCGGCGTCGAGCACGCAGACGGCGTTCAGCCGCGGGTTGAGGCGGGCAACGCGCGCCAGGTACTGCTGCAGCAGGTCGGTGGCGGTCAGCTCGCCACGGCGCAGCGATCGGGCGAGCTCGTGCGCGGGCCGGAAGCACAGATCGGTCATGCCATCTCCCTTCGGTTCGCAGACGGTGGCGCACCGCGATGGGCTGGCGCGCCGTCTGGGTCGGGGCCCGATGCTGCCACGGCGCGGCCAGCGGCCCGCTTGGATGGCCCGAGCGGTGCACGGGCACCGGGTCGATCCTGGTCCTGCGAGTCGAGGGGAATCCCCGGCGCGCCGTGGCGGGCGCTGGCCGAAGATGCGGCCTTGCTACCCTCTGCGCGAGTCTGCGCGACCGCCTGACGGTCGCTGCGCCCCACCACCTGCCAGGTCCCTTGATGACACCGACCGATCTCGCCGACTGCAGCGCGTCGCAACTGCTGGCCCTGTACCGCAGCGCGCAGGCGTCGCCTCGGGAGGCGACGCTGGCCACGCTGCGCCGCATCGACCGCCTCAACCCGGACCTGCGGGCCTTCTGCCACGTGGCCGCGGACGAGGCGCTGGCCGCAGCCGGCGCCAGCGAGGCGCGCTGGCGGGCCGGTTCGCCGTGCGGCCCGCTGGACGGGGTGCCGGTGGCGATCAAGGACCTGGTGCTGACCAAGGGCTGGCCCACGCTGCGTGGCAGCCACACGGTCGACGCCGACCAGCCCTGGGACGAGGATGCCCCGGCCACCGCCCGCCTGCGCGAGGCCGGTGCGGTCCTGCTGGGCAAGACCACGACGCCCGAGTTCGGCTGCAAGGGCGAGACCAATTCGCCCCGCTTCGGTCTCACGCGCAACCCCTGGAACCCGCGCAAGACGCCCGGCGGGTCGTCGGGCGGCAGTGCCGTCGCGGTGGCCACCGGCATGGCGCCCATCGCCCTGGGCACCGACGGCGCCGGCAGCGTGCGGATCCCGGCCGCGTTCTGCGGCAACTTCGGGTTCAAGCCCAGCTTCGGGCGCGTGCCGGCCTACCCCCTGTCGCCGTTCGGCAGCGTGTCGCATCTGGGCCCGCACACCATGAGCGTGCGCGACGCCGCGCTGGCGCTGAACGTGCTCGCGCAGCCGGACGCCCGCGACTGGACTTCGCTGCCGCCCGACGGGCGCGACTACACCGTGGGGCTGGAGGACGGCATCCGCGGCTGGCGCGTGGCCTGGTCGCCGACGCTGGGCTACGCTCGCGACGTGCACCCGGAAGTGGCCGCCGCCTGCGCCGCCGCCGTGCATCGGCTGGCCGAACTGGGCGCCCGCGTCGACGCCGTGGATCCAGGCTTCGACGACCCGCTGGACATCAGCACCGGGCTGTGGTTCCTGGGGTCGTGGACCCTGTGGAACCTGCTGACGCCGGCGCAGCAGGCGGTCACCGACCCCGACTTCACTGCCCAGGCCGAACTCGGGCGCTCGCTGAGCGCGCTCGACGTCCAGCGCCACAACCAGCGCCGCGGTGTGCTGGGCGCGCACATGCGCGGCTTCATGCAACGCTACGACCTGCTGGTCACGCCCAGCGTGGCGGTGCCGGCCTTCGACGTGCGTGCGCCCGGCCAGGTCGCCATGACGCCGCAGTCGATGCTGGGCTGGACGCCGTTCAGCTACCCGTTCAACCTGACCCAGCAGCCGGCCTGCAGCATCCCCTGCGGCACCACCACCGACGGCCTGCCGATCGGCCTGCAACTCGTCGGGCCCATGTTCGGCGACGCGCTGGTGCTGCGCGCCGCGCGGGCCTTCGAAGGCGTACAGCCCATTCCCCGGCCAACCACTGGAGCCTGAGACCATGCCCGCAGCCGACGATGTGACGATCACCCCGCAGGCCCTGTCCCAGGCGGTGCAGGCGCTGTTCCGGCAGGCCGGCAGCAGCGAGATCGAGGCCCGGCTGGTGGCCGACCAGCTGGTCGGCGCCAACCTGGCCGGGCACGATTCGCATGGCGTCGGCATGATCCCGCGCTACATCGAAGTGCTGCAGCAGGGCGGCCTGCACCTGAACCGCAAGCCCGGCATCGTGCTGGCGGCCGGCGCCATCACGGTGCTCGATGGCGGCATGGGGCTGGGGCAGGTGGCGGCGCACGAGGCGATGCTCGTGGCCATCGCGGCGGCGAAGCAGCACGGCCTGAGCCTGACCGGGCTGCGCCACAGTCACCACATCGGCCGCATCGGACACTGGGCCGAGCAGGCCTGCGCCGCCGGCATGATCTCGCTGCACTTCGTCAACGTGATCAGCGAGCCGATGGTGGCGCCGTTTGGCGGCAGCGACGCGCGTCTGGTGACGAACCCGGTCGCCATCGGCGTGCCACGGGCCGATGCCGACCCGCTGGTGCTGGACTTCGCCACCAGCAAGCTGGCCGTGGGCAAGGTGCGCGTGGCCCTGAACACCGGCAAGCCGCTGCCGCCGGACGTGCTGCTCGACGCCCGGGGCCGCCCGACGCAGGACCCGGCCGACCTGTTCAGCACGCCGCACGGCGCCTTGCTGCCGTTTGGCGACCACAAGGGCTCGGGCCTGGCGCTGATGTGCGAGATCCTGGGTTCGGCGTTGTTCGGCGGCCCGGTGCTGAGCGCCGTACCCAGCGGCCGGCAGATCATCAACAACATGCTGACGCTGGTCGTCGACCCGGCCGTGTTTGCCGCACAAGGCACGCTGGACGCGCAGATCGACGCCCTGGTCGCCTGGGTGCGCGCATCGCCCGCGGCCGACGGCGCCACTGCCGTGCAGGTGGCCGGCGAACCCGAAGTCCGGGCCCGCCGTGAGCGAGCGCAAGGCATCAGCATCGATGCCCAGACCTGGCACCAGCTCGCCGCGGCTGCGCAGCAGGTCGGCCTGGCCGGGTGGCCGGCGCCGCCGGGCGCCTGAAGTCCGGTTCGCGTTTGTGCCCATTGGGCAAGCGCGCCAGCCTGCCTAGGATGGTGGATTGACCCAATCCGACACACGACAAGGAGACTGACATGGTCATTCGATTCCGCGCGATCACGACGGCGGCGCTGCTGGCGGGCGTTGCTCTGGGCGCCCAGGCGCAACAGGTCCGGCTGATGACCGGCCCCCAGGGCGGGTCGTGGTATCCGCTGGGCGGGGCCATCGCCAACATCGGCGACAAGGCCGGCCTGAAGGTCCAGGTGCTGCCCGGCGCGGGCATCGCCAACGTGAAGGCCATCCAGGCCGGCAAGGCCGATCTCGGCTTCGCCAACTCGATTTCCACCGTCGACGGGGTGGCTGGCCGCGCGCCCTTCACCGAGAAGGCCACCAACGTCTGCAACGTCGCCACGCTGTATCCGCAGTACTTCCAGATCGTGGCCACCGCCGACGCCGGCATCAAGTCGCTCGCCGATCTGAAAGGCAAGGGCCTGGCGGTGCAGCCCAAGGGCAACACGGCTGAGTTCATCAGCCAGCAGGCGCTGGAGGTCTACGGCATGAAGTACGAGGACATGGGCCGCGTGAGCTACGTGTCCTACACCGACGCGGTGTCGCTGATGAAGGACAACAACGCGCAGGCCTTCACCCTCGGCACCACGGTGCCGGCGTCGGCCATCATGGACCTCGCTTCGGCGCGCGACATCTCCATCATCGGATTCCCGGAGGACAAGTTCCAGGCCATGCGGGCGCTGAACCCGGGCTACACCAAGCTCGTGATCCCGGCCGGCAGCTACCCGAAGCAGACGGCCGACGTGCCGACGATCGGCTACGCCACGCACGTGATCGCACGCTGCGACCTGGACGAGAAGGTGGTCTACACGGTGCTCAAGGGCATGGTCGACAACCAGGCCGACCTGGCTGCCATTGCCAAGGCGATGGGCAAGACGACGCCCAGGATGATGGCCGAGGACATCGGCGTGCCCATGCACAAGGGCGCGACGAAGTACTACAAGGAGACGGGCGTCCTGTAAGCGCATCCCGTCTTCATCGTGGTCTTTACGCGCCGCCTGACCACCGTTGTCGCGGTGGTCATGGCGCTGTTCCACCTCTACGTCGCCTTTGTCGGGCCGCCCAACGCGTATGTGATGCGCGGCTCGCACCTGGCCTTTGCACTCGCATTGGCGTTCCTCGTCATGCCCGGGCGCGACGGCCTGGCCGAGCGCGTGGGCTGGGCGGACTGGCTGCTGCTGGCGGCGGCGGTCGGGGCGGCCGCGTACCCGAGCCTGAACCTGGCCTACATCGAAGGCCGCATGTATTACGTCGACGACCCCAAGGTCGCCGACTACGTCGCCGGCTGCACGCTGATCGTGCTGATCATCGAGGCCACGCGCCGCGCCACCGGCTGGGCGCTGCCCGTCACGGCGATCGCCTTCATGGCCTACGGGCTGACGTTCGGCGGGCAGTCGGTCGGCGTGATGCTGGATCAGCTGTACCTCACGACCGAGGGCATCTTCGGCATCCCGTTGTACGTGTCGGCGACCTACGTGATGCTGTTCATCCTGTTCGGCAGCTTCGTCGAGAAGAGCGGCGCCGGCAAGCTGTTCATGGACTTCGCGCTGGCGCTGGCGGGGCACACCAGCGGCGGGCCGGCGAAGGTGGCGGTCATCACCAGCAGCCTGTTCGGCACCGTGTCGGGCAGCGCCGTGGCCAACGTCATGACCACCGGCACCTTCACGATCCCGTTGATGAAGCGCACCGGCTACCGGCCCGCCTTCGCCGGCGCGGTGGAGGCGGTGGCGTCCACCGGCGGCCAGCTGATGCCGCCCATCATGGGCGCGGCGGCGTTCGTGATGGCCGAGTTCCTGGGTGTGTCGTACCTGACGGTGGCCGGCTTTGCGGTGCTGCCGGCGGTGCTGTACTACCTGGCGGTGTTCATGGCGGTGCACTTCGAGGCCAAGCGCATCGGGCTCGTGGGCCTGCCGCGGGCCGACCTGCCTCGCATGAAGGAGGTGCTGCTCGAGCGCGGCCACCTGTTCCTGCCGCTGGTGGTGATCGTGGTCGTGCTGCTGGGTGGACGCAGCGCCGCCTTTGCCGCCCTGTGCGGCATCGGCTCGGTGATCCCGACGACCTGGCTGCGCGCCAGCACGCGCGGCACCTTCACGGTCACGGCAATCGTCGAGGCCATGGAGTCCGGCGCCCGCAACACCCTGGTGGTGGCGCTCGCCTGCGCCTGCGCCGGCATCGTCATCGGCACGATCACGCTGACAGGCCTGGGCCTGAGCTTCACCGGCGTGGTGCTGGCGCTGTCGCAGAACTCGCTGCTGCTGGCGTTGTTCCTGACGATGCTGGCGGGCATTCTGCTGGGCATGGGCCTGCCGACCACGCCGGCCTACATCGTGCAGGTGGCGTTGCTGGTGCCGGCGCTCGTGAAGCTGGGCGTGCAGGTGGAGGCGGCGCACCTGTTCGTGCTGTATTTCGCCGTGTTGTCGGCGATCACGCCGCCGGTGGCGATGGCCGTCTACGCGGCCAACGGGATCTCGCGCGCGAGATTGATGGAGACATCGTGGGCGGCCGTCAAGCTCGGCTTGACCGGCTACATCATCCCGTTCATGTTCGTGTTTGCACCCAGCCTGCTGCTGATCGGCGACCCACTGCCCGTGCTGCTGGCGGCCGTCACGGCCAGCGTCGGCGTTGTCTGCCTGGCCGCCGGGTTGCACGAGCATTTCTTCCTCGGCCCGGCCCGGATGTGGGAGCGGGTGATGCTGGTGGCCGCGGCGCTGGTGCTGATCAAGCCGGGCTGGATCAGCGACCTCGTCGGCGTCGGCCTCATCGCTGCCACCCTGGCCAGCCAGCGCTGGCTGTGGCCTGTCAACCGACAATCTCAGGAGACCGCGTGACCATCCAGCTGTATGCCTTCGACACCCCCAATGGCCGCAAGATCAGTGTCGCGCTGGAGGAGATGGGCCTGCCCTACGACGTGCACGTGGTCGACATCACGACGGGCGAGCAGCACGAAACGAAGTTCGTCAATCTGAGCCCGAACCACAAGATCCCGGCCATCGTCGACCCCGACGGCCCGGGCGGCAAGCCGCTGAGCGTCTTCGAGTCGGGCGCGATCCTGATCTACCTGGCCGAGAAGACCGGCCGCTTCATGCCGGCGGACCCGGTGCGCCGCATCCGCGCGCTGGAATGGCTGATGTTCCAGATGGGCGGTTTTGGCCCGGTGCCGGGGCAGGTGCATCACTTCATCGCGCTCGAAAACGAAGACGACAAGCGCTACGGGCTGGCGCGCTACATGAAGGAGACGCGGCGCCTGTACGGCGTGATGGACGAGCACCTGGCCAAGCACGAGAACTTCGCCGACGAGCTCAGCATCGCCGACTTCGCGATCCTGGGCTGGGCCTGGCGGCATCCGCGGCACCAGGTCGACCTGGCGGACTTCCCGCACGTCAAGCGCTGGTACGACGCGCTGATGGCGCGCCCGGGCGTGCAGCGGGGCTTTGCCGTGCCGCTGCGGCGCGGACCCGCGTGACCTGGCGGGTCGGTCGGGTGAGGGCATGGCCGGCGCTCATGGGTCGTGCGCGCGCTCGGCCGCGATCCAGTCTCCGATCTCCTGATCCAGCACATCCAGCGGCATGCTGCCGCCGTCGATCAGCGCATTGTGGAAGCGGCGCAGGTCGAAGCGATCGCCCAGCTCGGCCTTGGCGTGGTCACGCAGTGCCTGGATGCGCATCGCGCCGATCTTGTACGCCGCCGCCTGCCCCGGCCACACGAGGTAGCGGTCGACCTCGGCCGCCATGTCGGCGGGCGTCAGACCGGTGTTCTCGACCATGTAGTCGATGGCTTGCTCGCGGCGCCATCCGAAGGCGTGCAGCCCGGTGTCGACGACCAGCCGGCTCGCGCGCAGCATCTCGTACGACAGGTGCCCGAATCGCTGGTAGGGGTCCCGGTACATCCCCATCTGGTCGCCCAGGCTTTCGGCATACAGGGCCCAGCCCTCGCCGTAGGCCGCGACCCAGGCATGGCGCCGAAAGGCCGGCAGCGCCGTCATTTCCTGCGCACGCGCCGACTGCAGGTGATGGCCCGGCACGGCTTCGTGGAGCAGCAGCGTCTCCATCGTCCACTTGGGCCGGGTGCGCAGGTCGTTCACGTTGGCCTCGAACCAGCCGGGCCGGCTGCCGTCGGCGGCGCCGGCGGTGTAGTACTCGGCGTTGTCGCCTTCCTCGGGGCGCATCGCGCGCACGCCGTAGGCCTGCCGGGGTAGCTGCGCGAACAGTGCCGGCAGTGCGGCATCGGCGCGCTTGGCGATGTCGCGATAGCCGGCGAGCATGTCCTCGGCGCGCTCGAAGAAGAAGCTGGGGTCCTGATTCAGGAAGACCTGGAACTCGGCGCGCGAACCGGTGAAGCCGGTCGCCGCGGCAATCGCGTCCATCTGCCTGCCGATGCGCGCCACCTCGCGCAGCCCGAGTTGGTGGATCTCGAGCGGGGTCATGTCGGTCGTGGTCTGGCGCGACAGCTGGGCCTGGTAGTAGGCCAGCCCGCCGGGCAGGTGGGACGCGCCGGGCAGTTCGCTGGCGGCGGGCAGGTAGGTCGCCTCGAAGAACGCCTTCAGCGAGGCAAAGGCGGGGATGACCTTGTCGAGGATGACGCGCTCCGCGGCCCGCGTCAGCCGCTCCCGCTCGGCGGCAGGAATCCGGTCGGGAAATCGCGTGAACGGTTCGAACTCAGGACTCTTGTGCGGGTCGGGGTCGAGCTGGGCGTCGATCTGCTGCGGCACCCGCTGGATCGCGACCCGCGGCGGCATCCAGCCGGCATCGATCGCACGGCGCATGCGGTCGACGATGGCGTCGACGGTCGAGGGCACGGCGGCCAGCCGCTGGAGCCAGTGCTCATAGTCGGCGACGTCCTGCGTGCGCACCACGCGCGCGAGCTCGGGCAGGTCCAGGTGGATGCCCTCCAGCTGCGTCACCGGGGCCCAGGAGTCGTTGGCGCCGAACGGCAGGTCGCCGTACAGGCGGGTCAAGGTCAGATCACGGTCGAGTTCGTCGCGCAGCACGCGCAGCGAGGTGCGGTCGGCGGCGGGCAGCAAGGCCGCATCGATGCTCGCCGCGCGTGCGGCAAAGCGCGCCAGCCCGGCGTTGCGCGTGCGCACCGCAGCGGCCGACAGGTCGTCGAGGCGGTCCGGGAAGCGATCGTCGCCGACGGAGGGGCCGTAGGTGGGGGACTCCTGCAGCACCCAGTCCCAGTAGTCGACGAACAGCGCCTGCGCCTGCGCGATGGCGTCCGCGTCGGCGGCATGGGCAACCGTCGCCACGAAGGCTGCGCCCAGCAGCAGCCCTGCGAAAGAGTTTCTACAAAAAGAGTTCCAACACAGCATGACGCCTGTCTGCCGGGCCAACGCGGTAGCGCTCAGTCTAGGCCCGTCGGCGTGCCGCGTCTGGACGATCGAGCGACGCAGACCCGTCGCGGCGGGGGCAGGCATCCGGGCATCGCTGTGCGCCGGCAGGTGCGGGCTGCGCGCTGAAGCCGGCTTGCAGGGACGCGGCGGGGCAATGGGAATAATTGAAGCTCGCGATGGACAGAACCGATGTCGGTTCACTCCGCATACGAACTCCGAACGGGTCACCGTGTGCCCGGCGCGCCGCGACGCGCGAGGCGATCGATGGCGACGAACGCACGGTCATGGACCCCGGGGTCCGGGGGGAGGCGACGCCGTTCCGCCGTGCGCGGGCTAGACTGCCACGCAGCATGTCAGTCCGTGCCAGCCCCCTCGGTGCCGTCGGCGCGGCCGCTTTGCCGGGCCGGTCGGCCCTGATCGGCGGGTCGCGCTGGCAGGTGCGTCTGCTCGGCGCGGTGCAGGCGACCGACGGGGCACAGCGCATCGACCGCTTCCCGAGTCGGGCGGTGGCCGCTTTGCTGGCACGGCTGGCGCTGCAACCCCACCGGGCGCACGCACGCGAGGAACTGGTCGACCTGCTGTGGCCCGGCGTGGCGCTGGACGTGGGGCGCAATCGACTGCGGCAGGCGCTGTCCACGCTGAAAAGCCTGCTCGAACCGCCCGAGCAACCCGGTGTCACCGTGGTGCAGGCCGATCGGGTTCACCTGAGGGTGGTGCCTGGCGCACTGGATTGCGACGCCCGCCGCTTTGCACACCTGGTCCAGTTCGGGCGCGACGAAGAGGCACGAGCGTTGTATGGCGGCGAGTTGATGCCCGGCTTCTATGCCGATTGGATCGAAGAAGAACGGCGACACCTGGATTCGCTGCACTCCCAGGTCACCGAACGCATTCGTGCCGGCAGCGGGCCGGCCCGATCCCCCGCTGCTGCTCCAGTGCCCGGAGGCCTTGGCACGCCGGCATCCGGAGACCCGGTACCGTCGCGCCTGCCTGACTACCTGACACGCTTGTTTGGCGTCAAGCGGCCGGCCGCCCGGCTGCGCACGCAGGTGTTGGCGCACCGGCTGGTGACATTGCTGGGCCCCGGCGGCAGCGGCAAGACCCGGCTGGCGGTCGAGATCGCCACGTCGCTGCGCGAGGCTGGCGACAGGCGCTCAGCGCCCGGCGTCGCCGCGCCCGCGGACCGCCCCTTTGATTGCGTGGCCTTCGTGCCGCTGGTCTCGTGCAGCGACGCGGCCCAGGCGGCAGCGGCCATCGCCGCCGCCCTGCGACTGCCGTCGTCGGCCGGCGGCCAGGCCCCGGTCGCATCGATGTCCGACCGCCTGGCCGTCGCGCTGGAT
>Ga0316188_10001475_pt1 | contig 11142 bp, 6 predicted proteins | sample Phiworburrow1_MG_FD_204933 | JGI IMG/M metagenome (GOLD analysis project Ga0316188, IMG submission 204933) | Coastal sediment microbial communities from Maine, United States - Phippsburg worm burrow 1 | ecosystem: Environmental > Aquatic > Marine > Coastal > Sediment | place: USA: Maine... | reverse complement strand
GTCGGTAAAGGCAAGAAAAACGACGATGGCAAAGTGACACCGCTCGACGTCAAAGTCGGAGACCGCGTGCTCTTCGGAAAATATTCCGGCCAGACCGTCAAAGTTGAAGGCGATGAGCTGCTGGTGATGCGCGAAGAAGACATCATGGGCGTCATCGAGTAACCCACAAAGCATATTCAGGAGATTCCAACATGGCAGCAAAAGACGTCAAGTTTCACGAGCATGCCCGGCACAAGATTGTCGCCGGCGTCAATGTACTGGCCGATGCGGTCAAAGTAACCCTCGGCCCCAAGGGCCGCAATGTGGTGCTTGAGCGCAGCTTCGGCGCCCCCACCGTCACCAAGGACGGCGTGTCGGTCGCCAAGGAAATCGAACTCAAGGACAAGTTCGAGAACATGGGCGCGCAGATGGTGAAGGAAGTCGCATCCAAGACTTCGGACACCGCCGGCGACGGCACCACCACCGCCACCGTGCTGGCGCAGTCGATCGTGCAGGAAGGCATGAAGTACGTCGCCGCCGGCATGAACCCGATGGACCTTAAGCGCGGCATTGACAAGGCGGTCACCTCCATCGTCGCCGAACTGAAGAAACTCTCCAAGCCCTGCACCACGACCAAGGAAATCGCCCAGGTCGGCTCGATCTCGGCGAATGCTGACGACACCATCGGCAAGATCATTGCCGATGCAATGGACAAGGTCGGCAAGGAAGGCGTGATCACCGTTGAAGACGGTTCGGGCCTCGAAAGCGAACTGGAAGTTGTTGAAGGCATGCAGTTTGACCGCGGCTATCTGTCGCCGTACTTCATCAACAACGCCGACAAGCAGATGGCTGCGCTGGAAAGCCCTTACGTGCTGCTGCACGACAAGAAGATCTCGAACATTCGTGATCTGCTGCCGGTGCTGGAGCAAGTGGCCAAGGCAGGCAAGCCGCTGCTGATCATCGCCGAAGAAGTCGAAGGCGAAGCGCTGGCGACTCTGGTCGTCAACAACATCCGTGGCATCCTGAAGACCTGCGCCGTCAAGGCCCCGGGCTTCGGCGATCGTCGCAAAGCCATGCTGGAAGACATCGCCATCCTCACGGGCGGCACGGTGATTGCCGAGGAAGTCGGCCTGTCACTGGAGAAAGTCACGCTGAATGATCTGGGCCAGGCCAAACGTATCGAAATCGGCAAGGAAGAAACCACGATCATCGACGGCAATGGTGACCAGAAATCAATCGAAGCGCGCGTCAAGCAGATCCGTGCCCAGATCGAAGAAGCCACCAGCGACTACGACAAAGAGAAGCTGCAGGAACGCGTCGCCAAACTGGCGGGCGGTGTTGCGCTGGTCAAAGTCGGCGCCGCAACCGAGCTCGAAATGAAAGAGAAGAAGGCCCGTGTTGAAGACGCGCTGCACGCGACCCGCGCTGCGGTCGAAGAAGGCATCGTCGCCGGCGGCGGCGTAGCACTGATTCGTGCCCGCAGCGGCCTCGGCAAGCTGAAGGGCGACAACCACGACCAGGACGCCGGTATCAAGATCGTCATGCGTGCCGTGGAAGAGCCGCTGCGCCAGATCGCTGCCAACGCGGGTGATGAGCCCTCGGTGGTGGTGAACAAGGTTGTCGAAAGCAAAGGTAACGTCGGCTACAACGCGGCGACCGGCGAGTATGGCGACCTGGTGGAAATGGGCGTGCTGGATCCGACCAAAGTCACGCGCACTGCACTGCAGAACGCGGCTTCGATCGCCGGCCTGATCCTGACCACCGATGCAATGGTGGCCGAATCGGCCAAGGAAGACAGCCACGCTGGTCATGGCCACGGTGGTGGCATGGGCGGCATGGGTGGCATGGGTGGTATGGATATGTAATTCGCGAACGCGAATTGCATATCCGAAGGCTGGACGAGCAGGAGGGAACTTACGCTCCCTCCCGAACCCTCCCTCCTTCAGAGATTGGATGCACCAGAAACCCCGCTTAGGCGGGGTTTCTTTTTGGTGTGATGATTACTGCGATTTTCGCCCGGGGATTCACCTGCGGATCACCCGTATTACCTTGACGCAAAACGGTTTTAAGGTTTAAATAGCGCCCTTTCGTCCGGCCCTGCCGGCGGGCGAATTCAATACTCCCCGAAGTTTCCGCAGCACCGCGCAACACGGGGCCGGGTAGCTCAGTTGGTAGAGCAGAGGACTGAAAATCCTTGTGTCGGCGGTTCAATTCCGTCCCCGGCCACCATCCCCAAATCCAAGGTAGTCCAAAGCCACCAACGCACTTTCCAGACAAGCGCTTAAGCCCCGTTAATCCTCGGGTTTTGCTGTCGTCCGCCGCATTTGTGTTTAACCTACCTGGCGATGAGACTCATGCGAACTTTGCTGATGGTTTTAGTTGCGGCGTTGGCGATGCTCACGTCAGGTATGGCGCGCCCCGCAGGCGGTGTTGATCTGACGCACGACTATCTCGCCGCTTTTCGCAGTAACTGCGCATTCAGTGCGGCGCACGTGGCTGCACTGCGCCGGTACCGGGTGCTGCTTGTGCCGGGTTATTTCAGTGATCTTGACCCGGCGTACTTTGCTGATCAGATGCGCTGGCTGACCGCGACCGGGGTTGATCACCAGAAGGTTACGGTCAGATCCAGGCAAAGCACGGCAGTCAACGCGCCGATCATTGCCGCTGCAATCCGCACATCGACCCGGCCGGTGATTGTGATTTCACACAGCAAGGGCTCGGTTGACGTACTCGACGCGCTGCGGACCGAGCCCGCACTGCGCAGGAAAGTCATCGGGTGGATTTCGTTGCAGGGTGCTTTTTTTGGTTCCCCGGTGGCTGACATGTTGCTTGATGACGCGCGCCTTGATCCGCTGTTTGCGAACGCCGTCCTCCGTCTGCTCGGCGGCACCAGGGAATCCGCGCAGGGCCTGACCACCACTGCAGCGCATACCTATTACCGCGCTAACAAGGCTGCGATTGACGCGGTTGTGGGGGCAGTGCCGTCCATCGCGTTTGCCAGTGCGCTCGACAGTCCGTCAGGAATACACGCGAAGACCACTCTTGAAATCCCGCACGAGCTGATGTGGCGCGACGGGATACGCAACGATGGACTGGTTCCGCTGGGTGCAGCGGTGCTGCCAGGTATGGATTTCGTGCAGGTGTCTGGAATTGATCATATCGCGCCGGTCATGCCGGCGATGTTGCGCTTTGACCGCGTACGGATGACCAAGGCCCTGCTACTGGCATTGCGGACGCCGTTGCGTACCTTGCCGCAGCAGGTGGACTGCAAATCAGACTGAACGCGCGTTTACTTCATGGGCGCAAACGACAGTTTCGCCGGCACGCCATTCTTGGCCCTCTCATCCACTGCTTCAATTGCTTTCCGGTCCACCCGCGCGGGATCCACTTTCAGGAGATTGGTAAATGCCCCGGTGATTGCTTCTGTGCGTGCCGTAGCAAGGTCGGACAGCGCCGGGGCCGGCAGCGGCTGCAGTTCGATCAACCGCTGGTACATGGCCACGTAGAGTTCGCGGTCGCCTGCGCCGCGATTCATGGCAGCCAGTACCGGACTTACTCGGTTAGCTTCGTGTCCCGCGGTTTTGCGGAATGTCTCGACAAACTGCACAAGTGCGTCGCCGCCGGCGCGCGCGCTCAGCATGTTTTCGATTGCGCGCTGGGTTTTTGCGCTGTCGAAAGCCACGGCTCCCGGCTCTTCCCCCGCGGCAAGCTTCAGACCTTCTCGCGCCGCGAGATCGGCGCGTACAGCGGTCGTACGCAGTGCGTGACCATCGCTTTCCGTGTGGTACACGCCCTGCACTGTCAGCTTGAGTTGCGGACGTTTTTGCAGTCCTTCGGCGACGCGCTGCAGCTTTTCGTATTCGGTAGGCAGGATGCGTGCACTGCCCGGGTCAAATACGATCTCACCCAGGGTTTCAGCGTTTGCACCGAACACGGCACCCAGCGCGCGGAAAGGTGCAGTGACGATGTTCGAGATGACGGTGGTTATAGCCTGCCAGACGACACTACCGTAGCTGAACTCCGGCGCATCGACATTGCCCGATACCGGCAACTCAAGGTCGATTTTGCCGTTGCTGTCAGTCAGCAGTGCGATTGCCAGGTCCAGCGGCAGGTTGGCGGCTGTCGGACTTTCGACGCGCTCGCCCAACGTGAGCTTGTCCAGTAGTACCTTGTTTTCCCCCGCCAGGCTGCTGTTTTCGATCTTATATTGCAGGTCGAGCGACATTCTGCCAGAGGCGATCTTGCGGCCGGCGAAGGTGGCGGTATAGGGGCTCAAGCGCGACATCTCAACATTACGAAAGACCACCCCGATATCCGTGAACTTTTTGGGTGCAAACGGTTGAATGCCGCCTTCCGCGCGTGCCAGGCCGTATTCAGCGATACGGCCCTCGAGTTTCAAGGTGGCCCGGGAATCAGCTGCTGATGAAAGGCCATTGACCGAACCACCCAAGGCCTGGATGTAGGCCTCGAACGGCAGCACCAGACTGAAATCGGCAAAGTCCATAGAGCCATTCTCGATGCTGACGCGCGCTACACTAACGGCAGATTTGCCAGCGGTAGGAGTATTGGAAGACGCTGGTGCGGCGGGCGCCACCGCTGGCGCGACAGCACTGGCTTTTCCCGGAGCGGCACGCTTGATGTCGGCAAGATTGGTCGAGCGATCCTTGTTGACGATGAGCCTGGCGTACGGTTCAGTAATGCCCACGTTCGCTATGGCAAGCCGGTTATCCGCCGAAGAGAAGTTGATTTCGGTCGCAATCAGGCGTTTCCAGCCGACCAGCCGTTTGTCGCTGCCGGAACTTAGGATATCGAGATTGGTGACGGTAGCGGTACCGGTATAGCGGATTGACGCCGGCGCGCTCTTGGCATCGAGAATTACGCGTCCGCTGGCGCCGGCCTTTCCTGAGGAAAGGGTCAGTGTGGTTTCCCGCTTGATTATGGCGTCGAGCGGCGTGAGTTCGACATCGGCCACCTCGAAACGTACGTCTGCACCCGGTTGCCGCAAATCCAGCGTGCCCTTGGCCTTGATCGAACCGCCTTGCTTGACGCGCAGCGACATCTCGAAGGAACTGGGGTTTGTTGGAGGAAACGCAATTTTCGAAGCCGTGGCGTTGAGGTGCTCAAGGTCGTAGTGTATAGCCGGCTGGAAAGACTCATCTGTCAACGCCACGGCATATTCGGCGATCTCGGCCCGGTCCAGGGCAATGCTGAACCCTTTCTTTTGCAGTTCCTTAACCAACTCAACCTTGCGCGGAGCAAGCATGCTGACCAGCTGCAGATCTCCGGCAGCGTCGCGCCTGATCCACGTGCGTCCTCCCGTGAGCCGCGCCAGCTCGGCGCGGATTGTCCTCTCCTGCAAATTCACTGAAATACCGTTGATCTCGGCTGAATCCAGAGTAACCGGTGGTTGCTTTTCTTCGACTGTCGTGATGCGGATGTTCTCCAAGTTGAGCGCACCCTTGTCAACGACAACCTGCATCTGCTTTCCAACCGCAACAGCTATACCGAGGGTAGCTACCGACTTGGCGGACAATATGCGCAGCGGCTTGGCACGGCTGTAATCTGTGATGGAAAGAGCCAGCGATTCGACGTTGATTTGGGGCAGCGATATTTCCCACGGGGCAACCGCCTTGTCTGCATCCGTAGTGAGTGCCTCATTGACGGCGGCTGGCTTGGCGCTGGATTGACTGCTAAGGACCAGCTTCGCCCAGTCCGGTACGCTGTCCTCGTCGAGGACTACATTGAGCGCGCCGTCAGCCACGTGTACGTCCTTGAAGACCAGGCTGCGCCGCGCCAAATTGAAGCTGCCGCCTTTCAAATCGACCGCGGCCAGCTTGCCCAGTAAGGCGCCCCCTTGTTGCTGGGCGATGACAACATCTTTCAAGCCGAAGGCGAGGTCGTCTGTTTCCAGTTTAAGGGCGCCGTCAGAGTAGCCTAGACGATAACGCAAATGGAAGTTGTAGGTGCCTTGCGGTTCTGCAATGGTCAGGTGGTCACGGACGAATTTCCAGGGCGTCGAAAGCCGCGCATCTTTCAGCGCAATCATGCCGGTGGATTCGATTGGTGACAGCGACAAGCTGCCCTGCCACTGCAGGTTACCGCCGCCCGGCAGGCGGGCGTTGAGTTGGTGTTCGCCACGATGATCAGGCAACGTCGATACATCGTGAATTTCGAAGTCGATCGGGTTGATTTGCGTTTTTGCGGCGGGCGTCAGCGTGTGATCTGTGAATCTGAATATGCCCCCGGCAATGGCAAGGTGCTGCAGCAACAGGCGTGGTGGCGCATCGCTTGTCGATCGCTCGGGTGTAGTTTGCAGCAACGGTGCGAGCAACCTCAAAAAGTTCAGGCTTTCGCTGGCATCAAGATCCGCATAGACCACCGGTTGCTCAATGCGGATTTCCCGGAACGTCCATGCCCAGCGCAGAAGGCTGCTGGTCTCTAAATCGACAAATATCCGGGCCACCTGCAACGCGGGCGTTGTCTCTTTTTCTGCGATGGAAAGGCCGGTAGCCTCAAATGTCAGCAGGAAAGGGTTGATGCGTACGGCGGCGATCGATCCCTGTCCGCCGAGCTGTTGCTCCACGATTTTGGGGAATTGCTGCTGCACCAGCCAGGGTGCAAGCAGGAATCCGCTGATCGTATAAATGATCAGCAGGGCTCCCGCTATCAGCGCGGGTTTCGAAAGCAATATCCTGCGTAGGCGCGTGATCCCGCTGGAGGCTGCATTCATTGTGGGACGGGCCTCATTCATCGTCCGCTTGTAGAATCTTGAATGCCGCCTGCAGCGCACGTTCAATACGGGCTTTTTCTTTTTTGACTTTGCCTTCATCCCAGTCCCACATTCCGGCTTTGGCTTTCATGCCGGTGCGGCCCTTGGCGACCAGGTCTTTGAGCCATTGCGGAGGTTTCTTCTCGGCGTGCAGGTGTGGATACAGCGCGCTGGCGACCAGGTCGTGAGTATCCCAGCCCGACATTTCTTTTTGCATCATCGGCCCGCAGGCGATGAAGCGGAAGCCGAACCCGTAACGCACGGCAGTATCTATCCCTTCAGCATCGGTTACGCCATCCGCAATCAGGTAAAGCGCCTCGCGCATCATCGCGTGCTGCAGGCGGTTACCGACAAAGCCGGGGACGTCCTTCTTGACCCAGATTGGCGCCTTGCCCAGGGATTTCAGCAGCTGCACCAGGCCGTCGGCAATCGCCGGATCGGTCTGCGGGGAGCTGACGACTTCTACCAGCGGTACCAGGTGGGCTGGCATGAAGAAGTGCAGGCCGGCTACGCGCGTCGGATGTTTGAGGCTTTTGGCGATATCCCCGATGGGGAAATTGGACGTATTGCTGACCAGCGGAATTTCCGGCCTGGCGAATGACTCGACTTGTGCGAACAGTTTTTGCTTCAGGGCCAGGTCTTCAAGCGCTGCTTCGACGACAATGTCGACATCGGCCCACGGCACGGCCTTGAGTTCCGCATAACCATGCACTGCAGCGGCATGGCTGGCGGGCGCGCCCAGTTTGGCCAGGCCTGTTGCAACGCGGGCCGGCAGTGCATCGCGGGTTTTGGCAGAAGGGCTCATGACGTGTACCGTCCAGCCGCGGGCGGCGAACAGGGTGGCGATGTCACCGCCCATGATGCCGCCGCCGATGATGACCGCGTGTTGGTTTAGTTCGGGCATTCTGATTTCCTTGAGTAATTCTGTGCGACTCTGAAGTTATTTGGTAATTATATCTCCGGCAGGTGCGATGCCTGATATCCGTCGTTTAGAGGAATGCGTTAATGTAGCGGGATGATTTCCAGAATAAATAATGGAGCGGACATGCTGAAAACAGCTCATCGATTCCTTGCGGCACTTATATCCCTGTCGGTGCTTGCCGCGTTGCTGGCACCACCGGCAAGTGCGCAGTTTTCTGCTGAGCGGGCCTACAAGCAAAGCGCCGACGTGCGTCAGCGCTATCCCGATCCGCCGGTGGTCTACGACACGCCGGGATTTAAACCGGGGCGGCAGGATTTCACCTCGCATGAGGAAATGATGGCGTTTGTCGAGGATTTGCAGCGCCGTAGCAATGTGGTACAGGTGCGAATGATCGGCGCGTCACAGGAGGGTCGCGCCATCCCCGCGCTGGTGTTGTCAGCATCCGACAGCAAGAAGCCAGCCGATCTGCGTCGCCTCGGACGTCCCGTCGTGGTGATTGCCGGTTTGCAGCATGGCAACGAGCCGGCCGGCGGCGAGGCCATGCTGGTGCTGGCCAAAGAACTGGCGACCGGAAGCCTGCGGCCGCTGCTGGACCAGTTGACCGTTGTCATCGTGCCGCATTCGAATCCGGACGGCGCGTATTATTTCCGGCGCTCGCCCTACAGCACCGTCGACATCAACCGCGATCACGTCAAGGTGGATCTGCCGGAAACGCTCGCGTTGCATCGTGTGGTCGAGGAATACGGCCCGCACATGTTCATCGACGCACATGAGTTCAGCGTAGCCAATCGCTGGATCGAAAAGTTCGGCACGCTGCAGTCGTATGACCTGATGGTTCAGTACGCGACCAACCCCAATGTGCATCCCACGCTGACGGCACTCGCGGATCAGAAATTTCTCAGCGCCATGCGCAGCGATGTGGAGCGGGCCGGATATACGCATTTCTGGTATTACACCACCAGCTACAATTTGAAGAATTTGCTGGTGTCCATGGGCGGCACTACACCGGACATCGGGCGAAATTTTGCCGGCCTGCAGAATGCAGTCTCATTCCTTGTGGAAAGCCGTGGCGTGGGCATCGGCCGGGAGGGTTTTGCCCGGCGCGTGCACACGCATATTGTGGCCATTACCAGCCTGCTCAACACGGCGGCGGCCAATGCACGGCAACTAATCGATACCGTGGATGCGGCTCGCGCCGACATCGTCCGCCGTGGCCGTGATCCGCAGGCTCAGGATCTGGTCGCCGTCACTGTGAAAAATCCGGTCATCAAGCAGAAGCTGGTGATGCTGGATCCGCAGAGCGGCGCACTGAAGGAAATCGAAGTCGACTGGTCGGACTCGTTGAATGCGGTGGCGGAAATCAAGCGTAACCGGCCGTATGCATACGTGTTGCCGGCGGTGTATCACGATGTGGCTCATCGGCTGATGCGGTCGGGGATCGAAGTGCAACGGCTGAACAGGCTGGTGGAGCTGGACGTCGAGAGCTTTCAGGTTACCGACCGCCGGGCGAGCAGCACCTATATCGAGGGGCGTATCACCAGCCGGGTGACCACGGAGGTGGTGCCGAAAAAAGTCCGCTTTGCGGCAGGCAGTTATGTGGTTCCGATGGCACAACCCAATGCCAGTGTGGTGGTGGTTGCGCTGGAACCGGAGTCACCCAGCAGCTTTGTGTCCTTCGGCGTTATTCCGGTGGATAAAAAAGGTTCGCCGCCGACCGCAGCGGCGGCCAGTGAAGTGCCGGTGTACCGGGTGCTACAGCCCGTTAGTCTGGATACGCGCCCGGTGAAGCCGCAGCATTGATTATTGCGGTTTAAACAGCGTTCCGGTCCACGCCACAGCCTGGGCGTCGGGTCGGGGCCGCATGGTGCCCTGTATGGTTGAACCGGTAACACGCCCGGTGTAGGAGGCAGAGCCGGCGTTGAAGCTGATTTGCTCGCCGCGCAGATTGGTGTGCGTCAGGCGATAAGTGGTGTCGCCGTTGCGGTAGGTGCCTTCGAAGGTCTGGAACTTCTGCTTGAGTTCGATTTCGTTCTGGCCGATTCTCCAGCGTCCATCGACTTTTGCCGGGACGATCCACAAGTACGCGGTGCGGCCTTCGGCCGAGTCGGTCTGATCGGGCGACCAGTCTTCCATTGTGAATGCATGGGCGACCACGCGCGTGCCCGGCTTCATGTTCAGGATCGTCGGCCGCAGCTTCATATTCAGGTACGGCAGCAGGTACATGGTCAGGATCGTGGCTTTGCTGAAGTCGGTCTGGAAAATGTCGCCGCGGACAAATTCGGCACGCTCCCCGACACCCTCTTTCTGCGCATTACGCTTGGCCAGCTCGACCATATCCGGGTTGTATTCGATGCCCAAAGCGCGAACGCCGAATTGCTTGGCGGCGGTGATTACAGTAATGCCGTCACCGGAACCCAGATCAATTACATAGTCATTCGAATTGATGTCCGCCATCTTCAGCATCTTCTCGACCAGGCTTTTGGGCGTCGGTACCCAGATCACATCCTTGCCGGCCTGACCCACCTGCGGTTTGAACTCGGCAGCCGGCGCCTGGGCGAAGGCGGGATTGGCTACAACGACCGTGGCTGAGGCCAGCAACATCGTCACGAAGTAGTGACGGAAACTCGAGCGCATGATGATCTCCAAAGTGTGAAGGCGAGTGATTATGCCTGAAGCAAAATCTTTGTCAGGATTTTCCCAGGCGACCGTCGAGCGTCGCGCCGTCGGTAATTAACTTCTGAATATCGGCCTCCGACAGCCCGGCCTCGCGCAGTATTTCCACACTTTGTTCGCCGAGTTTGGGTGCCGGGCTCCAACCTTCCCGCGTTCCGCAGGACCATTTGTTCGGCAGGCGCATGCTGCGCGTGCGGCCCTCGGTCGGGTGATCTTTCATTTCAAAGAAACCAATATCTTCGAGGTGTGGATCTTCAAGCAGGCTGTCGAGCGTGTGATACGGCATTGCCGGCACGTCGTTGTCATCGAAAATCTTCAGCCATTCTGCTGTGGGCCGGGTCTGCAATCCGTTCATGCGTACGTCAAAATACTCTGCCACGTTGGCAAAACGCGCTTGCACACTGCTGAAGCGCGGATCGGTCTTGAGTTCCGGGCGGCCGATCGCGTCGAAAAAGGCGAAGGCCTGCCTGTTGGTGTTGGCGGAGATGCAGATCCAGCCGTCCTTGGTCGGAATGGGCCTGTTCAGCGGGTCGAGCAGGCGCGGATCCCCGGTTTTTCCCAATGGCGGATCGAAGGTTTTAAGGTACATGTGCTCTTCGAGCACGAACTTCGCCAGATTTTCGAACATCGGGATCTCGATGGCGCAGCCCTTGTCGGTTTTCGCTTTCCGGTACAGTGCCATGCAGATCATTTGTACCGCGATCAGGCCGACTGTCTTGTCGGCAACCACCATCGGCACGTACCGTGGCTCGCCCAATGCGCGGTGATGCAGGGCCGCCATGCCGCCGGAGCCCTGGAT
>Ga0316188_10001474_pt1 | contig 11144 bp, 10 predicted proteins | sample Phiworburrow1_MG_FD_204933 | JGI IMG/M metagenome (GOLD analysis project Ga0316188, IMG submission 204933) | Coastal sediment microbial communities from Maine, United States - Phippsburg worm burrow 1 | ecosystem: Environmental > Aquatic > Marine > Coastal > Sediment | place: USA: Maine... | reverse complement strand
TCCTCTCCATTGCCGAGGAACTGAACCAGATGGAAGAGAAGCTCCTCTTCCCTTCGAACACCCAAGTCTCACTGTTCATGGCGCTGGCTGAAGGCGAACTATTCAGGCTCGACTCGGTCGAAATCATGCTCGACGGGAGGCCGGTTGCATATCATCTCTACACTTTCAAGGAACTTGAGGCGTTGCGTATGGGTGGTGTCCAGCGGATCTACACCGGGAACATCGCGACCGGCGAACATGCCCTGCAGGTGAATCTCAAGGGATTGACAGAGGGAGGAAGCGCTTTTGAGCTCACAGGGAGTTCCGCTGTCAAAAAGGATGTCGGCCCCAGTATCGTGGAAATAACCCTGGCTCAACAGGGCATCACCATGAATGACAGGTAAGTCATGCCCAGGCTGATCGTTATTCTCATAAGTCTCTGGCTGCTGAGCTCCTCTGCGTTGGCCGCAGGGAGAAAGGCACCCGAAGAATTGAAGGACCTCTATCTCGGGGAGGCTCTCTTTTACGCTTTCCAGGAAGAGTGGTTTGATGCCATTGCCAGGCTCGATACCGAACTGGTACAGCATCACGGGGTCGATCAGCCGGAACTGGATTCTCTCTTTCAATATGTCGATGTCGCCGAATTCGACGTGGGGGATTTCGAGCTGGCCTACAGGATGCATCTGCGCGCCGGACGGGCCATTACCGCGGTCATCAATGGCAATGTTGAGGAAGAGGTGCGTAACGAAGCGATCTTCCGATTGGCAAGAATCTATTTTCAGAAGGATCAACCACTCAACGCCATGTTTGCGCTCGATCGCATCGATGGAAACGTTCCGGAAGAGTTGCGAGACGACCTGGCTTTCCTGAGGGCACAGGTTTTTATGGCGAATGGCCGCTTCACCGAAGCTGCGACAATATTGTCCGAGCTTCAGAACGTCGACAGCCTCCAAGGTTTTGCAGGTTACAACCTTGGAATTGCCCTGCTCGGAGCCGGGCAGGAGCAGGAGGGGCGCAATCATCTCGATCTCACCGGACGGCTTACCCTTAATACGCCGCTTACGCGGGCAATCAGGGACAAGTCGAACCTTGTCCTCGGTGACCATTTGCTTACAGAAGGTAATTTTGAAGGCGCTAAGGAACTTTTTGACCGTGTCCGACTCGAAGGGCCATTTTCCAATCGCGCACTGCTTGGATCGGGTTGGGCTGACGCTTCCCAGGATCATTTTGCCCGCGCCCTGGTTCCGTGGAGTCTTTTGGCGGAACGCGAAGTGACGGACCTTGCAGTTCAGGAAGCCATGCTAGCGGTTCCTTATGCGTACGGCAAGATGGATGCCTACAGCACGGCAGCCTTGATGTACGGACGAGCCCTGAGAGAGTTCGGAATTGAAATCGGTAAGCTTGGCGAATCCATCAAAAGTATTCGCGAAGGCAAATTTCTCCCAGCACTGACGCGGGAAGAACTGAAACAGGATGCCAATTGGGTCGTCAGGTTGCGTGAGTTGCCGGAGGCGCCAGAAACCTATTACTTGATCGAATTGATGGCTTCACACGCTTTTCAGGAAATGTTGAAGAATTATATGGACTTGGAGCAGTTGCGCCGAAAACTTGAGCGCTGGACATGTGATCTGGATGCTTTCGAGGAGATCATCGTGAAGCGCCGTGAATATTACCAGCCATTGCTCCCCGAAATCGATAACAGGTTCCAGCAACTTGATTCACAGATGCGCCTTCGACTTGAGCAGAAGGAGCGGATCGAACAGCGTCTGAAGGCCATGCTGGTTGCACCGCGGCCAGATTTTCTGGCGACCGCAGAAGAACGGGTGATAACAGAACGCATTGATCGCCTGGTGGAATTCATGGGGTCAGATGAAATGAAAGAATTTCCGCAGGATCTTGCGAGCCGTATCCGGCGTTTGCGTGGGCTTCTGAGATGGCACATACAGACCGACTATGACCGGCGCCTGACGACCGCCTATCAGAATCTTCACAATCTGCGACGGGACGTTGAACAATTACAGCATCAATACGAATCGTTTGTGCGAATTCGTCAGGCTGCCACGCAGAGCTACCAGGGATACGATCAGGCGATCCGCCGCCAGCGTATCCGTATTGCAGCCGCCGGGGAAAAACTCAAAACTCTCATGTCTCGTCAGGGACACATGATTGAGACGATCGCTGTTAACGAGTTGATCCGACGTCGGGAACGACTTGAAGAATTTCAGATCAAAGCACGTTTTGCAATGGCTGACAGCTTTGATCGTGCCGCCAGGGCTCAGGGACAGGAGAGGGGTGAGCAATGAGACGATTGCAACTCTTCATGATTTCGCTGCCAATTATCTGTACCGCCTGTTCTCCGGTTGATCATCAGGGAACGATTGCCGAATTGCGCAATCGGGAGATAGTCATCAACGATGAAAAGGTCACCGGCGGTCTTGAAAATGCAATGGAGAGTTATCAACGGTTTCTTGAAGAAGCACAGGATTCTCCCATTGCCCCCGAGGCCATTCGCCGGTTGGCTGACCTCAAGGTCGAGAAGGAATATGGTCTCATCTCTGAAGGTGAAGCAAGCACGTCTGTTGCAAAAATGACAACCCCCGAGCCTGGAAACCGGCCAAATGTTTCAGCCCCTGACGTGCCGTCCGTGAAAGGGATGGATCATGCGGAATCGGAAGCTGATTTCGAACGACGGGCAACCGACGGTCCGTCCCTGTCGTCGGTCTCCATGGCTGGCCCCGGCACGGACCAGGCGATCGCTGATCTGGAAAAGACCGGGCCGCTTGAGGCGATTGCACTTTATCGAAAATTGCTAAACGAGTACCCGCTCTACGATCGCAATGATCAGGTTCTGTACCAGATGTCTCGTGCCTATGAGGAGTTGGGCCGGATCGAGGAGGCCATGGCCGTCATGGAGCAGCTGGTGCGTGAATTCCCGCAATCCCGGTACCTTGACGAAGTTCAGTTCCGGCGTGCCGAATATTTCTTCAGTCATCGGAAATACCTCGATGCTGAGGACTCCTACAAAAACATCGTCAACCTTGGTGTCGCATCGACCTTCTATCAGCTTGCCCTATATAAGCTGGGATGGACATTTTACAAGCAGGAACTTTACGAAGAGGCGTTACACAATTTCATTGCCGTTCTTGATTACAATGTGGCTGTAGGATATGACTTCGAGCAGACCGAAGATGAACCGGAGCGTAAACGGATTGAAGACACGTTCCGCGTTATCAGCCTGAGTTTTTCATATCTCGGTGGAGCCGATACGGTTGTTGACTACTTTTCCCGCTACGGCCGGCGTGATTATGAGGACAGCGTTTACCGTAATCTAGGTGAATATTATTTCACCAAGCGCCGTTACAGCGACGCCGTCGCCACCTACAACGCCTACTTGAGTCGCAATCCGTTCCACAGCAAGGCCCCATTGTTCCAAATGCGTATCATCGAGATCAATACCGCCGGCGGTTTCCCGACACTGGTTATTGAATCGAAAAAAGCCTTTGCCACGCATTACGGATTGATGGCCGAATACTGGCAGTATTTCGATCCAGGTGAGCGTCAGGATGTCATTGCTTATCTGAAAAGCAACCTGACGGACCTGGCAAATCATTATCATGCGCTGTACCAGAACCCGAAACGTGTTGAAGAACAGCCTGTCAATCTTGCCGAGGCGCTGCACTGGTATCGGCAGTTCCTTGTCTCCTTCCCTCGTGAGGAAGAGTCGCCGGTCATCAATTACCAGCTCGCTGATCTGTTGCTGGAAAACCGTTCTTTTGCTGAGGCTGCTATTGAATATGAAAAGACAGCCTACACCTATGAACTGCATGAACAATCATCGAAAGCCGGTTATGCAGCTGTCTATGCGTACCGGCAGCAACTTGAGTTGGTTGCGCAGGTAGACCGTGACCCTGTCAGGCGCGAGGTTGTGCGCAGCTCCCTGTTGTTTGCCGAGACTTTCCCCACACATGACAAGGCCGCTGTGGTGCTTGGTGCGGCGGCTGACGATCTTTACGGCATGGGCGACCATGCTCCGGCGCTGGCGGCAGCACAGCTGCTGATTGAGACTTTTCCCGGGGCCGACGTAAATGTCCTGCGATCCGCCTGGCTGGTCGTCGCGCATGCGTCTTACGAACTGGAATTATACCGAGAGGCCGAATCTGCCTACGTTGAGGTGCTGGCCCTGCTTCCAGAGGACGACGAGTCGCGAACTCAATTGTTCGACAACTTGGCAGCGTCGATCTACAAACAGGGCGAACAAGCCAACGCCCTCGAGGACTACGCTCTGGCTGCCGATCATTTCCTGAGGGTGGGAACCCTGGCTCCGACTTCAGCAATTAGGCCTACAGCCGAATACGATGCGGCGACGGCACTGATTCTACTCAAGGATTGGGAGAAGGCTGCACGCGTTCTGACCGGTTTCCGTAACGACTTTTCCGGGCACGCCCTGCAGGCCGACGTCACCAAGAAAATCGCCTATGTCTATCGACAGGACGGCAAACTTTCCCAAGCCGCAGAAGAGTACGAACGGATTGAAAGGGAGTCCGATGACGATGCAATTCGTCAGGAAGCCTTGCTGGTTGCTTTGGAGCTGCATGAACAGGCAGGCAGTCTCAACCGGGTTCTTGAGGTCGGTCGACGCTATGTGGCCTATTTCCCCCAACCGGTTGGGATACACCTTGAGACACGCAACAAGATGGCCGAAATTCTTGAAAAACAACAGAAGCGCCAGGAGTATTTGAACGAACTCAGGCAAATCGTTGCGATCGATGCTGCCGCAGGTGACGGGCGAACAGACCGTACCCGATTCCTGGCAGCCAAGGCCGGCCTGGTTCTGGCACAGGTGAGCTATGAACAGTTTGAGGCGGTCAAGCTTGTCAAGCCGTTTGACGTTAATCTCCGTAAGAAAAAGGAGCAAATGAAGACGACGGCCCAGGAATTCAGCCGGCTTATCGATTACGAGATCGGGGAGGTGACCGCAGCGGCAACCTTCTATTTGGCCGAAATCTATGCTCACTTCAGCAAGGCGCTCATGGATTCCGAACGACCTGACGGATTGAGCCCCTTGGAAATGGAAGAGTATGAGTTGGCCATCGAGGAGCAGGCGTATCCCTTTGAAGAAAAGGCTATCGAGGTGCATGAAAGCAATCTCGCCTTGATCTCTCTGGGCGTTTACAACACATGGATCGATAAAAGCCTGGCAAAGCTGGCCGTCTTCGTGCCAGCACGTTACGCAAAACCCGAAGAGGAAACCGAAATCATCACTTCACTCGAAGCATACAGCTTCTCTGCCGGCACTAAGCCGCCTGTCGCCGCAACGGTAGAAGAGGGGCCGACGGCGGCCGGTCAGGTAGAGGATATCGTAAAAAAAGATGCCGTGCCCGCAGCTGTGATGGAATAAGAAAGGTGCGAAAGGTGACGAATTCAACCATGAAGAGTCCCCCTGGTGAGCGACAGTGCCGGTCTCAAGCGCGCCAACGCTTATGGGCCCTGTTGCTGGTTCTCATGTTGGTGTTGCTCTCGGGATGTGCAGGCGATGTAAATATGAAGCCTCAGCGTGTTGCCATGGCCCCCCCTGCGGCCAAAGGGCCGGTTGTGGAACGTTTAGACGATGGCCGCAGAGGGTTCGTCATCACAGAGAGTTCAAACCTTGATGCAGAATCTCGCCGCTTTTTCGAACAGGCGGTTGATTCCATGGGAAACGGCGATTACAACCGGGCGATCGAATTGCTTGACAAGGTTGTTGAAGGCTCCCCCGGGGTGACAGCCCCTTACATCAATCTTGCGATTGCCTGCAACAAGGTCGATAAGTCGGAGGCGGCTGAAATGTATCTGAAAACCGCCCTGGAACTGCTGCCTGGACACCCGGTAGCCAGCAACGAATACGGGTTGATGCTGCGCCGGAAAGGACGTTTTGACGAAGCGAAGAAGGTGTATGAGCAGTCCCTTATGCTCTACCCGGATTATCTCCCGATTCGCAGGAACCTCGGTATCCTATGCGACCTTTATCTGAATAACCCCGAATGCGCCCTGTCGCAGTATGAGTTGTATGAAGACACCGCGCCGGGGAACGAACAGATCCGATTGTGGGTTTCCGAGTTGCGCCTTCGACTTGGGCGTTAGCCGGACTTGCCGGTGCCGAATCTGGCATCGTGTGTGATGAAGGAAGAATCATGAAGCGGACAACAGTTTTCTGCCTCACCCTGGGCCTCGTCCCGGCCATCGCTCTTGGCGCTGTTGAACAGGGATCGGCCGATCGGACGCAGGCCGCGCAGCAAGCCAAGGAGCTTTCGGGGATGTCGATCGTCGGTAACGACGAAGCCCCAAAATCCCTGTATATCGTTCCTTGGAAAAGCTCCGAACTCGGAGTTGAAACCAGCCTTGACATGATGTTGGACGAGAGCGCCGTTCCGGTGGACCGGGACGTTTTCAAAAGACAGCTTGACTTCTACGAAGTCAGAACAACTCACAGATCCAGGAGGATAAAGTAATGGAAACTATCTATTTGATCATTGGCTTTTTTCAGAAGGGTGGCATGTTCATGTATCCGATTCTGCTGGTGTTTGCCGTTGGCATGTCGATCGCCGTGGAACGCTGGTTCCAGTTGAATCGTACACGCAACGAGAACCGCAAGGTTTGGACTCAGGTGCATCCCGTGTTGACCAAGGGAGATTTTGACAAAGCGCGTGCGATGGTCGACAAGGACAAATCCACTATTGCGCAGATGCTTTCAATGGGTCTGGCCAGGCAGGGCGCAGTCCGGCGTCGCGAAGACATTGAGATCGCCATGGAGGAAAGCATGATGGAGATCATTCCGCAGTTGGAAAAAAGAACACCCTATGTAGGCCTGCTTTCGAATATTGCCACCTTGCTGGGATTGCTTGGAACAATCATGGGCCTGATCGAGGGATTCACTGCGGTTGCCAATGCGAATCCAGCCGAAAAGGCTGATCTCCTTTCTGCAAGCATTTCTGTGGCGATGAATACTACGGCTTTCGGCCTGATGGTCGCAATTCCGCTGCTGCTTATTCATGCCAAGTTGACGTCGACCACTGGTCAGATCGTTGACAGTCTGGAAATGGCCTCAGTCAAGGCGCTGAACAGCATCTCCAATTTCAGCAAGCGCCAGTATCCGGCGAGTTGACCATGATCAGACGAAATCATAACAGAAGACGAAGGGGTGCGAGAGAAAACCCCGACCTGGATATCACCACGTTCCTGAATCTGATGGTGGTACTTGTTCCGTTTCTGCTTATAACCGCAGTGTTCTCACGGGTGACGATCATGGAGTTGAGCGTGCCGACCGCAGCCGGAGGCTCGGCAATCCTTAACCCGAATTACACGATCGAGGTCGTCGTGCGGAAAACCGGGCTGGAACTCTCCAACGGCGCCAGTGTGGTTGCAGCATTGCCTAAACTGGACGATGGTGAGTACGATTTAAAAAAACTGAACGAAATGCTCATCAGACTGAAAAAAGATTATCCTCTCAAGGATGATGCCACCATTCTGATGGAACCTGACATTGAGTACGATGCCTTGATACAGATCATGGACCGGATTCGGGAGACATTGGTTCCGGACGAAACGACCGGAGAGCTCATGAAACTGGTTCTCTTCCCATTGATTTCTATCGGAGACGCGCCATGAGGGAAACTCGACGCATCAGACGTATGGAGCGTAACAGGAAAAAAGTGACCGGATTAAATCTGACATCACTCATGGATGTTTTTACAATCCTGGTCTTTTTCTTGTTAACCAACTCTGCTACAAGCGAAGTTCTCGCCACGCCCAAGCAGATTTCGCTGCCCGATTCCGTGGTGGAGGCCAAACCGAGGGAGACAGTGGTGATCATGGTCAGCCCTGAATTCGTGCTGATCCAGGGCGAGCCAATCATTACCTTGCAAGAATTGCTGACACCTGATAGCGATTCGATCCCGGCCATAACTGAGAAACTGAGCCAGCTTGAACGGAATATTATAGGGATTAACACTAGGAATGTCGTGGAAAACAAGGAAATCACCGTTCTTGCGGACAAAACAATACCTTTCCGGGTACTCAAGAAAATAATGTCAACCTGTACGGCGTCTGGATATGGGAGAATCTCTCTCGCAGTCATCCAGAAGGCCACGCAAACCTGAATGGGGATTCCGTGGATACCTCTTTGTTAGCACAGGAATTGGAGCCCCTAAACGCGCAGATCGAACAGCTTCAGGACGCTGTTTCGAAGCTGGAAGGTGAACTGCGGGTTGTAGAGGCAGAGTTCGAAGTTTACGCGACGGACCAGCAGCGCTTTGATGTTTTGCAGGAGGCCTGCGGTGTGCTCGATAAACTCGACGAGTTGGGCGCCGGCAACCTCTTCTGGGATGGACTGCAGGAGGGTTCCGATGCTGCCGGGCACGGCAAACGGTTGCGAGCAAAAATTGCCAAATTTGCAGAGCAGACCCGGGGCATCCAGGAGCAAAGGACGACTCTCAAAGGCAAAATCGATCGGCATCTGGATGAACTTGACGAAGTGTACGATGAAGTCCGTCAAGTTTATTCACGAGAGGAACGGCGCCAGGAGGAATTTCTGATTGAACGGGAATTGACCCCTCTGCCGTATCGGCCGGTAGTCATGCCATGGGCCAAGCAGATCGAAAGTGAAAGGCGCTTCCGCAAAGCCTTGATGATTTCGATGTTCTGGAGTCTTCTCCTCGGCATAATCATCCCTCTGGTGTCGATACCGATTCCGGATCGTGCCAAACTTGTCATCGAGATACCAGAACGCGTGGCTATGCTGGTTAAAGAAACTTGGCAGGCCCCTCCGCCGGTTGTAGAAAGACATCAGGAACCGGAGAAGCCCGAAGAGACACTTGACGCCACCAAAAAACCTGCAGACACAGAAAAAAACAAAGAGGTCAAAAAGCCGGCGAAACCTCAAAAGACCGAAGAGAAGCCCGCCGGTGGTGGTACTCAAGTGGCCAGGAAGAAAGCTGAAAAAGTTGGTGTCCTGGCGTTCAAGAGCGATTTTTCAGACCTGATGGATGAAGTTCCCGTTGCCAAACTCGGTACAGAGGCACGATTAAAGAAAAACGATCCGAGAATACCGGGTCAGGCGAGAGCCCAACGCTCCTTGGTTGCGATGCAAGCGACAGGTGGGGGCAGTTCAGGAATCAATAATTACGGGGTCAGCCGTAACCTAGGTAACGGTGGCTCCGGGGGCGGCAGTGGGTATGGCAATGCCGGTCAGATTGGTGGTGTCGGTACAGGAAAAGTTGAGAGTTCTGTTGCGGGCCTGACTGAAGAAGCCGGACGTCCATTGAGTGATGGCATGGGAGCGGCCCGCACCGACGAGGAGATCCAGATCGTTTTTGATCGTTACAAGGCGACACTTTACCGGATTTATAACAAAGAACTACGTAAAGACCCGACTTTGCGCGGGAAATTGCTCATGCGCCTGACCATAGAACCAGGCGGAGAAGTGTCGTTGTGTAAGGTTGAATCCACCGACCTGGCTTCACCAGAACTTGTGGGAAAAATTCTCGAACGCGTCAGGATGTTCAATTTCGGTCCGAAGGAGGATGTGCCTGCAACCACGATCTTGTATCCGATCGATTTCCTGCCGGCAGGATAGCTTGAAAAATTGGCTGTAATCCAAGCCGTGATAAATGACGTTTTGGTTAAAAGCAGGAGCGTCGCTCTGGCGCTCCTGCCCTTCGGTAAGGAAGCTAAGGGTTTGACTGGCAGGAATGCTTTCCTTGCGATGAGAGATCACTCGAGATAAATTATGCAAACACTTGTTTTTTAGACAAAAATGTGTGATTATATGTTCAGTCGTTGTTTTTGGATATTCACAAAAGATTTAGCATTCACAAGAAGGGGGTGCCCAGGTTTCGACGGGGATTGGAAGCGCTGGTTGCATGCCGGAGTGGGCAGGCTCCGTAAAAAAGCCCAACTCATACAAACGCCGATACTGACGTTCGTTACGCATTAGCAGCTTAATTGCTGCTACGTCTCCTGGTTTATCGCCCATGTGGGCCAGAAGACGCTAATTTAGTGGGCTAGTCTTGGCGAGTGTCCGTGGCGCGAGGGCGAAACTTAAGCGGACTCCCCCGCAAGAGATCCTGTTCGTGGGAGCTCTTACGGGTTAAGCAAAACGCGAACTAAGCATGTAGACGCTTGACGTGAAAGATTTTCGGACGCGGGTTCGATTCCCGCCACCTCCACCAGTAATTTCAGGTTCTTAGGAAGTTTGTTTCCTGAGACTTTCCTGAGCCGGATGGCCGCTCCCGTTGCAACGGGAGCGGCCGTCTGCCGTTTATTCGCGCCAAAAGTCTTCACCAAAATAGTCCTTAATGGCAGCGAGTTCCTTCTCGAGTCCGTGTGGATATTTCCCATAAACCGTGTCGATCATGCTCTTGTCGGCATGGCCCATAAGTCCTATAAGCCTCGGCGGGTTGATCTTCATCTGCTCGCAATAAGCGACAAAGCAGTGCCGCAGACTATACGGCAACAGCGCTTGAGACCAGCTTTATCACTGGCATTATACCATGCCTCGCGCATGGCCTTTTCCCTTCTGGAATATCGGAAAATTTGCTAGTCTGTCGGTCATTAAGAAGGGTTCAATTTTCATTTCATGCGCGTCTTGCAGCTTATGATATGCGCTGAGCAGAACTTGCCATTTAATCTTCATAGGAATCATTTTCATGCAACTTAGGCTCGAAGAACTCCCCTACCAACAACAGGCGATAAACTCTGTCGTCCGTCTGTTCGAAGGGCAGGAGCGTAATACTTTTGACAATGCGACAGATGAAGGAATCCGATTCAACTATCTGCGTCTGTCTCACGAGCATCTGGCCGACAACACCCAGGCTGTCGCCGCAGCGAACGGTATCGATACTGAAAATCTCAAGACCCACGTAGAACCCGATTTCTGCATCGATATGGAGGTGCCGGGTTACATTCGCATCGGTTCGGATGGGACTGGACGGTTTCATTTTGGACTGGTCTCTGGGGATATCGATGGCCGGGTGGAGCAATGCGGCAATACGCCACGTTTTGAATTTTCCTGGTCGGGGCAGGAGGAAAACGATCCGGTCTGCGGCCGGGGTTGGGGCGTCATCGAAAATGGCGAACTATGCGGCCGCATCTATCTGCATCTGGCCGACGACTCGGCCTTTCGGGCCACA
>Ga0316188_10001473_pt1 | contig 11148 bp, 12 predicted proteins | sample Phiworburrow1_MG_FD_204933 | JGI IMG/M metagenome (GOLD analysis project Ga0316188, IMG submission 204933) | Coastal sediment microbial communities from Maine, United States - Phippsburg worm burrow 1 | ecosystem: Environmental > Aquatic > Marine > Coastal > Sediment | place: USA: Maine... | reverse complement strand
ATCCAGCCCGTACATTCTCGCAACCTGTTCCAGGGTCTCGAAACCCCTGCCACCGCGCAAGTAGGCGTCAGGAATTACTTCGATGTCACTGATGTATTCGCGCTGCCGGAAATGGTTAGCTACATTGCTTAGCAGCATTTGGCGGGTGGCTGCATCAACGGGGGCCGCCTGGGGATCCAGGCCAGGAACGAACGCAATGCCTGCTCTCAGGGGAAGTTTTAGCAGTGGTGTGACAGGAACGATCGGGGTTTTCATGCCCTCGGGATACAGGTAACTGACCAGGCTGCTGGATACGGTTTTTTCTCCCGAAGTAGCCAGCCAGAATTGAGAGCACCCGCCCAGGAGGGTGGCAACAAGAACAAAGGCAGTGATTGCTGATTTTCGCATCGGGGGCCTCCTTCGTTGTAATCCCGGCAGCTCTAGTCTCGCCGGCCGATCCGTGTGGCTTCGCCGTATTTCATGAAATCAGTATAGCCTCTGTGACTGCGCCCGGCTGTTTGCCGGGTGGTTGCCGCAAAGGCGCTTCCCCTGGTGGATTTCCCCCGGTTCATGCTGGAAGAACTGCTGCGCAGCCTGGGAGGGCAAAGGGGGTCTGGACCCTGCTTTGCTACCGGGGGAGAGACGGCCCGGGTTCGCTATCGCTGACAGCGAACCAGGCTGTTCTGTCAGGGCATGCGCTTCAGGCCGCTGTCAGAACCGATAAGTACGATGTCTGCCGGCCGCTGGGCAAAGAGTCCCACTGTCACCACGCCACTAATCTGGTTGATGGTGCTTTCCAGTGCCGGCGGATCAATGATCTTCAGGTTATGCACATCCAGGATTTCGTTGCCATTGTCGGTGATAAAGCCCTCTCGCAGCTGGGGGGTGCCGCCCAGGGCTACCAGCTGGCGTGCGACATATGAGCGCGCCATGGGGATTACTTCAACCGGCAGGGGGAAGGCTCCAAGAATATTCACCATCTTGGTGTCGTCTACGATACAGACGAACTTTCTGGAGGCCGCGGCCACGATCTTCTCTCGTGTCAGCGCTCCGCCACCACCCTTGATCAGGTTCAGGTGCCGGTCGACTTCGTCAGCGCCGTCCACGTAAACATCAAGGGTTCCTGTCGAATTCAGGTCCCGGACCTCAATCCCAGCCTTCCTCAGCAGGGCGCTACTGGCCTCTGATGAGGAAACCGCAGCCTGGATACTGTCGCGCCTTTCGGCCAGGCAGGCAATAAACAGGTTAACGGTGGATCCTGTGCCGACGCCCACAATGGCGCCTTCCGGAATGAATTCCATGGCGGCCTCGGCCACCATTTTCTTTTTGCTGTCTTGGTTCATGCTAAATGCCTTCCCAAAAAAAATGCCCGCAAACGCGGGCACATAATACCAGTCCTGGGGCTAGTTCAGGCTTTATAAGTAGCCTGATTTAGTCCCATTTTTATTACTTTTTCTTGGAGCTAGCCTTTTTCTTCGAACTTGCCTTCTTTGCAGAGGCCTTTTTCTTCGAAGCTGCCTTTTTAGCTACCTTTTTCTTGGAAGCTTTCTTGGCAGGGGCTTTTTTCTTGGAAGCCGCCTTTTTGGCTACCTTCTTCTTGGCAACCTTCTTCTTAGCTACCTTCTTCTTGGCAACTTTCTTCTTAGCTACCTTCTTCTTGGCAACTTTCTTCTTGGCGGCTTTCTTAGCAACCTTTTTCTTGGCAACCTTCTTCTTGGCTGCCGGTTTCTTCGCTACTTTCTTCTTGGCAACCTTCTTCTTGGCTGCCGCTTTCTTCACTACTTTTTTCTTGGTAGCGACTTTTTTCTTAGTGGCGGGTTTCTTTGCCACTGCCTTCTTTACGACCGCTTTCTTTTTGGAAGCGACCTTCTTCTTGGAGGCACGTTTTTTAGTAGCCATCAGTTTTATTCTCCATGTCTAGGGTGTCCGAGACCGAGTATATACGACAAGAAAATGATATTGCCAACAAGTCAATGGTGCGATGAAGCAGATATCATGCTGCTATTTTAGGGTGAAAAGCAGGGCGGATTTTTCCCTGGATGATCCTGCGTGTCGTAACGGGTCCGTCGAACGGCTGTGCGTCGAACTGCTCGATAGCGAAATTAACCTGTAAATAAAGGCATTTAATCAGAAAGTGTTGTAATGAATTCCCACTGATCTTTGCTCACCGGCATCACGGATAGACGATTCCCTTTTCTCAGTAAAGCCATATCCGCCAACTCCTTACCGGCGAATTCTCTAAGCACTGCGAGCGGAATCGTTTTTTTGAATTTGCGCATGTAGCGCAAATCGACCATGAACCATCTCGGCTTATCCGGATCGCTCTTTGGGTCGTAGTGTTTGTCATCCAGGTCAAAGGCAGTGTGATCGGGGTAGCCTTCTCGCACGACTTTCATCACGCCAACGATTCCCGGAACGTCGGTATTCGAGTGATAGAAAAATGCCAGGTCACCTTTTTTCATCTGGTCGCGCATCATGTTTCGAGCCTGGTAATTCCGAACGCCATCCCAGTGCGTAGTCTTGTTTTTTTTCAGGTCATCGATACTGAATTCATCAGGTTCGGATTTGAGTAGCCAGTAGTTCACGTAATGCTCCATCGGTGATGCTAGATAATTTTCGAGGCAGGATACGATCCGCTTTCCGTCACGACGCTCCACAGCGGAACATCCCAGGGATCGACGGGGACCGCCGGAAATTTTTGGCATTCAAAGGCCACGCCGACCAGCCGGGGGCTGATCCAGTGCTTTCGGTAGGCCAAAAATCCAAAAGTTCGGTCGTAGTAGCCCGCTCCCATGCCAATCCGGTTGCCCTGGGGGTCAAAAGCGGCCAAGGGGGTGATTACCAGGTCCAATTCCCGGGGTGAAGCGGCAATCCGGGAGCCCCGTGCGGGTTGAATGGTTCCCAGGGGGCCGGGTTCCAGGGTGGTTTGGGCATCCAGCAGCGCAAAATTCATTGCCCTGGGATAGCGGCCTGGTAATTGGGGCAGGAAGATTTCCTTGCCCGCGCCCATGGCGGTCTCAAGTAGCGACAAACAGTCGACCTCTGAGTCCATCGGCAGGTACAGGGCGATGCGCCGCGCATTTCTGAAGCTCTTGCTTGCCGCAATACGTTGGCAAATACGTGCGGAGGCCCCGGTGTGTTCCTGGCGATCCAGGGCGCGGCGATTTTGCCTTGCCTGATTGCGTAGCTGTTTTTTTTCTTTGCCGTTCACACCAGGCCCGAATAAGGAGGCGCTTCCCGCCTGTGCCGTTACAGACTATTGCTCTCGAACCAGAGCAATAGGTGGGGCAGATCGCAGATTCGTCAGGCTTTCCGCCAGAAGCGGACTTGCGCACAGACATCTGCAGATATCCGCCCCGATACAAGTAATTAGGGTCGAGGGATCCCAGTCTGCATCGAACACTGCAGGAAGCGCCAATTCGATGGGGGACATTATAACCGGGCTATAACCGGGTTTGTCCCACTAAATATTGTTCGCACTGATACGGCGAGCTTAAAGCTCCAGTTGCCTGCCTGATTGCAGCGCAGTTTCCACGCGTTCGCGCATGGATTTGATGCGTAGGCCGTAATCATTGTCTATCAATTGTTCCTGGGATTTGCTGCCCAGCAGTTCGGCGGTAAGGTTCAGCGCGGTCATTACTGCGATTCTTTCCAGGCCAACCACCTTGCCTGCATCCCGGATCGAACGCATCTGGCCATTAAGGTAGTCCGCCGCATTCATCAGGGCTTCACGTTCCTTAATCGGGCAGGACACCTGGTATTCCTTCTCCAGTATGCGAACTGTGACCTGTACGAAATCGCTCATTACCCTTGCTCCATCGCCTTCAGGCGAGTGATCATGCCTTCAACCCTGGCGCGAACCTGTTCGTTCTTTTGAAGAAGTTGGGCGCGTTCACCGGTCAGCGCGTCCTGACGTTGCTTGAGGGATCGATTCTCCTCTTTCAGCACGTCAACTACGCCGACCAAATCATCAAGGCGCTGCTCCAGTGCCTTGAGCTCAACTTCAAATTGGTGTTCTGGTGACTTTTTGCTCATGGCGGAACTATAGAACCGGTGTGATTCCGGGTCAACGAGCCCGTTGCATCACTCTGGGTTACCGGCCCCGCCGGTGTTAGCATTGCCGGGTCTTTTCACCATTGTTAGCAGGGGTCCCCCGACCTTGAACGATATTACCTATGACGAACTGCGCAAGGCCGTTGAAAAGGCCGGAATTCAGCTCAGTGCCGCGGAACTGCATGGCGCCATCAGCGGGTTGGTTTGTGCCAGCTCGGAAAAGAATTTGAGTACCCTGTGGGACGTGTTGCTGGAAGGGCAGGCTCCCGAGGGGAACCTGGCCAGCCTGGCGGAGAAGGTTGCCCGCCAGACGGCCACCCAGCTCGAGGAGCGCCAGATGGAGTTCAGCCCAATGCTTCCCGACGATGATTCGGCCTTGATCGACCGGGCCGAGGAGTTGGCTTGCTGGTGCCAGAGCTTCCTTGCCGGCATGGGCGCTTCAGGCACCCTTAATAAGGACGCCATGGGCGAGCAGGTTGGCGAGATCGTGCTGGACTTCAGTCGCCTGGCCCAGGCCGGGTTTGATGAAGATGACGAGGATCAGGACGAGGACGAGGGCGAAAACGCCTTTGCCGAAATCCTGGAGTTTGTGCGCGTGGGCGCACAGCTGATTTATGAAGAGTTGGCGGGAAGTCTGGATATTCCTGATGCCGAGACCACTCTTCACTAACTAAAAATCACGGGAAGACGACGTTGAATCAGAAGGAATTTGCAAGAAGGCGCAAGCAGCTAATGCGCATGATGGGCCAGGGCGGAATCGCGATTTTGCCGGCGGCTCCTGTAAAGCTAAGGAACCGGGACGTCGAACATGACTACCGTCAGGAAAGTGACTTTCACTACCTGACCGGCTTTGCCGAGCCCGAGGCCGTGTTGGTGCTGATTCCCGGTCGCAAGCAGGCTGAATACATCTTGTTCTGCCGGGAACGTGATCCCTTGCGCGAGACCTGGGACGGTGCAAGAGCCGGGCAGGATGGCGCGGTGCAGGATTATGGTGCGGATGATGCGTTCCCCATCGGGGATGTGGATGACATTCTTCCCGGCCTGATCGAACAATGTGAACGGGTGTATTACACCCTGGGTGTCAGTCCCGAGTTTGACCAGCAGGTGGTGAGCTGGGTGCAGCAACTCAGGAAGCAGGTTAACCGCGGCACACACACGCCCCAGGAATTTATTGCCCTGGATCACCTGCTCCACGATATGCGCCTGTACAAGAGTCGCGCGGAAATTTCCGCCATGAGAAAGTCGGCCAAGATCGCGGCCCAGGCCCATGTGCGCTCCATCAAGGCCTGCCAGCCAGGTATGCGTGAGTACGAAATTCACGCTGACTTGATTCATGAGTTCCGTCGCCATGGCTGCGCACCCTCTTACTCGCCGATCGTCGGATCGGGTCCTAACAGTTGCGTGCTGCATTACAACCAGAATGATCGCTTGATGGAAGACGGCGACCTGCTGCTGGTTGATGCGGGCTGCGAGTTTGACTACTACGCTTCGGATATTACCCGTACCTATCCGGTGAACGGACGCTTCAGTCCCGAGCAAAAGGCAATCTATGAAGTTGTCCTGAAGGCCCAGTATTCGGCCATCGACAAGGTGCGTCCGGGCAACCACTGGAATGATCCCCACGATGCGGCAGTAAAGCTGATCACCGCCGGTCTCAAGGACCTGGGTTTGCTCAAGGGTCCGCTGTCCAAGTTGATAAAGGACGGCGCCTACAGCAAGTTCTTCATGCACCGCACCGGTCACTGGATCGGGCTTGATGTGCATGACGTGGGCGATTACAAGGTGGGTGATGAATGGCGGGTCCTGGAACCGGGAATGGTCCTGACCATCGAGCCGGGTATCTATATCCCCGCCGGTACCAAGGGTGTCGCCAAGAAATGGTGGAACATCGGTGTGCGTATCGAGGATGACGTATTGGTCACCAAGGATGGGCACGATGTGCTTAGCCACGGCGCGCCCAAGGAAATCGCCGACATTGAACAACTCATGGCCAGGGCGGGAAAGGTTGCCTGAGGCCGTCCGGGAGTAGCCTTAAACGTGGACAGGGACTTTGATCTCGTCATTGTTGGTGGCGGTATGGTGGGGGCCAGCCTGGCTGTTGCCCTGTCGCCGTTACCCTTGCGGGTGGCCCTGGTAGAAGCGTTCGCCCCCGACAGTGATGCGCAGCCCAGCTACGATGATCGTTGTACGGCGATATCCCACGGTAGCCAGGTGATCCTGAACACCATGGGTGTCTGGCAGGACATGCAAGCTGATGCCTCGCCTATTGCACGCATTCACGTCTCCGAGCAGGGTCGTCCGGGCATCGCACACATAGACGCCCGGGAGCAGGGCGTGCCGGCCCTGGGTTACGTGGTACCCAATCGCAGTGTTGGCAAGGCCTTGTGGAAGCGACTGCCGGCCCAATCCAACCTGCAAAGCTTCATGCCCGCAAAACTTGTTTCCATGGAGCCCGGCGAAAACGTCATGGAACTGGAACTGGAGCAGGCTGATGGCCAGCTGCTGTCAGTGAGCGCCCGATTGGTTGTGGCGGTTGATGGTGCGCGCTCGGTAACCCGGGAAATGGCGGGTATCGATTCGGATGTCCTGGATTACCAGCAGACCGCGATTATCTGTAATGTGACGCCGGAACAGGATCACCAGGGCCAGGCGTTCGAACGCTTCACCACTAGCGGCCCGCTGGCGGTGCTTCCGCTTGGAGAGAAGCGCTGCAGTGTTGTCTGGACCGTCAAGCGCGAGCTCGCTGAATCGATCATGGATCTTGATGACGAGAATTTTCTGCTACGCCTGCAGGAGCACTTCGGCTATCGCCTGGGTCGCTTGCTGATGGTGGGACAGCGATCAAGCTACCCGCTGTATCGGGTCAAGGCCCGGCAACAACTTGCCCGGCGCCTGGTGGTCCTGGGTAACGCCGCCCACAACCTCCATCCAGTGGCCGGCCAGGGTTTTAACCTCAGTCTTCGGGATGTGGCGGCTCTTGCCGAGGTGATGGCTTCCCTGGAAGGTGTGGATCCTGGCGCCGCAGCGATGCTGGAGCAGTACCTGGAGTGGCGACGTGAGGACCAGGACAAGGTGCTGGGTTTCACCCACGGGCTGGTGCGTCTGTTTACCAGCCCCCTTGCTCCGCTGAGATTGGCTCGCAGTGTCGGCTTGTTGTCCTTTGACCTGGTGCCCGGCGCCAGGAAACTGTTTGCCCGCCATACCATGGGTAGAGCAGGCAGACTGCCTCGCCTGGCCAGGGGAGTGCCCCTGGTATGAAGGCCCTGGGCAAAAAAGATTTCGACCTGATCATTGCCGGTGGCGGAATGGTTGGCTCCGCGCTGGCTTGCCTGGTGGCCGCACAATCTCCGCAAACCCGGGTCTGTGTTTTGGAGCCCCGGCCACCGGAATGCCCTGCGGATGACAAGGGTTGGGCCCTGAGGGTGTCGGCGATCTCCCGGGCGTCCCAGGCGGTGCTTGAGCATGCCGGCGCATGGGCGACGATCGCCGCAGGGCGAATTTCGCCTTATCGCCGGATGATGGTCTGGGAGGGAGATGATCCCGGCCGCGGATTGAGCTTCGGTGCCGAGGATGTAGGCGAGTCCGAGTTGGGCCACATTATTGAAAACGCCCTGGTTCAGTGGGCCCTTGCACGGCGCCTGGAGCAACTTCCCAACGTGGTGCTTATCCCGGCTGCGGTGGAGGCGGTGGGTGTTGAGCCTGCGCAAGTTACCGTGATTGCAGCTGGCCATGGAACCATAGCCGGCAGGCTGTTGGTGGGGGCCGACGGTGCAGGGTCGCCGACCCGTTCCATGATGGATATTTCCACCCGGGGCTGGAGTTATCACCAGCGGGCAATCGTCACCACGATAGGTACCGAACGCGCTCACAAGGACACGGCGTTCCAACGCTTTTTGCCCGGTGGTCCTATCGCATTTCTTCCCTTGTGCGACGGCAGTATCTCGATTGTCTGGTCCACCCCGGAGGAAGACACCGATGCCTTGCTCGCGCTGGACGACGAGGCCTTCATGGAGGCGCTGAGCGAGGCCAGCGGCCAGGTGCTGGGAAAGGTGGTTACCCTGGGCAAGCGAGCGGCTTTTCCATTGCGGGCCCAGTATGCGACCCGGTACACGGATAAACGGTTTGCCCTGATCGGGGACGCGGCCCACGCAGTGCATCCGCTGGCGGGGCAGGGCGTGAATCTTGGCTACCTGGATGTGGCAGTCATGGCGGAGGTGTTCCTTGAATCTCTTTCCCAGGGGCGGGATCCTGGTGATGCGCGCTGCCTGCGGAAATATGAACGCTGGCGAAAGGGTGAGAACCTTGCCATGCTGGCGGCTATAGATGGGTTGGGACGCGCCTACAAGGTTGGCAGCGGACCGCTACCCTATCTTCGCAAGATCGGTGTGGACCTGTTGGGTCGCACGCCGATGGCGAGAGAATTGTTTGTTCGCAGGGCTATGGGACTGGCCGGAGATCTTCCGCGCTGGGCCGTCGCATAGCCCCCCGGGACAGAGCACCTGAAGGAGTAGATACATAATGCCCACCCAGAAACTGGAAAAATTGCTGCAGGAACTGGAAGAGCAGATCGAGAACGAGGCGCTGGAGAGCGATGATCTAAAGCGTCAATTGAAAGATCTTAGAGGCTCTATCGAACGCAGCATGGCCGGTCAGAAAGAAGATGAGCCAGAGACCCTGGTTGAGAGCGCCATGGAGTCGTTACGGGAGTTCGAGGATTCCCACCCCACGCTGACCATGACCCTGGGGCGCATCATGGACCAGTTGAGCAAACTGGGAATCTGAATGGCCAGGCCCGGAAGTTAGCGGGCCGCTTCTACATGGCGCTAGCTGGCCAGGGCGTCGATTTTCGCCGCGCAGATAAAGTCATTGTCAGACAATCCCTTGATCGCGTGAGTTGTGTATCGCACCACGCAACGACTGTACCCCACTTCCATATCCGGATGGTGATCCTCGTTGTTGGCGATCCACGCCACGGCGTTTACAAAACTGATGGTCTTGTAATAACTCTTGAAGCGGAATGTCCGCGCGATCTGCAGGCCGTCCTCGCTTAGTTCCCAGCCCGAATCGATCTGATTGAGTAAGGCTTGCGCCTGGTTTCTGTCCAGTGCGGGTATGCCGCCCTCGCAGGGAACGCAGTGTCGTTGTTGCAAGTCGCTCATTGATTGTTTTCTTCTATTTGAATTTCCAGCATCTTGTCTGTCATCCATCGCTGCATGCGTTTTTCCAGTAAATCCAGGGGCAGGGCGCCTGCGCTAAGCAGGACGTCATGAAACTCTTTTATATTAAATGCTGCACCCAGCCTGGTACTGGCGGTTTCACGTAACTGCTTGATGCGAATTTCTCCGATCTTGTAGGCCAGCGCCTGGCCGGGCCAGGCAATGTAGCGGTCGATCTCGTTGACGATATCCAGTTCACTCTTGGCGGCGTTTTCCTTGAAGAAATCGATGGCCTGCTGACGAGACCAGCCACGGTAATGAATGCCGGTATCAACAACCAGTCGGACTGCCCGCCACATTTCATAGGTTAGTTGCCCGAAGCGTGAGTAAGGATCCTTGTACAGGCCCAACTCGGCACCGAGACTCTCGCTGTACAGGCCCCAGCCCTCTACAAACGCGGTGGCGCCCTGGTAGCGTCGGAATTTTGGAATGTCACCCAGTTCCTGGGCCAGTGCGATTTGCAGGTGATGACCGGGCATGGCCTCGTGCACCGTGAGGACTTCAATTTCGTACTTGGGCCGGGTTTCCGGACGGTACAGGTTCACGTAGTAGTAACCGGCGCGACTGCCATCGGCGGCGGGACGCATGTAATAGGCAGTGGTTGTGTCCGGTGCGCTGGCCTCGGGTATCGGACGTACCCCATAAGGCGTCCTGGGCAACTTGCCAAACAGCTTCACCAGTTCAGGATCTATTCGTTTGCTGGTCGCAAGGTAGGCCTGGTACAGGTCCTCGGGATCCTCGTAATAAAACTGGGGATCGGTGCGCAGGAAGTGCAGAAAATCGCTGAAACTTCCCTTGAACTGTAGCTCCTCGATAATTTCCTGCATCTGCCCGCGGATGCGCTTTACCTCGTCCAGACCCAGTTGGTGTATCTGGTCCGGCGTCAGCTCAGTACTGGTGTAAATGCGCGTCCTGAATTCGTAAAAACTTCGCCCCTCGGGCAGGCCCCATGCGCCAACCGTATTGCGACAGGCCGGCAGGTATTCGTTGACAAAGAAGTTGTGAAAGTCCCGGTAGGCGGGTATCACCACTTCCACAATCGTCTTGCGGGCAATTTGCTGCAGCCTGTCCTGGTCGTCCGGGCTGACCGTATCGGGAAACTCCAGGAAGGGTTTGTAGAATGGGCTGCTGGTCGGGTCGCTGACCAGCTGCTGTTCGATCTGGGCAGGGATTCTTTCCATGATGATCCTTGGCTGCACCCATCCCTCATTCATTCCCTGGCGCATCAAGGCGATATTCTGTTGCACCAGTATTCCAATACTTCTCAGCCGTGCTATCCAGTTTGCATAGTCCTTGAGGGAGGTAAAAGGCGCGGCCGCCGCCAACTGGTCGGCGCTTTGTACACCACCACGCTGGTTTACCGGCATCAGCCAGGTGCGATACTTCCATGCCTCCATGCGTCTTTGGTAGGCCTGTTCGAAAAGATCGAAATTCAGCTGCTCCTCGTCCGGGAGCAAGTCCCTGTTCACCTTGGCAAGCTGGACAAGGAATTGCCCTTCGGCCAGGTGGGCCTCGCTCAGGGCCTTGACGGAATAGTCCTCCCAGCGATGGTTGTAACGGGGATCACCCAGCCGGGTGGCCATCTCCGGATATTGTTTCAGATCGTATTCCCAGGCCTGCTCAAACAGGCTGTGCAGCTTGGCGGTTTCTGCCTCGATATCCGTTGGGGATTGCGCAAAAAGTGGGCCGGCAAGGCAAAGCAGGGTAATAAAAAGCAGTTTCTTCATAGGGATCATCACCGAAAGCGTAATATTTGCAACGTTTCTGAAGGTACTCATTGTGAGCAAGGGCGAGGTTTTGGGCAACAGTAGAGGACCTTGACCGGATGGGCTATTATTCCCAGTTCCAATCATACGGCTTCCCTGGAGAGATCCCATTTGCACAAATACGGTGCGAAATG
>Ga0316188_10001472_pt1 | contig 11154 bp, 12 predicted proteins | sample Phiworburrow1_MG_FD_204933 | JGI IMG/M metagenome (GOLD analysis project Ga0316188, IMG submission 204933) | Coastal sediment microbial communities from Maine, United States - Phippsburg worm burrow 1 | ecosystem: Environmental > Aquatic > Marine > Coastal > Sediment | place: USA: Maine... | reverse complement strand
GAGAGAGTAAAGGAGTAAAGCTTAAATGTTACTTTAATTTTAGGGAACCTTCAATAAAAATATGAGGCTATAGCTTCCGTGATGATTTAACTCCAAGCCAGACTCACAATTAAGAAGGACTATTAAGTAAAAGAAGGTAAAATTATAATAAAAAATATAATCAGTGTAAAAAGATTGTATTGGATTTTTAGAATATAAAATTAATTGGTATAATTATATTAGGATTAATTTATAAATCTGTATAGTTATTTTAGGACGAGTCAACAGTATAGATAAAGCATAGATAAAGCATAGATAAGCCTAGGATAAAGCATAGATAGTGTATGAAAACAATGAAAATAGTAAGAGCCTGCATATATCCAAAAGACATTCAATGCATCACAGGCAGAAGTGAAGGTTATGAAGGTAAATTACTCAATGAAATCATAGTTCAATTTGGAATGCAATCATATCGGTTTATGACTTCAGAAGAATTTGCTGCTTATTCCTGCATCACGCTTTAAACAGTCAATGAGTATTTACAAAAAGTTTCATAGTCTTTGATATGACTTGAGGCTATTTGTAGTCCTAAAAATCGTATCTTCGATAGTAAGATTGAGAGTTAAATACTATTAAAGTAAATCATATTATAGATCAACAAATCTGTCAAACACTATTACAAGAAGTAGAGGGACGCTAATAAATATAGGGCTTAGAGCATTTAGTTAGAATCCTAGTGTCACATCATAATAAAACCTACTGAATTCCAGTAGGTTTTATTTATGTAATTTGAAGATGTTTTAGAAAGGTTTTAGTCTTGTTTCTTATAAAGTTTATTTAAACATGCTGATCTAAAAGAATGGGATTTCCATCAGGGTCAATAACAACAATACTCGCAGGTCCTGTAGTGTTTTTGTCAATTTCGGTTTCAATAGTAATCCCTTTATTTTTGAGTTGCTCCTGAATAGCTCTAACATCAGTAAATGAATCAAGCTTTGTTGCTTTCTCATCCCAACCAGGATTGAAGGTTAAAATATTTTTTTCGAACATTCCTTGAAAAAGTCCTATAATTGTACTTTCGTTTTTCATGATTAAATAGTTGTTATTTATATCACCAGCAAAGACTGTAAAACCTAAGTTTTCATAAAACAATTTGGAAGCCCGAATATCTTTAACATTAAGGCTTATTGAAAATGTACCTAATTTCATAATTGATACTTTTTAATGAATAGATTATATTAAGATAAAGTTATTTATTTCTGGCATTCAATCCAAAATCTTGTTCTACTGCTTTGTACCAATCTTCATCATTAGCAGCATTCCAGTTTATCCATTCTTCATCAGACATAGATTTTCTCCATTCAAGAAATGGTGCTGAATCTGGCCCAACCGGATGTCTTAATTTCCAAGTTTCACTTGCTGTAATTTCCAAAATTTTATCGGCAACCAATGTCGCTGAGGTTGGTGTTTCTAAAGAAGCTTTAAAAAGACCTCCAAATCGTTTAGTATGTGGATATATAGAATCACTAGCAACTGAGATATTTTTTGCCATATCTGTATTTATAATACCTGGTTCAACTATTGCAACCCGTATATTGAATGGTTTAACTTCTTGCGCCAGCGATTCACTAATGGCTTCAAGTGCAAATTTACTAGCGGCATAAGCTCCTAACGGACTGTTTGCAATATGACCTGCAACAGATGCAACATTAATAATACAACCTTTTTTGTTTTTACGCATTAGAGGTAATACACCTTTTACACAGCGAATGACACCAAAATAATTGGTTTCCATAATTGCTTTAAAATAACTCATTGGCATTTCTTCAGTAGAACCATGTCGCTCAATTCCTGCATTGTTCACCAAAACATCAATAAATCCAACTTCCTTAAGAATAGCTGACATTGCTTTTTCAACTGATTCATCAGAGTCAACATCCATTTCTGAAAGTGAAATATTTAGCGACTCTTTTTCAATAATTTTTTTAAAATCAGTAGCGTTTTTAGTATTTCGCATCGTAGCAAATACTTGATAGCCTTTACGACCAAATGCCAATGCGGTTTCAAGGCCAATGCCTCTGCTTGCTCCTGTAATTAGTACTGTTTTCATAATATATTGATTTTGATTAGTTAGTAATTTATTTGGGGTTTTTGCTTGTTTTTAATTAAAAATTTTCATCATTTACATCTTTAACAAATTTTATTAAGCCTGTAAAATATGTTTTTTGGTCATCGTATTGTGAACAATGACTCCCGTTAGCACATAATAAAAAGCGACCGTTTTGAAATTCTTTAGACATCCATTCCATGTATTTAGGATCCATAGTATCATTGGTTGCTCCAATAATCAATGTTGGTACTTTAATGGTTTTTAGTTTTTGGGAAACATCCCAGCCTTTTAATGTGGCATTTCCTGTAACACCAAATTCACTATGTCCTTGCATATAAACATATATGTTTGGATTTAGGTGATTAAAAGCACGATTGATAGATTCTGGCCATTCATTCAAGGGTAATCTTAATATATGTTTTGTATAGTAATGTTGCATAACGAGTTCAGTATATTTTGGATTACTAAAATCGTTATTGGCTTCCATTTCCTTTATTTCTTTGTAAACTTCTGGTGGTAATTGAGGCCCTAATACTTCAGCAGCATATTTTTCGTATTCAGGAATACTTGCCATCATATTTGAAATAATGAGTCCTTTTAAATTGTCTTGATATTTTAGCGCATATTCCATAGCTAAAATTCCACCCCATGATTGTCCCAAAAGATAAAAGTTGTCTTTGTTTAAATTCAGTGCTTTTCGAACCTGTTCAACTTCTTCAACAAAATGTTCAGTTGTCCAAAGTGTTGAATCATTAGGCTTATCACTATAATATGAATCCAACTGATCATAATAGATGTATTCAATTTCTTCATTTGGAAGATAGCCATCAAAACACTCAAAAAATTCATGTGTTCCTCCTGGACCACCATGAAGTAATAACACTTTCATTTTTGGATTGTTACCAACTCGTTTAGTCCAAACATTAAAAGTCCCTTTAGGCGTAGTGATAGGAATCATTTTAATGCCTCCAGTAAATTGGTCGTCGCTGTTGGAATAATCTAAATAAGTTGATTTCTTGATTAATTCTGATGTTGTTTCTAACTTTTCTTTGCAGCCTAATAGAAGCCCCAAGGAAATTAAGAGATAAAAAATAGTATTTTTCATTAGTATGGTTTTATAAAGAGAATTTAAACTTTCATAATTTTATTTAATGCGTTTTTTTAATTTGCTTTATGAACTTCCAATTCAATTTCAATCATAAATTCTGGTAATGCCAATTCTTTTACACCAAGCCAAGAACCTGTTGGAAATTGTTTTGTGTAAATCTCATTTCTATAGGCTGCGTTTTCAAGAAACAAGGGCATATTGGTTGTGAAAATATTTTCAACAACAACGTCATCAAAAGTGCAATTATAGTGTTTTAAGATTTTGTCTAAATCAGCATAACAATTTTTCATTTGTTGCAATAAATCTCCTGTAGCAGTTGGTACACCTGCGTCGTCCATACTTACAGCACCTGAAATTTTAATATCGTTACCAATTTTTACAGCATGTGTATAGCCATATGCTTTTTCGGTTTCGGGACGAAGAGAAAAGTATTCGGGAACTTCTTCTTGAACTACAGGCACCGTGGTTGGTATTGTTTTTTGGTTACAGCTAATTGCTAAAGTGGTTAAAAATAGCGTTGCAAGTCCAATGACTAAATTTTTATTTGTTTTCATAATTTGATTGTTTTTAAAGTTTAATAGTTGTTATTATAATTCTATTTTGTTAAATGTATCTATAGTTTCTCTTTGTTTTTTAAAATTTATTAGTTTGATAAAAAATATGGTTAGTAAAGGTGATAATGCTGTAATTAATAAAACATATTCCCAAGACATAACTTCTTTTAAAGTACCTACTAGTCCAGAACCAGCGGCACGTCCCATATTAGAAAAAGCCATAAAAAGGGTGAATTGTGTAGCAGCAACAGTTTGCCAACATAATTTCATACTAGCTGCAAACATGGCAATACAGAGAAATGTATAAAATAAATAGTATAACAAAATGAACCCAAATATAAATTTATCATTTCCCCATAAATCGGGTAATAATGCAAGACCAGTTATTAGTATTATGGTTGCGATGAGGTAAATAATGATCATTTTTTTATCACCAAAAAAATCAACTAGAGCACCTCCAGCAAACATTCCAAAGAAACCTCCAACTACTGTAGTTATTGAATATACTTGTGAAAACGAAGTGTTTGTCCAACCTAATTCTTGAATGGTGAAAATTGGCAAAAAAGTGTCGATTAAACCATACATGGCACCATTAATAATTGATGCAATACACATAAAAATGGTTGATGGTAAAATGATTACTTTAAATAGGTTTTTAAATATTTGACCCCAACTCTCTAATTGAGCATTTTTAGATTCTTGTGAAGGCTCACCTTTTGTCCAAGGCATTATTTTTTCACCAGGTCTTTCCCTAAAAAAAATTGGAACTAAAATTATGAAAGCAACCGCAATTGATAAAGAGGAAATTGCGGTTGTAAAACCCAATAAATTAATTAAAGCTGTTCCAATAACTAATGATAATGATGTGCCAATAATTTTTGATCCCCACATTAATCCATTAGCGCGGGCTTGTTGGTCAATAGGTACAACATCTATTACCATACCATCTGTAGCGACATCTTGAAAAGCTCCAAAAAAGCTAATAAAAAACCCTGCAATCATTAATCCATTTAAATTATTTAATGGGTCATCTACCAAACCAATAGCCAAAAAACTTACAATTAACCCTAATTGTCCAAAAATTACCCAAGGACGTTTACGCCCCATAGATAATATGGTAAATCTATCCATGAGTGGTGCAATAAGAATTTTAAAACTCCACGGGATACCAATTACTGCAACAAAGCTGGCAATTTCTAAAGGTGTTTTATTATTCATGGCTAACCATGCTGGAATAGCAAAAAAAGTGATACCTTCAGGAATACCCTGAGCCATATATAATGCTGAAAAGGTCAAGTATCTTATAACTGGATTTTCGGTTAAAAACAAATTGTTTTGTTTTAAATATGCTTTTACTGGAATCATTGGTTTTGTGTTTTTAAGTGAATTTATTTTGATTTATATTTTGCTTCATTGGCTTTTAAATCTTCATCTAATGCATAGCCATCATCAATTGATTTCATTAAAATATCGTTGTGAGTGTCCACTAAAATTGCATTTTTATGAATTTTTTGATATGCTTGAGCCATAAGGTTTTGTGTGAATAGGATACTGATAATTACAAGTTTAAGTTTCATATATTTTTTAGCAATTTTTAAACAATTTACATTGTTGGCTGTTTATATTATTAATAAAAGCCTAATTTTTAAGTTTATAACGGTGTAATGAACTTGAACCTTTTGAATAAGGATATTTTCCGGAAGTCCAATAAACATATTCTTCTTTAGTGTCTAGGGTACAATTAGAAGTGAATTCAGGAGTTTGGATGTGCCCTAAAAGAGTTCCTTTTGGAGAAACAAACCAAATACCATTGTAACCAGAGAGCAGAATAACACCTTTCTTGGAAACTGTCATGCCATCAAAAAATGGCATTGATGAAGCAACAGTTCTATCTACAATTCCTTTAAGATCAAAGAAATCAACCGATTTATTAATAGTACCTGCATTGCTTAATTCATAGCAAAGTAACTTTCCTTTTTCACAGTCTGCAACATATAAAAGTTTTGAATCAATAGATAATCCAATACCGTTAGGTCGTTGAATGCTGTCAATCAATAATTCAATCGTATTGTTTTCAAATTTATAAACGCCATTAAATGGTAATTCTTTTTGAAGATCAGCATCTGCATTTGTAAGTCCATAAGGTGGATCTGTAAAATACAATACACCTTTGGAGTTAAAAACAGCATCATTTGGACTGTTGAATTTTTTACCTTCAAAGTTTGTTACTAAATCGGTTATTGTTTTATTTGAAGCGGGATTGATAATTTTACCAATCTGCCTTTTTGTTTCACTTGTTGAAGCATAATTCCCTTGCATTAAAATTAAATCTCCATTTTTGTCAAGTAGTAATCCATTTGAAAACCCCGATGGCTCTAACCAAATAGAAAGGCCTTTAGTTTCATTCCAAAAGTAAATCCTGTTTTCTGGAATATCAGAAAAAAGTAATCCGTTTAGGGCATCAACCCATACTGGACCTTCAAGAAAGTATTTATTAGAAACAATTTCTTCAATCTTATTTTTACTTGAAAAATAGTTATCAAATTCCTTATTAAAAACAAATAATTCAGGAAATGTAATGTGTTCTTTTTGCTTTGTAGGATTGTTCTGAGCTGAAATAATTGTGCTAAAAGTCAATAAAATAGTTAGCACGTAATAATACATGTTATTTTTCATTTTTTTAGTTAGCGTTAGTTTTGCCTACTCTAAATTGGTTTTCGGCTTTCCCAAAAATGTAATACTAAAAAACATTACCCTCTGTTTTTTAGCAAGTTAAGTAAATATAGACTTTTTTTGTTTTAAAAAAAGATTTTTTTTAAATGGAATCAAAAAGGTAGTTAATACCATGTAGTGAAATTGCAGTTCTTTAGCAATGGGAAAAAAGCTATAACTTACGTCTAGAAATCAACTATTATTTGAAAAATAATAGGCTATTTCAAGATTATCCATAAATTATAAATTCAGAGAAATCAACTGGTTATTACTGCTATCGTTTTGGCTATAAAAATAGGTTCATGTTCATTTTTTTTAAATGAAATAGGGCGGAATGTTAAAAAACGCTCAGTGAATATTTTTGGAGAAAATACTTGCTGGCGTGAAGTTAAAGAAAATTGTTCTTAATTTTTATTTTCAGAAATCCAAAATAAACTTCAACTTTTTAATTAAATAATAGGCACACTCGACCTGATACTTTGAAACGAATTTGAATGAAGCAGTTTAAATTTTATCAATTATAATCCTATTTCTACGGATTTTAATTTTCCCTTCATTTTCAAGTACTTTTAATAAACGTGATACTACCACTCTTGAAGTGTTAATATCACCTGCGATTTCTTGATGGGTTATAATTAAAACATTGTCGTTCATGATTTTAACCTTGTCTGTTAAGTATTTGTGCAACCTATCATCTAATTTCATAAATGCCAAGCTATCAATAGATTCTACCATTTCAATTAAGCGCATATGGTAGCTATCTATTACAAATTCTCTCCAGGATTTATATTTCTGAAGCCATAAATCAATTTTATCAACAGGGACAAAAATACCTTCAGTATCTTTTTCAGTAATACCTCTAAACATACTTTTACTTCGGTTGATACAGTTTATAAATGAAATAGCACAGGTATCACCTTTTTCTAAAAAGTATAAAGCAATTTCATCACCATTTTTATCTTCTCTAATAATTTTCACTGCACCGTTTAAAATTAATGGTACGTGTGTCATTTTATCGCCAATATCAATTAAAAGTTCATGGCTCTTTATGGTTCTTAAAATCCCATTATCAATAATCTCATTAATCAATTCTTTTTCAAAAATAGTTGAATAGTAATCGTTTAATTTTTCCCTTAAAACTTCTCTATCTGTAGTCATTATATTTTCAATTACATGGCTTTGAAACAAAGTTACAAATAGTCATAAAAAAAACCCCTGATAATTATCAGGAGCTTAATTTCAAATAACTAATTAACCAATTTAGAATTTTATTTGCATTTGAAATAACAATGCGTCATTTTTGAAAGTTGGTGTTTCTGTTTTATTTTGGTAGTTAACTTGTAACCTAGTGTAATCGTTAAAGAAATAGTTAATACCAAGAGTCATCATTTCTTGATAGCCTAAGTAATTAATATCTGTATCAGCATCAAAGTATTCGTATTTAAATACAGGTTGTAATTTAATTTTTGACATATAAGAAAGCATTATATAAGCACCTTGTCTTTCTGGACCTAACTCTACTGGAACTGCTCCACAACCACCACCTGCAGCTCTGTTGTAATCACCTTCGTCGTGAATATATTCACCTTGTAAAGCAAAACCTTCATAATTAGCTAAGAATTCAAAACCGTAAGTTGTTCTGTCAGTTTCATTATTATTTGGATAACCATACCTATAACTAGCTCCAACTGCTAAAAAATCAAAAGGTTTATAAGTTAATCTACTAATTATGTCTTTTCTAGTATTGTTATCTACAACACCTAATCCTCTACCATTCATTAAAGCAATTCTATATTCAAATTTAGTTGTTCCATCTCCACCTAATAACATAATACCATAGTCTCTTTGTGGTGAAACCAATTGGTCAACAACAATAGCTCTATCAATAGTCATTAAATTGTGGCAAGCAGTTACACTTTCCAAACTGAAAGGTTGCTTATATGAACCTAATGAAGCTTTAGCCCATTTGTATTTATCATAAGTAACAAAGGCGTCTAATAAATAGACATTACCATCTGCTGAAATAAAATCACTTGTTTCTAATGAAAAATAGTATGAAAAACTGCGACTAGCTCTACCTCTTACACCAAATCTTGCTCTTTTGAAATTGAAAGTATTATTTGCAGGCTCAGTAAAATTTGCTACAAATTGTGGTTGAATATAACCAAAGAAAACCATACTATTTGTTTTTGGTACACCAGAATCAGTTGAGTTTGTAGGTAAATCACCTTCACAACCTTGCGCGAAGGCAGAATTAAATGAAAATGTAAGTATGAACGTAAAAAGAATTATAATTTTTGTCTTCATTTGAGTTGATTTTAAAAAGCCCTAAAATGCATGTTACTTATTGGTAAATAAAAAACATCATTAAATTTTAAACATGGTTTATAATTGATTTTAGGGCTTAAGTTTTTATATAATTTTAAGATTAATTATTGTACTAATGGTAAAGTTTTTGGTTTTGAATCAACATTCCACTGATTAGATTTCCAAGCAGTATTTGAGTGATATAAACCATTCATACCAAATGATAAGCTGTAAGCATCGTAACCTAAAACTCTTAAACAAGCAGTTACAACAGCTGAAGTTTGACCAGTGTAGCAGTATGTTGCAATTTTAGCTCCAGCAGCGGGATTTAATCCTTTATAAGAGTTGTCAGCCAATGTTAGCGGTAAAATTTTATTAGCTGTATCTAAATGTCCAAATGCTAAATAATCTTCTGAATTGAAATAATTATTGATAAAATAGTTGTTTGGATTTGCCAATACATCAGAATTTTTTACGGTTTTAAAACCATCCTGTACAGCCAATTCAACTCTGCTTTTTAAAATTGTAGCACCATCTTGTGATAAACTTGAAATTGCAGGATCGCTATATACCATAGGTGCAGGAGCTGCTGTATATTTCCAATTTGGACTGTCTTTAGCGATGTCTCCTGTAGCATTATTCCAAGGGCCTGCAGTTGTAGGATTCCATCCAGACATACCCCATTTTAAAGCTTGCGTTTCACTAAAGCCATACATACGCATTAAAGCAGTTGCATAACAAGCAGTTTGCCCTGTGTAACATACTACTAAAACAGGTTTTGAACCCGCTGCAGCGCCTTCAGCTAAAATGTTTGCAAAAGGAACGTTTTTAGCTCCTTGGATATGACCCGCAGCAAAAGCTTCTGCTGTTCTAATATCAATAATATAATATTTAGCTAAGAAAGCAGTTAAAGCAAGAGCATCATCATTTGCAGGTGCTCCCTGAACAAACATTGCTCCTGCTGGGCTTTTTATAATTTTATCAATATCTAAGTTGTTGTTAATCATATAATCTTTTAATACAGTAAAAGTGGGTGTAATAACTACATCTGGGTCGTCACCTTTATCACAAGATGTTAAAAGAAGAGAAGGGATAAGTAAAAGACCTATTAATAATAATGATAATTTTTTCATGATTTGTTTATTTAATTTTGAATTATTGTTTGTTTATATTTATTCTACTACTGGGAAATTGTTAATTTCTTTAGCTGACCAGCCGTTCCAGCCTTTTTCAACCAATGTTGAATTCATAAAGCTGTTTGAGCCATAAGCTAAGTTGTAAACATCATAGCCTAATACTTGTAAATAAGCAATTGCATAAGCTGATGATAAACCTGTATCGCAGGCTACAACAATTTTCTTGTCTGTTGGAAGTGTATATAAATTAGCATCAGAAGCTAAAGACTTTGGTGCGTATTGAATTGCTCCTTTAATATGTCCTGCATTGTAATTATCCTCAGTTACATAATTAACAATAAAGTAATCTTCAGGTGTTGTAAAAGCATCAGCTGATTTTACTATATAATCTTTGTAAGGTTTTTCAAAAGCTTCTTTGATACGAGCTTGTAAAATTTCTTTTACATCAACTTTTCCTGTATTAATTGTTGGAGTTGCACCTTTTTCAGGCATTGGGTTTGCTGTGGTTTCTAGTTGGTCAGTAAATTCATCTTTTGAATTTTTCACCCAATAATTAGTTGCAAACTCTTCATTCCAAGAACCCATTCCCCATTTTAGACTATAAACATTGTTAAATCCATATAATCTTAATAAGCTAGCATAGTAAGAAGCTGATTGACCTGAATAACATACAATGGTTATTTTATCAAAAGCTGATGGGTCAATTTTAGTTTCAAAATAGGTTAATAAATCTGGACCTTTTACATTTTTTGAACCTTTAATATGTCCGTAAGCAAACCAGTCTTCACTTCTTATATCTAAAACTAGATATTTGTCGTTTTTAAGGTTGTCTTTAATTTCTGGTGCAAAAAGAATAGCAGGTGCATCGGTATTTATAAAATTACCGTTTGCTTCTAAATATTGAACCAAAAGTTCAAATTCTGAAGGCGGATTTACAGCTTGTTTTTCGGTGCTTTTAAAGCTACTAAAAAGTGTAGTAACTATTAAAAGCAATACTAAGAATGATGTTACTTTTTTCATGTTTTAATTGTTTAAAATTAATGTTGTTTTTATGTCGTAAAACTAATTGCGAAAACGTTTTTGTTTTATGATAAAAATCATAAATTGTTAGTATATAATTATTCTTTGTAGCTACATTTGTTACATATAAACGTAACAAATGTAACACATAAAACATCTGATAATCAAATAGTTATGATTTACAAATAAAATTTAAGGGTGAGCGGCTCACAATTTTGATTCTTTGAA
>Ga0316188_10001471_pt1 | contig 11154 bp, 7 predicted proteins | sample Phiworburrow1_MG_FD_204933 | JGI IMG/M metagenome (GOLD analysis project Ga0316188, IMG submission 204933) | Coastal sediment microbial communities from Maine, United States - Phippsburg worm burrow 1 | ecosystem: Environmental > Aquatic > Marine > Coastal > Sediment | place: USA: Maine... | reverse complement strand
GCCCCCGACGCTCAGGCAGAGCGACCTCGGATTCCGCCTGGCGCGCGATTACGACTAGCGCAACAGCCGGCAGTGGCTGAGGCGGGCGGTCCGGACGGCGGCATATCCCTTTTGAAAACGCCGTGAATCCTTCCCTGGAGGCTCCGCGGCGACATCCCTGTCGCCGACGGTTTCAAAAGGGACATGCCGCCGCCCCTCCCTGGTGACGGCCACCCAACTGGCGCGCCGTCAGATCAATCGGATCGTGCGCCACACACCCTGCCGCCAGCGCAGGTACAGCGCCACGCCGATCACGAACGAGTAGATGGCCAGTGCGCTCCAGCCGCCGATGGAGCCGAAGCCGAAGCCGGGACCGCCGAACCAACCCTGGCCGGGCTCGAAGGTGAGCAGGTAGGTCAGCGGCATGAACAGGCCGAAGCCGAAGCCGACGACCAGCACTGCGGGAATCCTGACGTCGCCGGCCCCCCGCAGGCAGAAATTCGACGAGAAGTTCAGGCCGTCGGTGAACTGGTAGAGCGCCGCGATCCACAGGAGCTTGACGGACAGCGCGATCACCGTGCCGGCATTCGGGTCGGCGCCGTTGACGAACAGCGGCACGAGCACCGAGCCGGCTAGCGCCATCAGCAGGCCAAGGCCGCCCATCGACAGCGAGACCACGGCGATCATCCGCGTACCGAGGCGCTCGGCCCAGTCGCGATCCCCGGCGCCGATGGACTGGCCAACCAGCGTGGTCCCCGCCAAAGCCAGGCCGATGCCGGGCATGTAGGCGATCGAAGTCGAGACCATCACGATCTGCGTGGCCGCGCCGTCCACGGCGCCCAGGCGCACCTGCATCAACTGGAACAGCGCGGCAGCCAGCAGGTCGGCACTGCCGGTCGCGGCCATCGGGATGCCGAGCTTCATCTGCCGCCAGATCACGCCGAAGCGTGGCCGCCAGGTCAGCGTGGGGCGAAGGCGCGCCGCATCCACCCGCAACATCAGGAAGGCGGCCATGGCGATGCCGGCCGCCTGGGCGCAGGTCGTCGCCCAGGCAGCGCCGGAAATTCCCCAGCCCAGCTGGAAGATGAACAGTTCGTTCAGCACGACGTTGCCAACGGCGACCACCAGGGTCACCAGCAGGGGCAGGCGCGTGTGGCCGATGCCGTTGAAGTAGGCGGTCATGCCCCACAGGGCGGCGGCGAGAGGTCCGCCCATCATGCGCGGCTGCCAGTAGTCGAGTGCCAGGGCCTGGATCTCCGGATCCAGGCCGAAGGGTCCCAGCAGCGCTGGCGCGATCCAGATCAGCACGACGAACACCGGCGCGGTGGCGAGTGCGCCCCACACGCCGGTCCACATGGCCTGGCTGGCGCGCTTGTAGCGGCCGCCGCCATAGGCTTGTGAAACCAGCGTCTGCACGGCCATGGTCGCGCCGCTGAAGACGAACAGCGACAGGATCACCAGCCAGTAGACTGCGGCCATCGCCGCGGTAGCCTTGACCGACAATCGGCCGATGAACCAGGTATCGGTCAGGCCCAGCACCGCCTGGATGGTGCTGTTCAGCACCAGGGGCGCGGCCAGCGTGAGCACCGCGCGCATGTCGATCTGCCTCTGGCCGGAAGCATCCAGGCGCAAGGCGGGCAGTGGTCGGACGGTCCTGGTGTTCTGTTTCATGGCGGCGAGTTCCGGTCAGGCCGCAACGCTCGTTCTCGCCCTTCCCGGGGCGACTGGACGGGCCAGTATAAGCGAGAGCGGACGGGCCCCGTCCGCAGGCTGGCATCGCGAGCGGTCCCGATCGGCTACAATTCGCGACCCAGCGGCAGCCCGGCCGCGAAGAACACCGAGGAAGTGCCGTGACCGACCCCGTCACCCCGCCAGAGGCCATCGAAACCGAATGCGTCGTCATCGGCGCCGGACCCAGCGGGCTGTTTGCCGTCTTCGAGCTTGGCCTGCTGGGCATGAAGTGCCACGTCGTGGACTCGCTGCAGCATCCGGGCGGGCAGTGCGCCGAACTGTATCCCGACAAACCCATCTATGACATCCCGGCGTTGCCGGTCTGTGGCGCACAGGAACTGGTGGACCGGCTGATGGAGCAGATCCAGCCCTTCGCTGCCGGCTTCCATCTCGGGCAGGAAGTCACCAGCCTTGAGCGCCGCGACGACGGGCGATTCGACCTCACCACCGCGAAGGGCACGCGCTTCGACGCCGGTGCGGTGATCATTGCCGCGGGGCTGGGCTCCTTCCAGCCGCGACGCCTGTCGGTCGAGGGAGCCGAGGCTCTCGAGGGCCGCCAGGTCCATTATCGGGTATCGCGCGCGACGCAGTACCACGACAAGGACCTCGTCATCGCCGGTGGCGGCGACAGCGCGCTCGACTGGGTGCTGGAGTTCGCTGGCAAGGCGAAGTCCGTGACCCTGGTGCACCGGCGTGCCGAATTCCGGGCGCAACCTGCCAGCGTGGCGCGCATGCAGGAACTGGCCGCTGCCGGCAAGGTCAGGCAGCTGACCGGTCAGGTCGGCGCGCTCACACTCGCAGGCGGCCGAATGACCGCCGTCACGGTCAATTGCGTGGACGGCTCGACCGCGGAAGTTCCCTGTGAACACATCTTCGCGTTCTTCGGCCTGCACCCGAAGCTCGGTCCCATTGCGGACTGGGGCATCGAGCTCGAGCGCAAGGCGCTGAAGGTGGACACCGAGAAGTTCCAGACCAGCGTGCCGGGCATCTTCGCCATCGGCGACATCAATACCTATCCCGGCAAGAAGAAGCTGATCCTCTCGGGCTTTCACGAAGCCGCGCTCGCCGCCTTCGGCGTGCAGGCCCACGTCTATCCGAAGAAGCGGCAGTTCCTGCAGTACACGACCACCAGTCCGATCATGCAGCAGCGGCTGGGGGTCGCCGACTCCCCGGACTCGGACGGCTGAGCCGGGCGCTCACGCGCCTTGCCGCCGCGCGGCGCGCACGCAACGCGCCCCACATCACCTGTGCAGAGCTTGCCTAGGCCAGGGCTGCCTGGCGCGCCGGCAGGTTGGATACCGCTGTGGCTTCCACGGCGCGGGTCGCTTCCCACAAATCTCCCATGACCGACGCAGTCGTCGGCCAGCGTCCGGCGCCCTTGCCGGCGAGCTGCAGCAAGCCGCCGTCCTCCAGCTGGATCTCCACCCGGTTTTCCTCGCCCCGCGCACCGGCGAGGAACTCCTCCTGCGGCAGCCAGCGGGGCGCGACCTGCGCGTGCAGCCCACCGTCCTCGCGGCGGACCTCGGCGATCAGGCGCAGCACCTGCCCCGGCGCGCCGGGGCCCGCGGCATCGAGGGCGTCGATGCCCAAGCGAGCCAGGGCCTCGGGGGCGGCGCCGAAAGCTGTACGGGCGCACAGCTGGAGCTTGAACTCGGCGTCGAGCCCGGACACGTCCGAGCCCGGATCCGGTTCCGCGAAGCCCAGCGACTGGGCCTCGGCCAGCGCCTCGTCGTAGCCGACGCCCTCGGCCAGCCGGTCGAGCACGAAATTGCAGGTACCGTTCAGGACGCCGCGGACGGCGACGATGTCCCGCCGGCGCCCGATGGCCTCCAGCACCGGTACGGCGCCGCCGGCTGCCGCCGAGAACCGTAGCTGCGGATCGGCAGCGGCAGCAAAGGGGAAGAAGACGTCGAGGTGCGGAGCGATGGCCGACTTGTTTGCAGAGATGACCCGTCGGCCGGCCGTCAACGCGGCGAGCAGCACCTCCGCGGCGGGGAATTCACCGCCGAGGGCCTCAATGACGATATCGGCATCCTCGTTGACCGCGTCCCAGACATTGGTCGACAGCAATTCCGGCGGGACACCCGCGGCGACGTGCCGCTGGGGGTGGCGCACCACCGCCCGGACCAGCTCGAAGCGCTCGGGCTGGGCCCGCAGCCGCTCGTAGATGCCCCGGCCGACGGTGCCGAGGCCGAGCAAGACGACGCGCAGCGGCGCGAGCCGCGGGCTCTCGAGCAGCAGCGATGGTCCCGGGCCGACCACCGTCGCATGGTCGGCGCCCGTGCGCGTGACCCAGAACGACTGGCGCTGCAGGTGGGCGAAGCGGATGGTCTTCGGCTGGACGAGGCGCCCGGCGACGCGCAGCGCGTCATCCCAGGTGACCTGGGAGTAGCGGCGCGGCGCAGGTCCCGGCGAGGCCGGGTCGCGTTCGTAGAGTCCGTCGACGTCCTTGAGGAGGATGCACTGGGCCTCCAGACGCCGGGCCAGGAACAGGGCCGTGTAGTCGGAACCGCCGCGTCCGAGCAGCATGGTGCGGTGCTGTTCGTCGTGAGCGACGAAGCCGGGGACGACGATGGCCGCCACGTCGCGCAGCGTCTCGCGGAGCAGGGCTGCGTCGAAATCGTGCGGCTCGGCATCAAGCGGATCGCCGTAAGCACGCAGCGCGAACTGCTCGGGCGGCAGGAGCCGGGCCGGGACGCCGTGCGTGGACAGGGACAGGGTCAGCATTGCTGCCGACTCGAGTTCGCCGCTGCCGACCAGCGAGGCGTAGGCGTGGGGATCGGACTTCCCGCCCACGCTGTGGGCACGCTCGATCAGCGAGTCAGTCACGCCGGCGAAGGCGGAGACCACGGCGACTACACGACGGCCGGCGCGGACGTGGCGGTATACCTCGTCCACGGCGGTGGGCAGGTCTGCGGCGGATCGCAGCACGGAGCTGCCAAATTTCAAGACGACTATGTTGCTCATGGACATCCAGCCTCGACGTTGACTTCAACAGTCCCCACGGACTGCCGGGCGACGCTGGCCGGATGCTTGCGGGATCGAGCGGGACAAAAAAACCTGCTCGGCCGACGGGCGGAGCAGGTACTGCTTCGCTCGCTTTAGCTGTATTTCTAACGCGCCCGCAAGCTGAGGCTCAAATCGGCGCCGGGAAAATTATAGGACGGCGGCCCGCGCAGGGTCAACGGGCCGTGGAAAACCCTTAAGAAGCTGGCGGTCGTCCTCTATTGCGCGTCCATTCGCTACGGGTTCATGGCATAGGTGCCGCTCAGCCCGTGCACGGTCTTCCAGACCCGCTGGTAGCGATCGTGATCGATCACCGGCCGGCGGATCATCGCCTGGCACAACGCCATCTGTGCCTCCGTCGCCGAGGGCTTGCTGTACAGGTTCAGGGCGTGGCGCGAGAAGTCCCGCACCATGAAGTCGAAGATCTGGTCCAGCGTGTCCGCGTCGGTGCCGTGCAGCGGTGCGGACTCCAGGATCAGCTGGCCGTAGACCACCAGGGCGAATATCTCGCCCAGGGCGAGCAGGAAGTCCACGTCCTTCTGTTGTTCGTCGCTGGGCGTCGCCGTGGCCAGCAGGCGCTTGAAGGTGCCGATCTGCTCCTTGAACAGCGCCAGGTTGGGCAGCTCCACGGAATCGTAGGCCCGCTTGTAGTCGTGGAAGCGGATCTTGCCGAGGCCGCGCGTGGGTGCCTGGGCGAACAGGTAGTCGTCGTTGCTGGCATCGGTGCGCGCGGGGATGGCGGGAAATTCGGCCGGGTTGAAGAAATAGTTGGGCATGAACTTGACGATCAGCGCGATGTTGACGTGCACCGTGCCTTCCAGCTTGGGCAGCGCCCGGATGTCCCGCGCGGCGGTCTCGAAGTACATGTCGGTCTCGAAGCCCTTGGCTGCAATCACGTCCCACATCAGGTCGATGACCCGCTCGCCCTCGGTCGTCACCTTCATCTTGACCATGGGGTTATACAGAAGGTAACGACGGTCTTCGTCGGACGCCGAGCGCATGTAGTCCGAGGCGCGCATCGCGAACAGTTTCATGGCGGTCAGGCGCGAATAGGCGTCGACGAAGAGCTGCTGCACGTGCGGGAAGTCGGTGACGGCCATCCCGTAGAGTCGCCGGTTGGCGGCGTGCGTGATGGCCTCGTAGAAGGAATGCGTGCAGATGCCGATGCTGGCCCAGCCCAGGTTGAACTTGCAGACGTTGATGGTATTGAGCGCGTCGTTCCACGCGTCCTGGCCCTTCGAGAGGATGTCCGACTCGGCGACCGGGTAGTCGTGCAGCGCGTACTCCGCCACGTAGCTCTGTACGTTGACGACGTTCTTGACCAGCTCGAATTTCGGGTGCTGCGAATCGACGGCGAAGAAGACGTAATCGCCCGAATCCGCCAGCTTGCCGAAAGTGGAAACGATGGCAGCCGCATTCGCGTTGCCGATGTAGTACTTGCGGCCGTTGGCCTGGTAGCCGCCGCCCGGCTGCGGCGTCAGCGTCATGTCGCTGGAGTAGATGTCGGCGCCGTGTTCCTTTTCAGACAGGCCGAAGGCGAAGATCTCGCCGGCCTTCAGCAGGGCCGCCGTCTTCTGCTTGACCGGTTCGTTGTCGCTCATCCACAGTGGCCCGAGTCCCAGCATGGATACCTGCCAGGTGTACCAGTAGTGCAGGCCGTAGAAGCCGAGGATCTCGTTGAACGCGCAATTGCGCCAGGTATCCCACCTGGCGTCGGGGTCGCCATAGCCGGCGGGCGTCAGCAGCGTCGCGAAGGCCGAGTGCTCTTTCACGAAGGTCAGGAAGTCGGCATACCAGACCCTTTCGTGGTCGTCGTGCTTGAGCCGGACCTTGCCCTTCTTCTCGAAGAACCCGATGGTCTCCAGCATCAATCGCCGCGACGGGCCGTCCAGGGACTTCCAGCCGTAGGTCTTGGGGTTCAGCAGGATCATCGCGCTCTCCTTGTGGGCTGGCACCTGGCGCCCCTCGTTCGCAGATACCGGGTCTGATTGTAGCGCGACTGGGTCGGCAGCCCCCATCACTGATACGCTTCGCGCATGGACAGACGACTGGCCGGATTGATCGAACTGCTCGACCTCGAGCGCCTCGAAAAGGACCTCTTCCGCGGGGTGAGCCGCGACATCGGCTCGCCGCAGGTCTTCGGCGGGCAGGTGCTGGGCCAGGCGCTGGTGGCGGCTTCGCGGACGGTGGAAGACCGGCTGGTGCATTCGCTGCACGCCTATTTCCTGCGTCGCGGTGACGTCAACGCCCCGATCGTCTACCAGGTCGAGCGCAGCCGCGACGGCGGCAGCTTCACCAGCCGCCGGGTGGTGGCGATCCAGCACGGCCAGCCGATCCTGACGATGTCGTCCTCGTTCCAGGCGCCGGAGGAAGGCAGCGAGCACCAGGCGGCCATGCCCGATGTGCCGCCACCGGAGGACCTGTCGGATTCGACCGACCTGCCTGCGGAGGTGCTGGCGCGCGTGCCCGAGAAAATGCGGCGGTTTTTCTTTGCCGAGGACCGGCCGTTCGAGTTTCGGCACGTGCGCCCGTTCGATTACCGCAAGCCGGAGAAGCGCGAACCGGTCAAGCAGGTCTGGTTCCGGGCGGTGGATCGCGTGCCGGACGACCAGGCGCTGCAGCGCTGCCTGCTGGCCTACGTATCCGACCATCAACTCCTGGACGCGGCCAACCTGCCACACGGGCAGCCCTGGTTCGAGCTGCAGATGGCCAGCATCGATCACGCGCTGTGGATTCATCGTGAGCTGAGGGTCGACGACTGGCTGCTGTATGCGATCGACAGCCCGAGTCGCTCCAGTTCGAGGGGTTTCTCCCGCGGCAGCATCTTTTCCCGGGACGGCAGGCTGGTGGCCAGCGTCGCGCAGGAGGGCCTGATCCGCGAGCGGCCCGGCGGCTGGCAGGGAACGCGGCCGCCTGGTTCGAGCGACTGAGCGTTCCGGCGGCAGGGGACATCAAATGACCGTGGCGCTGATCATCCTGGGCCTGGTGGTGGCTTACCTGGCCGGGCAGCTGTACACCTTCTGGCGGTCACGGAACGACGGCATCGCCAAGCCGCCTCCCGGAGGCTGGAAGAAGCCGGCCGACTGGGACGAGGAAGAGGACGACTGGCCCAAGCCGCCCAAGGCTTGACCGCGACCGGTTACTTCAGCGTCAGCGTCATCCTGACGCCGCCGCCTTCCGTCTTCGCTTCCTCTCCGCGGGTGATGAAAATTCGCTCAGCGTCGAGCCCTTGCTCGCTCAGCAGAGCGTCGCGCGCGGCCTCCGCACGCGCTTGCGCCAGCGCGTCGATCTCGTCCGCGCCGACCGCCATGGCCGCCCTGAGCCCCGGCTCGAGCTGGCCGATGGCGAATTCCACCGGATCAGGCCTGGGCTCGCCATCCGCCGGCTTGGGCGGTTTCGGCAGGTCGGGCTTCGCCCCGTTCGACTGCTCGTAGAGCAGCTTCAGCCGTCTAAGGTACTCCTGGCGGTCGGTCTTCCAGGCCCCGGTCGGGTCCTGGCCGCCGGCGCTGCCGACCGCGGATTCCCAGCGCGCCTGTGCCAGTGCGGGAGCATCGGCCTGCGCTGCGGCCGTCCAGGGAATGTCGAGCTTCAGTCCGGGCCGCTCGTCCAGCGCCTTGCGTAACGACGCGATCTTCTCCAGCGCCGCGGCATCCAATGCGATCGAACCCGGGGCAAAGTCCAGGTAGGAAAGATCCGCACCACCACCGAACAGGTTGCCGAGCAGGGCGAAGGGCGCTGTGACGACCTTGGTCAGGAGCCCGACGAAGGCCTTCCAGATGATCGGGCCGAGCCTGAACTGCGGATCGTCGATCGAGCCGTTGATCGGCAGTTCCAGGTCGATCACGCCCTGTGAGTCCTTCAGCAGCGCGACGGCGAGCTTGATCGGCAGGCCGATGGCGTCGGGCGAATCGATCTCCTCGCCGAACTCGAGCTGGTCGACCTTGATCTTGTGCAGCGCCTCCAGGCGACGATCGTTCACCTTGTACTGTGTCTCGATCGACAATTTGCCCTTGTCGATCTGGTAGCCCACGAACTTGCTCGAGTAGGGGTTGAAGCTGCTCAGGTCGATATTGCGAAAGTAGCCGGTGATGTCGATGAACGCGGTCGGTGCCAGCAGGTTGAGCTGGCCGGCTAGATGCACCGGCGCATAGCGGTCTACCTGGCCGTCGAGTTCGAGTTGGGAGTGAGCGTCGGGATCGGAGGAGGAGCCCTTGATCGAACCCTGGAGTTGCTCCATGGCAATCCGGAAGTTGGGTTCGATGGTGTAATCGGCGAAGTTGATGTTGCCGTCGATGATGCGCGTGACGCCGATAGCGATGGCCACCGCCGGTTCTGCCGGTTTCGCCTTCGGGTCGGTCGTGGCGATGGCCGTGTCTGCGTCAGGCTTGCTGGCCTTGCCGTCTTTCTTCCCGGCGCGCTCTGCCGCGATGGCGGCTGCTTTCTCCGCCGCACTCTTCGGATCGAGTACCGACTCGATGTTGGTGACGCCGCTGGCCGCCAGAATCAGCCGCAGGTAGGGCTGCCGGGCGATGATTTCCTGGATACTGAGTCTGGCCGGGACGGTCGAATAGCGGATGCCCCTGACCTCCAGCGATTTCCAGTTGACCAGGTCTTCCTTCAGCGGCCGGTCCAGCGTGTGCAGGTCAGTGATGCTGACGTCGCCCTTGAAGGTCATCGCCAGTGAGTCGGCTGTCGACAGTTCCACGCGACCATCGCTGTTCAGTGCACCGGATTCCATCAACAGGTCCGTGCGGCCGTCCAGGTACGCCTGGACCGGCTTGAGGTTCAGGCCGCGGACCTTCACGTCCATATCGGCCGCCAAGGGCTCGAGCCGGACCGATCCCTGCGCAGTGATCTCGCCACCGGCGCCCGAGGCGATCTCGGCCTGGACCTGCAGTGGCTCGCGCTCCGGCAAGGCGAAACCCGAGACCTTCACCGATCTCGCCGTGACTTCCAGCGAGGCAGGCGTCGCCAGGCTGCGATCCTCCAGGGGGAACCGTGCATTCACGACCGCGATCGACGGGACCGACACGGACCACTGACGCTCGCTGCGGCCAGGCACGGCGGCAACGGCGTCGGGCTGGTTCGCAGCGTCCCTGGCCGCCAGCAGGCCCGGCGCGTTGAAGCCCGCTGCATCCAGCCAGGCCGGCGCGACGACGTCCCTGACTTCGACCGAGCCGACCCGGACCGATCGCGCTGCAAGGTCGACGTGGATCTCCTCGACGTCGACGGCGGGAATTTGCCACGGGACCTCGTAGCCCTTGGCCAGGGTCGACAGGTCGCGAATCTGCAGGCTGGGCATGTCGAGGATGAACGTGAAGGGCTCACCGGACAGGCTGAAGTCGTAGGTGAAGCCCAGATCGATCACACCGGATTCCATCGCCACGGGAAGCAGGTCGCCGAGGTACTCGGACACGGTCGTGGCCGGCAGACCCGCCAGCCTGAGCGAGCCCTGGGAGGCCAGCGGTTCCACGCCGAAGCCGCCTTCGACCTGCAGCGTGCCGGCGTCTTCCGAGCCGGCGGTGAACGCGAAGTGGTTGCCAGTGCCCTGCGTATGGAAATCCGTCAGCTCGAAGGTCACGGGCATGAGCTTCGTTTCGAACGGCTGCTGGCGCATGAGGTCTTCGACGTCGATCTCGCCTTCGGCAAAATTCAGATCCGCGATGCGCACGGCCGGCAGGTCTGCCGGTGGCGTCTCGGTCGCAGGCCGTGCCTCCTCGGGAGGCACGAGATCCATGAGGTTGAGCCTGCCGTCGGCGCGCTGCACGACGAGTGCGTAGGGCCGTTCGATGTCGATCTCGCTGAAAGTCCAGGCGCGATGCCACAGTGAGGACAGTTCGAAGTTGAAGTAGACGCGGCCGAAGCCGAGCATCCGTCGGCCATCGGCGTCGGGCAGGGAAAAGTCGCGTGCCTCGAATTCGAACGTGAACGGGTTGAAGCGGACCTCGCCCAGGCTCGCCTCGCGGCCGTAATCGCGCTCGAAAAGCGCCGTGACCTGGTGAGTGACCAGGCGGGGAACCCAGTAGAAACCGGCCAGTGCATACAAGCCCAGCAGGGTCGCGAGGATGGCGGTCGCCGCGAGGGCTGTCTTCCTGTGCATGGGGAACTCTTTTCCGGCCGGTACGCCGGGTGTCGACTTGCGGGCAATGATGTCCCAGCGCTTGCGGTGCTTGCAAGGCGAGGAACCGTTCAGCTACGCGCCAGCGCCCAGTCGTCCCGCGAAACCGAGTACAGGTGCACGTCCCACCACTGCTTCCTGGAGCGGGCGTATCGCCGGAACGTGGCTTCCCAGCGCAGGCCGGCCCTGTCCAGCACGCGCAGCGATCGCTGGTTATGGATCTCGACGGTGGACAGGACGCGGTCGACGCCCAGCTGTGCAAAGGCGGCCGAGGCCAGCGCGGTGGCCGCCTCGGTCGCATAGCCCTGCCGCCAGTGCTT
>Ga0316188_10001470_pt1 | contig 11157 bp, 8 predicted proteins | sample Phiworburrow1_MG_FD_204933 | JGI IMG/M metagenome (GOLD analysis project Ga0316188, IMG submission 204933) | Coastal sediment microbial communities from Maine, United States - Phippsburg worm burrow 1 | ecosystem: Environmental > Aquatic > Marine > Coastal > Sediment | place: USA: Maine... | reverse complement strand
CAACTGGCGCTGCCGACCCCAAGCCGTCGTTCAAGCCACGCGATTCGGTGCCATATAGCTGCCGGTCGCCCGAGAGCTCAAATCGCGCCGAGCCACTGGCTACCCGGGCACTGTTCGATGTCGAGTCATGAGCGTCCGCGGTTGTGGCATCGGATCAGTTGAGCTGCCTGCCGTCTAGCCAAGCTGGCTGGGCCTTGCTGTTCCGCCTGCCGTCCCGGCTCTACTGGCGCACCAACGTGAGGATCACCGACAGCGAAATTACCACCGGACCCTTGGTCCCCCATACACACTCGCCGAGTCTTTGTATACACGCATCTTCAAAGCACTTTTGCAAGGCTCGGCTGCTAGCGAGCGGTCTGTCGGGCGGGCATTTGGGACTTACGGCTGGCCGACTGCGCTCGGGCGGCGGATCAACACCACCACCAGCGTCACCAAGGTCAGCGGCACGACAAAGCCCATCATCACGCCGGAGAAGGTCTGCAGCGCGGCGTGCTGCTGTGCCGCCAGGATCAGGTAGGCCACGTAGGCAACGTAGTAGCCGAGGAAGACACCGCCTTCCCAGCGCGCGATCTCTCGGCCGGTCATGAAGACCGGAAGACAGGCAAGCGCCACTGCCAGCATGACCCAGATATCGAAGGCGAGCAGTGGCGGCGCCATCAGCAGGCCCAAGTCGCCGGAAACCAGCCCCGACAACCCCAGGCAGCCCAGGATGTTGAAGGTGTTGCTGCCGACGACGTTGCCCACCGCGATGTCACGTTCGCCCTTGATCGCGGCCGAGATGCTCGTGGCCACCTCGGGCATGCTGGTGCCAGCGGCGACGATGGTCAGGCCGATGACAATGTCGCTCACGCCCATGGCCTTGGCGAAACTCACCGAGGCCTGCACCAGGTAGTCCGACCCGAACACCAGTGCCACCAGGCCAGCGGCGATCAGCCCGATCTGTGCCGCCCAGTGGTTGTCCCAGGCAGCTACCGGCGCGGGCTGTGTCTCCTCGGCAAACTCGGCCTTCGCGGCCTGGGTCTCGCGGCGCGACTGCACGACCAGGAATACTGTGTAGGCCACCAGCAGTGCGAACAGGACGCCCCCGTCCAGGAACGAAAGCTGGCCATCCAGCGAAAGCGCCAGAAGCAACAGGCTGGCGCCCAACATGATGGGCAGCTCCTGACGGATGAGTTGGACGTTGACCACCAGCGGCGCAATCAGGGCGCTGATGCCCAGGATGAACAGCACATTGAAGATGTTGCTGCCCACCACGTTGCCGATGGCGATGTCGGTCTTGCCGTCCAGCACGGCGCCGATGCTCACCGCGACCTCGGGCGCGCTGGTTCCGAAAGCGACGATGGTGAGTCCGACAACAAGCGGACTGATACCGAATGAAAGCGCCAGCTTGGAAGCGCCGCGCACCAGCGTGTTGGCGCCAACGATCAGCAGGATCAAGCCGCCGAGAAACATCAGCATGTTCATGATCGGGCAATGTGGCTACAAGCGTCTGCCCACCCCTGGGCGGTCCGCGGCAAGCAGCCAGCCACGGGATCCGGGTTGCGCGGCGCCATTGTGTCGCGCCAGCGACAGGGCAGCCCTCCCATCATGCTGCAACCTGCCGGGCCGACTGGGGGCCGGAGCCGCCATCGCGACGGCGCCACATCGCAACGAGCAGGTGCAGCCCCGCCCCGAGCACGACAAGCAGCACGCTGCCGAGGCCCCAGATCACCCATGTCGCTATGGTCAGGCCGCCGGCCAGTGCCGGCATGGTCTGAAGCAGACTCTCGAAAATCTGCGCCAGGCCCGACAGCAGCAAAGTCATTGCCTGAGCGATCTCCGGTGGCACCCAGGGGGTAAGCCACTCCGGCAGACGAAGACCCTCAACGCCCGATGCGGCGCCTGTCATCGCACCTGCATTCGAGATCGCCCATACGGCGACAGCATGCATCGCCCAGGCTGCCAGCGACCACAGTGCAAGAAGGCTGAAGACCAAAAGCCAGGTGAGTGCGTAGAGCATGTTCGGTTCGTCTTGCTTGGGTTGCAGCAGGCGATAGTCTTCATTATTCTGCGATTCGGATAAACCAGCGCCAGGCAGACATAAACTTCTGTTTTTCCGATGTGGGACTGACATGCTCAACTACCGCCACCTGTACTACTTCTGGGTCGTCACCAAGGAAGGCGGCTTTGCTCGGGCGGCCGCGCGGCTGGACATGGCGGTGCAGACCATCAGCGCCCAGGTGCGCGAACTCGAGAAGGCGCTCGGCCACCAATTGCTCAAACCCGCCGGCCGCGGGGTGGCCATGACCGAGGCGGGCCAGGCCGCATTCGCCCGCGCCGAGGAAATCTTCCAGATCGGCCAGGTGATCGCCGACGAAGTGCGCGAGGCGGCCAGTGGCAAGGCGGCGCGTCTGGCCGTAGGTATGTCGGACGGCATTTCCAAACTGGCCGCACATGCGCTGCTGGAGCCCGTGCTGGCCACTCCATCACTGAGGCTGTTGTGCCACGAGGGCGAGTTCGAGCAACTGCTTGCCGAACTGGCGCTGCATCATCTGGACCTCGTGCTGGCCGAACAGCCGGCACCACGCAACCCGAACCTTCGCCTGAGCAGCGAAAGGCTGGTGGAATCGACGGTGGAGTGGTATGGACCCGCCACCCATGTGCATAAGGCCGACGTCGATCAGTTTCCACAATCGCTGAATCTGTTGCCGGTGCTCCTGCCCACCGGCCACTCGGCGTTGCGCCCGACCCTGGATCGCTGGTTCGAGACCGAGGGATTGCGGCCACGCATCGTCGGCGAATTCGAAGACAGCGCGCTGATGGCCGTGTTTGCTGCGCGCGGGCTGGGGGTGTTCCCGGTCAGCCGCCTTGGCGCCAATGGCTTGGGCTTGATGCGCGGGCTGCGTTTGCTCGGACGCTGCGATGACGTGAAGGAGGAAATTCACGCCATCCGCTCACGCCGCGGGCAGCATCACCCGCTGGTGCTGCAAGTCATCGCCGGGGCGCGTTCCTGAGCGCTCTCGCCCTACGACGGCAAGCGGGCGGCGAGTTCGCCAAATTGGCTGTCAGGGCCCGACCGACAGCTGCCGCTCAGACCCTCGAAATGCTGGCGGTAAAGCCGACGTAGTGAATCGATTCCTGGCGACCACTCGGTTCGACATCTCGGCGGCTGCTGTGCAGCAGCTGACGGTCGCGCCAACCCGCAGTTTCGCGTTTCGCAAGAAGCCGGAGTACACCGTTGGGCGCTGGGCACGAGCGCTGCGTCACTAACAGGTTGGCCGTCAATTCCGGCACCGAACACCGCGGACGGCACATCTTGTGCCATCGGCGGTGCATGTGCTGCAATCGGGCGGGTGCATACACGTTAGCCACCGTAGAACCCCGCCCGAGGAGGTCGCGCGATGCTCGAATCCCGAGAAGGTGGTTGCCTGTGCGGCTCGGTGCGCTATCGAGCGTTCGGAGAACCACTCAGAGCGCACGCCTGCCATTGCACGTTCTGCCAACGCAGAACTGGCAGCGCGTTTGCTGAGGTCGCGTACTTCCTCGACGGCAACATCGAAGTCACCGGTGGCGCATTGACAAGCTATACCCACCGGTCAGACGTGAGCGGGCGATGGTTGCGAATGGAATTCTGTCCGACCTGCGGCACCTGCGTCACCATCGCGCTCGAGCGACGACCCGGCGAGCTCGGTATTCACATAGGCACACTGGACGATCCAAGCTCGATCAAGCTCCGGCGCCATATCTGGACGACTTCACAACAAGGCTCCACACTCATCCCCGATGACGCCGAACGTCGGACGCGCGGCCTGAATGAGTCCGATATTGGCAACCCTGTTTGAAGCGACGCCGCGAAAGGTGGCAGACCCGTCGGTCGAGGCGACCCGCAACGGCATGGGCCGCACAAGGTAGTCGTCGCCGCACTCCCAAGAGAGGTGAGCAATGCCAGCGTATCTCGTCGTCGAGCACATCATCACCGACGCGGCCAAGTTCGACGAATACCGCGTGAAGGTAGGCCCCTTAATCGCCGCCTACGGTGGGCGGTACCTGACGAAGGGCGGTACGCATACGCTTCCTGAGGGCGGTCACTGGAAGCCAGAGCGCATGGTCGTGATCGAATTTCCCGATATGCAGGCATTGCAGTCTTGGTACAACTCTCCCGAGTACCAGCCGCTCATCGGGTTGCGCAAACAATGCACCAGTGAGATGGACATGCTCTTCTTCCTCGAAGGCGCATGAGGTTTGCCGCGCGCCGCGGCGTCCGCGTAGGCGTGTGAGATGAAGCACTTCGCGAGCAGCGCGACTTCCGGCATGCATGAAGGCTACACCGCTGCTCTGCGGGCGGCTGCTGTGCAGCGTAAGGAGCCGGTGGACGCCATCGAGCCACCTCACGGTGTGTGCCATCAAGCCGACCTTCGACTCGACCGTGGGCGACGGAGCGAGCGGCAGCTATGTGAGGTGCAGCAGACCTTGGATCGCGACGGGGTGGATTCGCGGCCCGACGACTGCTCCCGCATCAGGCGATCGGCCCTTCGCGACCCTGAGCTGTCAGCCGCGCATTCAGATTCGGTTCCCGAAAGCAGTCACCGATCGGATCCATTTGAAGTTGCAATGTCGAACCTGTCGATGGCGCACCACTTGAACGAACAGTGCATTGATGTTCGAGGCTTCAGTGGGTCGTCGCCGGCGTCCCGACAACCGCCAGGGCGGCAGTGAAGCTACCCTTTCTAGTCCTCGACGACGGCCAAGAGGGCCTTCGGGCCACGACTACCCTAGACGTATCGTCGTGACGTTATGGCCGAACGTGCACCCGCATGCCCTCCTGAACCTGGTTTCCGGGGTATCGAATAACGAGCTGACCCACGTCGAGGCCCCTGAGCACCTCGGCCTCGAGCGGATTGCGATGGCCGACCCCGATGGATCGCCGCCTGGCGCGACCATCCTCGATGGCGAATACGCACCATCCTTCCTTGCAGCTGAACAATGCGCTGGAGGGGGCCTTCAGTGCCCTGTCGACTTGCCAAGTGACGATCCGGGCCGTGATCCTGTATCCATCGCCCAACAGCCCAGGCGGGTCCACGAACTCTGCGATGACGTTTGTGCGCTTCTCCTCGATGCCCAATGCCGACACCTTGGTCACTGCGAATGGTTCGACCAGCCGTACCCTGGCGCGCAGTGCCTTGTCGCCGCCCCAGCCTTCGACCAGCACTGGCATGCCGGCTCTGACCTTGACCGCTTCCGACGAAAGCAACTCCACGACAATTTCAAGGCGCTCGAGCTTCCCGAGCGTCAGCAGAGGAGTTCCAGCGGCGACAACGCGTTCGCTCGGGTCCTGGATGCGCAAGATCCGTCCGGCAACCGGGGCCCGGACCTGCACGAGTCGGCCAGAGCCAGGGCCGTCACTCCTCGCGGCAACGAGCCCGGACCGGGCCACCTTGACATCGGCGGCAGCAGCTCGGGCCCTAGATCTGGCTGCGTCGGCCTCGATCGAGGCTGTGATCACCATGTTGCTGGCCTGCTCCACAGCTTGCGGGGCAATGAATCCGTCCTTTACCAACTTCTGCTGGCGATCCAATTCCCTCCTGGCCTGGCCCAGATCTTCCTCAGCGTGGCGGGCGCGCTGCTCCGCTTCGCGCTGAAGGGCCTCGGCAGATGCCACGCGGGCAGAGATCTCGTCGTGCTCGCGTGCAGATAGCGGCAGCGGGGCGATCTGCGCGAGCAACTGATTCTCGGCCACCGCATCACCGTCGTGAAGTTCGATGCGCATCAGCCGGCCTGCAACCGGCGCCGTGAGCACGAATCGGTCGTGGCTGCGTGTCTCGCCCTGATCGTCGACGGTCACCTGCATGGGTCCCACCACGACTTCCGAGGCGTCGACCTCCAGAGGCTGTGGAAGCAACCAAAACGCGACCAGCCCGAGCACCGCCACTGCCGAGCCAATGACGAGGAGTCGCTTCCATGACATGGCAAGTCCCCGCTTCATTCTCGAGTCTTCAGAACGGCGATCAGGTCAAGGTGCTTGATCCTGTGCGCGACGAGCAACCCCGAAGCCGCAGCGGCGACGAGCGCTGCGAGGACCGGATAGACGAAGGACCACTTGCCGACCACGAGCGGCAGTCGAAAGAGTTCGCGGTCGAAGACCGGCACGAGCATGGCACACAAGCCATAGCCGATGGCCAGACCCAGCGGGATCGCCAACGCCGTGAGCAAGGCTTGTTCGCCCAGCAGCAGGAACGTGACCTCACGCTGCGTAAAGCCCAGCACGCACAAGCTGGCCAACTCATTGCCACGCTCCGACAACGCGATACGCAAGCTGTTGTAGACCATGCCACCCACGATGATGCACGCGAACACGGCGAGGATCATGCTGAAGAAAGAAAAGCTCCTGTTGAGGGTGTCGTTAAGACTGGCCTGCATCGCGCTGCGGACCGCCACACCGCCGACGGCGGGCATTCGCTTGAGTTCCGCATACAGGCGTTGAGTGTCGTCGCCCTGCAGGCGAAGGTGCGCCCCCGAAGTGTTGTTGTCTTCGCGCAGCAGGCGCCCCAGCGCGCGTGCATCCATGTAGGCACCCAGGCCGAGCATCTCGTCGACGAGGCCGGCCACAGGAACCTGATACACGCCGCGCGCTCCCTCCAAGACCTCCAGCGTCACCATGTCGCCAGGAGAGACGGCAAGGATCTCGGCCAGCTTTGACGACAGGAGGAGACCTTCCGGCGGAAGCTCGACCGGCCGCAACTGTTTGTCCAGCAACTGGCGCAGTTCATGCGCTGGCGACAGACCGGTCACCTCGATACGCTTTGCGTGGTTCTCGTGGCGAAGCCACGCGGGAACCGTGCGGAACGGCTCGGCTTGCGCGACGCCGGCAAGCCGGGCGATCTCCAGCGTGGCCCGGGCTGCGCGCGGCTCGTTGTACAGCACGGTCACGTCGTCGCGCTGGACCTGATTGAACTGCACCGCCATCATGTAGCTGGCACCATCCAGACCGAAGCGACCGACGACCATCAGGCCAACGGCGAGTGCGATGCCGAGCACGGAGAGCACCGCCTTCCAAGGCCTGCGCGCCAGGTTGCGCGCAATCATTCGCAGCGAGGCAGGCAAGCGGCGCGTCACGCCGCCCCACTCCATCAAGCCAGCGCGGAAGTTGGCAGGCGGCTCCGGGCGCATCGCTTCGGCAGGCGGGAGGGCCACCGCGCGCCTCACTGCCAGCAGGGCGCCGACTGCCGCGGCCAACATGCTGACGGCAGCTGCAGTCAGCACCAGGGGCGGGCTGACGACGAGGTGCAGATCCGGGAAGTGGAAGTAGTCCTTGTAGACATCGACAAACACCCCACCCAGATAGACTCCCAGAGGCAGCCCGACGAGCAGGCCGATGGCGACGGTCGCCATGGCGAGGAACAGGTAGTGCAGGCCCACCCGCAGGTTGGAGCGGCCAAAGGCCTTGAGCAGGCCGATTTCCGTGCGCTGCGTTGCCACCAAACGTGACAGCACGACGTACAGAAGGAACGAGGCGACGGCAAGGAACAGTCCAGGAATGAACGTGGTCATGATGCCGATCTCGGCCAATTCGTCCGACAGGAAGCGATTCGAGAGCTGGTCGCTGCGGCCATAGGCGCTCAGTCCGCCGTAGCGCTGCAGCAGGACATCGAGGGCAGCAATGACGTCCTGCTCCCGTGCGCCGGCGGAGAGGGAAAGCGCTAAATCGTTGAATGCCCCCTCCATGTCGAAGGCGGGGCCCAGCGCCTCCCGGGCCATCCACAGCACACCGAAGCGCTTGTTGTCTGGAAACAGCATGCCGGTGCCGACCTCGTAGATGAACTCAGGGGACAGCGCGATGCCGGCGATCGCGAGTTCTTTCCAGCGGCCATTCAACACGGCGCCGATCCTGTCGCCCACTTCGAGCCTGTTGGCCGTGGCGAAGGCTTCGCTGACCAGAACCTGATCGGTCGAGCCTGGCGTGACGTAGTTTCCCCGCACCAGTTGGAGGTCGTTGAGCATCGGCGCGCGCCGTTCGGGAATCGAGACCAAGCGACCTATGGCGGGCTCGTCCAGTCCCGGGACATCCAGCGTGACTTCGGCAACGATTCGGGTGCGAACCTGGGCAACACCGCTGACGCGCCGGATGTCCTCCGCAAGCGACTCGGGTGCACGTTTCAGCCGGGCAAAGACGTCGGCGAATCGATTGGCTGCGTAGTAGTCCGCCCGCGCGACCAAAAGAGACTGATAGGTACCCCGGGTCGCCACCAGGGCGCCAATGCCGCAGGCCACCACCAGCGCCGCGGCCATGACCTGGCCTCGCAAGTGCCACAGGTCGCGCAGCAGCATCCTCGTCAGCATGCTCACCACGAGATGTCCTCCGGTGAGGCGCGCACCTCGTTGCAGTGGATGTCGACGATGCGGCCGCTGCTGATGCGTATGACACGATCCGCTATCGCGGCGATGGCAGCGTTGTGCGTGATCACCACCGTGATGGTGCCCAGCTCACGATTGACCCGCTCGAGGACCTTGAGAACCAACTTGCCGGTGGCGTAGTCGAGTGCACCGGTGGGCTCATCGCAGAGCAGAACGTCTGGCCGCTTGGCCACGGCGCGTGCAATCGCCACCCGCTGCTGTTCGCCGCCGGACAGTTGGGACGGGAAGTGGTCGCGACGGTCTCCCATCTCCACGAGTCCGAGCGCCGCGGCCGGATCCATGGGCGCCGCCGCGATCTCGGTCACCAGCGCAACGTTCTCAATCGCGGTCAGGCTCGGTATCAGGTTGTAGAACTGGAACACGAACCCAACGTGCTCGCGTCGATAGCGTGTCAGGTCTTCCGCGCGGGCGGCGGTTAGATCATGGTCCCGATATTGAACCTGGCCGGAAGTCGGCCGATCCAGCCCGCCGAGGATATTGAGCAGTGTCGACTTGCCACTTCCGGAGGCGCCCAGCAGGACGATGAACTCGCCGGGATGCAGTTCGAGATCGACATCGCGGAGCGCGTGAATCTCGGACTCGCCCATGCGGTAGACCTTCGCCACCTTGCTCAGGCGAAAGACTGTCTCTGGCTTCACTACTTCGAGGCCACCAGCACGTTCCGCTTCAAGTACTCGGTTCGACATGTATCTGACCGGTGAGCCCGCAGACCCTACTGCAGAGCCAAGAAGATGGCATCTGGATCGTAGGTTCATGATTGGTCGTGGGCTTGAGCAACGTCAACGACGAATTCGAGGTGAGCAATGCCGCTTGGCAAATGGGAGGCTGCGCAACGTAGCGCCATTGAGATGAATGCGCGGCGCGCGGTTCACGTTGTCTTCAGGCTCGCCGCCGCCAGCCCCTGACCCGACCCTGTCCTAGGATTTGGGACCGTTCTTCAGCAAGCTCGATTCTCACAAGCTCACTGCGGAAACCGCCACCTCAAGTTCCAACTACGGACGGGACATCACCGCCGACCTTGGCAGCACTGCCGTGACGTGCAGCGACAAATGCGATACGTCGGGCCCCTTCGGCGGTCGTCCGCCTCTGATTCGTCGGTAGCAATGCATCGCAAGATGGAAGCCTCGCAGCGAAGTTACGGGTATTCCTCTGGGGAGCGCCGATCAAGCGCCCTAGCATCGCAGGCTCAGTCAACAGGAGCACGCCGTGGCCATCTTCAGTGAGCAACCGATCCGCACGCTGGGCGACCTGAGGCAGTTCGAAGCGGTGATGCCGCTCGATCAGCGCCTGCCCGAGCGTAGCGTGCTGGATGTCTTCATCTCTGTCGCCCAACGCCAGCCGCAGCGCACCGCCATCACGATGCTGATGACCGGCGCACCTGACGAACAGCCCCGACGTGTCAACTACGCGCAGTTGCTGGGCATGGTGCGGCGCTCGGCCAACCTATTTCACAGCGTGGGCGGACCGCGCCCCGGTGTGGCCTACATGCTGCCCAGCCTGATCGAAACGCATGCCACGCTGTGGGGCGCCGAGACGGCCGGATATGCGGTACCGATCAACTTCCTGCTGCAGGTCGAACACATCGCCGCGCTACTGGAAGCGTCGGGCGCGCGCATCCTGGTCGCATTGGGTCCGCACCCTGTGCTGGACATCTGGCAGAAGGCCCTGCAGTTGCGCGAGCGCGTGCACGGCCTCACGCTGATCCGGGTGGCTCCGCCCACGACGCCGGCTGTAGAGGGTGTGATCGACTTTCACGCCGCGCTGGCGGCCCAGCCGGAAGACCACTTGGTCTTCGGCGAACCCGGCAAGGACGACGACGTCGCGGCCTACTTCCACACGGGTGGCACCACCGGCACGCCCAAACTCGTGGCCCACACCCACCGCGGGCAGTTGAGCGCCGCATTTGGTGGCGCGGCCTTAGGCGGCTACCGCGCCGACGACGTGCTGACGGGCACGTTCCCGCTGTTCCACGTGGCCGGCACCATCGCCTGCGGCCTGGCCGCCTTCCTGGCGGGCATGGAGGTACTGGTGATGTCACCGGGCGGCTTGCGCACACCCGCGATGGTTCAGGGTTTTTGGCGCCTGGTGGCGCAGTACAAGGCCACGCTGGTCGGCGGCGTGCCGACCTCGATGGGCGCGGTCCTGGAGGTGCCGCTGGAGGGTGCCGACATCAGCGCGGTGCGCGCCGGCGTCACTGGGGCAGCCCTGCTACCACCGGCGGTGGGCGAGCGCTTCCGCCAGGTCACGGGTCGCAACCTGTACGAGGTCTACGGCATGACCGAAGCCTCTGGACTGATTTCGTACGACCCCTTTGCCGGTGCCAGTACGCCGGGATCGGTGGGCTGGGCGTTGCCCTACACCCAGGTGGAGGTGCGCCGCTTCGGCGCCGATGGACGGCTTGGGGATGTATGCGAGACGGGCGAGGTGGGGGTGATCAGCGTGCGCGGGCCGCATGTGTCGCCGGGGTACCGCAATCCGGAGCACAACGCGGGCATCTTCGAAGACGGCATGCTCAACACCGGCGATCTGGGTTACACCGACGAACAGGGTCGCCTGTACATCGCCGGGCGCAGCAAGGATCTGATCATCCGCAGCGGCCACAACATCGACCCGGTGATGATCGAGAACGCCATGGCCGAGCATCCGGCCGTGGCGCTGGCGGCCGCCGTCGGCATGCCGGACGCCTACGCGGGCGAGCTGCCGGTGTGCTTTGTCATGCTGCGCGCCGGGGCCAGCGTGGCTGAATCCGAGCTGCACGAGCATGCC
>Ga0316188_10001469_pt1 | contig 11158 bp, 7 predicted proteins | sample Phiworburrow1_MG_FD_204933 | JGI IMG/M metagenome (GOLD analysis project Ga0316188, IMG submission 204933) | Coastal sediment microbial communities from Maine, United States - Phippsburg worm burrow 1 | ecosystem: Environmental > Aquatic > Marine > Coastal > Sediment | place: USA: Maine... | reverse complement strand
CATGCTGTAGCGCACCTGGTGCGCGGCCAGGCCATAACCACGGCGGCTCAGCACCTCGTGACACTGGCGCATGCCGCGAGCCGTGAAATTGGAGATGCCCACCGACTCGATCCTGCCCTCGTCCATGAGGTCCGCCATGGTATTCATCTGCCGGTGGATGGACGACAGCGACAGCGGCTGATGCACGATGTAATGCGCGATCGGATAGCCGCCGAGGCAGTCCAGGCGCTCGTCGATGGTGGCGCGCAGGTGATCGGCAGTTCTCAATACCGGCCACCACTTGGTCGCGATGCGGACCTGATCGCTACCGATGCCCGCCTGCCGCAAGGCCCGGCTCAGGTTGCGTTCCGACTCGCCGCCGCCATAGGCCTCGGCGGTGTCAAACCAGTTGATGCCGCCGGCCACCGCCGCCTCGACGATGGCGCGGGTGGTGGCCTCGTCGAGGGCCTCCCAGTAGCCTCCGATCAGCCCGCGGCCGCCGGAAAACTGCCAGGCGCCGAGGCCCAGCGCGCTGATTTCAATGCTGGTCTGACCGAGTTTTCGCAGCGGTATGTTGGGCATTGCAGACTCCTCTGGATGATTGGGCGACGCGGGCTGGCTCACTGCTCCTGATCGTAACTCGACAGCGGCGGGCAGGCGCACACCAGATTGCGGTCGCCATAGACATTGTCGATGCGCCCCACCGGCGGCCAGTACTTGCGCTGCCGCTGCGCCGCTGTCGGGTAGGCCGCCTGGCCGCGCGAGTAGGCGCGCTGCCACTGGTCGCCGGTCACCACCGCGGCGGTGTGGGGGGCATGGCGCAGCGGGCTCTGGTCCGCCGCTATCTCGCCCCGCTCGACCGCCATGATCTCGCCGTGGATCGCGATCATGGCATCGCAGAAGCGGTCGAGCTCGTCCAGGGGCTCGCTCTCGGTGGGCTCGATCATCAAGGTCCCGGGCACGGGAAAAGACATGGTCGGGGCGTGGAAGCCAAAATCTACCAGGCGCTTGGCGATATCTTCGACATCGATGCCGGTGCGCTCCTTGATCGGCCTGACATCGACGATGCACTCGTGGGCGACGCGGCCCTCGCTGCCGGTGTACAACACCGGAAAATAGCGATTGAGGCGATGCGCGACGTAGTTGGCGCTGAGTATCGCCACTTCGGTGGCCGCCTTCAGTCCCTGCGGCCCCATCAGTTTGAGATACATCCAGCTGATAGGGAGGATGCCGGCGGAGCCCCACGGCGCCGATGCCACCGGCCCCACCGCCCCTGCGCCCTCGAGGCAGCGGTGCCCCGGCAGATACGGCGCGAGGTGCTCGCGCAGGATCACCGGCCCCACACCGGGGCCACCGCCCCCGTGCGGAATGCAGAAGGTCTTGTGCAGATTGAGGTGGGAGACATCCCCGCCAAAGCGGCCGGGTTGACACAACCCCACCATGGCGTTGAGGTTGGCGCCGTCGATGTAGACCTGGCCGCCGTGCTCATGGATGATATCGCACACCAGGCCGATCGCCGCTTCGAACACGCCATGGGTGGACGGATAGGTGACCATCAGCGCCGCCAGCTGCGCGCTGTAGTGCGCCGCCTTGGCGCGCAGGTCATCGACATCGACGTTGCCGCTGGCGTCGCAGTTGACCACCACCACCCGCATGCCGCACATATGCGCCGAGGCCGGGTTGGTGCCGTGCGCCGAGGAGGGGATGAGGCAGACATCGCGCTGCGCTTCGCCGCGGCTGGCGTGGTAGGCGCGGATGGCCAGCAGACCGGCGTACTCTCCCTGCGAGCCGGCGTTGGGCTGCAGCGACACCGCGTCGTAGCCGGTGCAGGCACACAGGCCCTGCTCCAGCTCGCGGATCATCTCGAGGTAGCCGGCAGCCTGGTCGAGCGGCGCGAACGGGTGCAGCTGCGCAAACTGGGGCCAGGTCACCGGGATCATCTCCGCCGTCGCGTTGAGCTTCATGGTGCACGACCCCAGCGGAATCATGGTGCGGTCCAGCGCCAGGTCCCGGTCGGCGAGCTCGCGCAGATAGCGCAGCATGCGGGTCTCGCTGTGATAGCGGTGAAACACCGGGTGCGTGAGCAACCCGGTCTGCCGCAGCAGCGGCTCCGGCAGGCGGCTGCCCACGCTGGACTCCAGCTCGTCGAGCGTGAAATCGGGCACGCCGAACAGCGCCCACAGCGCCTCGATATCCGCGGCGCTTGCGGTTTCGTCCAGGGAAATGCCCAGGTGCCGGGCATCGACGTGCCGCAGGTTGATGCCTGCCGCCAGCGCCGCCTGGTGCCGCGCCGCGGTGTGCTCGCCGGTGCACAGGGTCAGGGTGTCAAAGTAGCTGTCGTTGACGATGGCCACACCCAGCCGCTGCAGGCCAGCCGCCAGCAGCGCGGTGGCGCGGTGGACCCGCCGGGCGATGCGCCGCAGGCCCTCGGGTCCGTGGTAGACCGCGTACATGCTGGCCATCACGGCCAGCAGCACCTGCGCCGTGCAGATGTTGCTGGTGGCCTTCTCGCGACGGATATGCTGCTCCCGGGTCTGCAGCGCCAGCCGATAGGCCGGCTCGCCGTTGCTGTCGATGCTGACCCCCACCAGGCGCCCGGGCAGGGAGCGCTTGAATTTTTCCCGCGTCGCCATATAGGCGGCATGGGGGCCCCCAAAACCCAGCGGCACGCCGAAGCGCTGGGTGGAGCCGATGACCACGTCGGCGCCCAGCACCCCGGGCGCCTCCAGCAGCAGCAGGGCCAGCACGTCCGCCGCCACCACGGACACGGCCTGGCGCTCGCGCAGCGCCGCCAGCTGCGGGCGCAGGTCGCGAATCTGACCGCTGGCACCGGGATACTGCAGCAGCGCGCCGAAGCAGGCGCAGGCGCCCAGGTCGGTGGCCGGATCGCCCACCACCACCTCCAGGCCCAGCGGCTCGGCCCGCGTGCGCAGCACGTCGATGGTCTGCGGGAGGCAGTCGCGGTCGACGAAGAACACCCGGCTGTCAACCCGCGACATGCGGTGGCACAGCGCCATGGCCTCGCCCGCGGCACTGCCCTCGTCCAGCAGGGATGCGCTGGCGATATCCATGCCGGTGAGATCGGTGATCATGGTCTGAAAGTTGAGCAGCGCTTCCAGGCGGCCCTGCGATATCTCGGGCTGGTAGGGCGTATAGGCGGTATACCAGGCGGGATTTTCGAGGATATTGCGCAGGATCACGCCGGGGGTAAAGGTATTGTAGTAACCCTGACCGATGAAGGACCGCAGCACGCGGTTCTTGTCGGCGATGCGCCGCAGCTGGGCCAGCGCCTCCTCTTCACTGACGGGGTCGGCCAGCCGCAGCGGCTCCTGCAGGCGGATGCCGGCGGGCACGACCGCGGCGATGAACGCCTCCATCGATGAATAGCCGAGCGCGTGCAGCATGTGCTGCTGGTCCTGCGGCGATGGCCCGATATGGCGCGATAAAAACCCGTCCTGGTTCGCGAGGTCGCTCAATGTCACCGCGGAGGCCTGGTTGTTCTCTTGCACGCGTGGATACCTGTCTGTTGGGGGCGTCAATTGAAGTCTAAGAGCCTGCGCAGCACCGGCAGGGGGCCGTCAGCCCCGATGATAACGCCGCGGCTCGAAGGGCAGCCGGCAGACCGCGACCGCATGGGGCTTGCCTCTGACGATGGCCTGCAGCGTGGTGCCCGGACTGGCAAACCGGTCCGGCACATAGGCCATGGCGATGGGCGCCTTTACGCTGGGGCCAAAACCGCCGCTGCAGACGCGGCCGGCCGGTTCGCCGTCGGGAGTCTGCAGCTCCACCCCCTCCCGCACCGGCGCCCTGCCCGCGATGGCCAGGCCGACCCGGCGCCGCGGCGCTCCCGCAGCGACCTGCTCGAGTATCGCGGCGGCGCCCGGGAAGCCGCCCTCCCGCGCGCCGTCGCGGCGGCGCGCGGGACTGATCGACCAGGCCAGGCCCGCCTCGACCGGCGTCGTGCTGGCGTCCATGTCGTGCCCGTACAGGCACAGCCCCGCCTCCAGCCGCAGCGAATCGCGCGCACCCAGTCCCACCGGCGCCACGCTGGCAAAGGCCAGCAGGACCCTGGCCAGCGCGGCCGCGTCTTCGGCCGGCACGGAGATTTCGAAGCCGTCTTCGCCGGTGTAGCCGGAGCGCGTGACGAAGCAATCGGCCTCGGCCAGGCGCACCCGCATGCCGCTCATGAACACCAGATCGGCCAGCGCCGGCGCGAGCGTCGACAGCACCTTCACCGCCCGCGGCCCCTGCAGGGCCAGCAGCGCCTGCTGTGTCATCTCCTCGACCTCGAAACCGACCAGATGCTCGCGCAGATAGGCGGTATCATCGGCCTTGCAGGCGGCGTTGACCACCACGAAGAAATCGTCTTCACCCCAGCGGCAGACGATGAGGTCGTCGCGTATGCCGCCCTGCTCATTGGTCAGCAGACCGTAGAGCTGCCGGTTGACGGGCAGGTCCAGCAGGTCCAGCGGCAGCAGCCGCTCCAGCGCCGCCGCGATGCCCGGGCCGCGCAGGCGCAGCTGGCCCATGTGGGAGACATCGAACAGCCCGGCCTCATGCCGCGTATGCAGGTGCTCCTTGACGATGCCGTCGCGGTATTGCACCGGCATGCTGTAACCGGCGAACGGCACCATCCGCGCACCCGCTGCCAGATGCAGCGCGTGCAGCGGGGTGTGCCGCAAAGCCTGCTCCGATGTCACTCCCATAAGCGTTCTCGCGTCAAAAAGTGCAATCCCGGACCTGCTCTACCCCGAGCCCTCGGCCCGCTGCGCCAGCGCAACCCGGCGCACGGGCGGCTCCTGGACGAAGGTCAGGCCCGGCTCCTGCTCGACAAAGCGCTCGAGGCGCGCCCTGAGTTCCGGATCGACGCCCTCGACTCCGCGCAGCGCACGCAGGGTTCGGGAAGGTACGGTCCCGCACCGCCGCGAGATCTTCCAGGCGAGGATGAGTTCATTGCGATCCGGCCCGAATACGCTCGGCGAATGCAGCCAGGCCGCAAAGCGCCGCTCCTCGTCGGCACTCAGGGAACAATCCATACCACCTCCGACATCTGTGGTCCCCACAGGGGCAAAGTAACCCAGCACAAACGGGTTGTCACCCTCGCGGGGCCTTGGCAAACTGGCTGCGATAGCATTCGGCACGAGTCGGAACCTGCCCGAGCTCCAGCATACCAGAGCGCCCGCCACCCATGGAGATACTGACCGCACCGCTGCTGTTGCTGACCGGCTTCTACGTCGGCTGGAACATCGGCGCCAACGACGCCGCCAACTGCATCGGCACGACCGTGGGGGCGCAGATTATACCCTATCGCAAAGCCGTCGTGCTCATGGCCGTCTTCGTGATCCTCGGCGGCGCGCTGCAGGGTCAGCAGGTAATGGAGACCGTCGGCAAGGGCATCGTGATCACTGACGCCGCCACCTACCAGGCCCAACACGGGCAGCCGCCCGGCCCCGAACTGGCGGCCTTCTTTCCCGAGGGCCGCGTGCCCGACCGCGCCGTCTTCGTCGCGCTGATCTGCGCCGGGCTGTTCGTCACCCTCGCCACGTTCTTCAGGGTGCCGGTGTCGACCTCCCAGGCCATCGTCGGCGGCGTGGCCGGCACCGGCATCGGCATCGTCGGCCTGCAGCCCGCCTACTTCAAGCTGGGCGTGCTGGCGAAAATCTTTCTGGCCTGGATCATCAGCCCGGCTCTCACCATGCTGCTGTCCTGCTGTATCTACCTGCTGCTCATCCGGCTGGGGCGCGGCGCCAGGTCCATGACCTGGCACCGGGCGACCGCCGCCGGGGTGGTCGTGTCGGCTGCGTACGTGTCGTTCTCACTGGGCGCCAATGACGTGGGCAATGCCATTGGCCCCCTGCTGGGCAGGTTTCCGGAGCACGGCGTCGGGCTTGCGATGCTGGGCGGATTCGCCATGGCGGCAGGGGCCATGACCTTCGGCGCCCGGGTGACTGACACCGTGGGCAAGAGCATCACGCCCCTGGACCACAGCGGCGCCCTGGCCGCACAGCTCGGCGCCGCCGTCGGCGTGCACGCCTTTTCCGTTGCCGGCATCCCGGTATCGACCTCGCAGGCCATCGTGGGCGGCGTGGTTGGCGTGGGCCTGACCAAGGGCATGGCGGCGGTCAGCGCGCGCAGCCTGCGCAATATTGTTCTGGGCTGGGTGCTCACGCCCCTGGGAGCGGCTGCGCTGGCCGCCGGCCTGTTCAAACTGCTGCCATCAGGCTAGCGAGGCCGGGGCCATCGGCACCGCGGCAACACAACGACGGGTAACGCGCCATGTTGATCTTCAAAAAGGAAAAGACGGTCAGAAAGCTGGCCCTGGAACACGCCGCCACCGTGGCGCGCTGCCTGCAGGCCACCCGCGACACGCTGCAGGACTACCTGGCGGGACCCGGGCCGGACTTCAGCGAACACGTCAGGCGGGTGGGCAAACTCGAGTCCCGCGCGGACGCCCTCAAGCGCGAGGCCTGTGAAGTACTGCAAGCGGGCGCCTTCCTGCCGACGATCCGCTCTGACGTGTATCGACTCATCGAGGCCGTCGATCACGTGGCCGGCGAGGGCGAGGACATCGCCCGCTTTCTGGCCGACCAGTCACCGATGATCCCCCAGGAGTACCACGAGGAATTCCGGGCGATTCTGGCGCTGAACCTGGAATGCTACGACGAATTGCTCAAGGCGCTGTCGTGCTACTACAAACCGCAGGGCGCAATCGAGGATCTCGACGCCCACGCGGCCCGGGTCGGCAAGCTCGAGAGCGAAATCGACCGGCGCCAGGTGGCGCTGACCCAGTGGATCTTCTCCTCACGGCTGCCGCTGAGTTCACGCATCCACATCACGCAGCTGCTGACCGCCCTGTGCGAAATATCCAATTCCGCCGAGCACGTCGCCGACGAGCTGAAATTCGCCGCGCTGAAATCCGTCGTGTGAGCGCCGGCAACGAGCGCTGGGGCCCGTCCCCGGCGGCCGGGCTCAGAAGGCAAAGTGCCCGGCATCGAGCGCCATGACCGAGTCCGCGCCGGCCAGCGCACCGGCGGCGTGGCCGCTGGTGCGCGGCAGGATGCGCTCGAAGTAATAGCGCGCCGTCACCAGCTTGGCTTCGTAGAACGCCTTGTCGGCAGCGCCTTCAGCCAGCTTGCGCTGGGCGACCTGCGCCATCTGCGCCCACAGATAGGCCAGCACCACGTAGCCCGAGAACATGGTGAAATCCACGCTGGCCGCGCCCACCTCGTCGGGATTCTGCATCGCCCGGGTGCCGATCTGCATGGTGAGATCACCCCACTGGGCGTTGGCCGCCTGCAGCGGCGCGATGAAGCCCGCCATGGCTTCGTCATCGGCATGGGCCTTGCAGAACTTGTGCACCAGCTTGGTGAAATTGCGCAGCAGCTCGCCGCCGCTGCCCATCACCTTGCGGCCGAGCAGGTCCAGCGACTGAATGCCCGTGGTGCCCTCGTAGATCATGGCGATGCGCATGTCGCGCATCAGCTGCTCCATGCCGTGCTCGTGGATGTAGCCGTGGCCACCATAGACCTGCACACCGAGGCTCGTCACCTCAAAACCGGTCTCGGTACAGAAGGCCTTGGCGATGGGGGTCAGCACCGACATCAGGTCGTCCGCCACCTTGGCATCCTCGGCGCTACCGTACTCGGCCAGGTCAGTCAGCCGCGACAGCCAGTACAGGAAGGCGCGCGAGCCCTCGGTCAGGGCCTTCTGCGTCATCAGCATGCGGCGCACGTCCGGGTGCACGATGATGGGGTCGGCCGGGCCGTCGGGATTCTTGGGGCCGGACAGGGCGCGCATCTGCAGACGCTCCTGCGCATAGGCCAGCGCACCCTGGAACGATGCATCCCCGAGCGACACCCCCTGCAGCGCCGTGCCGATGCGGGCGGCGTTCATGATCTTGAACATCACCTCCAGGCCGCGATTTTCCTCGCCCAGCAGATAGCCGGTGGCGCCATCGAAATTCATGACGCAGGTCGCCGAGCCCTTGATGCCCATCTTCTTCTCGATGGATCCGCAGTGCACCGCGTTGCGCTCGCCCAGCGAGCCATCCGCATTGAGCAGCACCTTGGGCACGATGAACAGCGAGATGCCCTTGGTGCCGGCCGGTGCGCCCTCGAGCCGCGCCAGCACGGCGTGGATGATGTTGGGGGTCATGTCGTGCTCGCCACCGGAGATGAAAATCTTGGTGCCGCTGATGCGGTAGCTGCCGTCGCCGTTGGCGATGGCCTTGGTGCGCACGAGGCCGACGTCGGAACCGCAGTGCGACTCGGTCAGGCACATGGTGCCGGCCCACTCGCCGCTGATCAGCCGCGGCAGCCAGGTCTGCTTCTGCTGCTCGGTGCCACCCGCCCTGATGCAGGTGATCGGCGCCTGGGCCAGCCCGGGATACATGCTCCAGGCGTAGTTGGCGGCGCCAAACATCTCGCTCACGGCAATGCCTGCCGACGGCGGCAGGCCCTGCCCGCCATCGGCCACCGGGATGCGCAATCCCTGCCAGCCGCCGGCGCCGAATTCGCGGAAGGCCTCGGCAAAGCCGTCGGGCGTCGTCACCTGGCCGTTGTCGAAGCGGCAACCCTGGCTGTCGCCGGAGCCGTTGATCGGCGCCAGCACCTGCTCGGCAAATTTGGCCCCGCTCTGGCTGATGGCCTCGAGCAGATCCTCGCCGACCTCCTCACAGCCGCTCAGGCGGGCGTAGTGGTCCTCTACGCCGAGCAACTCCTTGATCACAAATTGCATGTCCCGCAGGGGTGCACGGTACTGGCTCATAGTCGAACTCCTGAGTAGACGGGGCGCTGCGCCGGAGCGCTGGCACGGGCCGCCCCTTGCCACGAAAAAAAGGGGCGCAACTATGCCACAACGGCCGGGCGTTGATAAGAGCGCGCAGCGCCGCGGATGGCCGGCAAGCGCGCGCCGGGACCCCGTGAAGCGCTCGGCGAAACGTGCCCCGCCGGGGCAAATCCGCTAGGATTGGGGCTTCCAGGGCACTATTGGCCACGAGAGGCGCAAGCAAACCATGCAGAACATCACGGATTACCATAACGACATCATCGCCATCGACGCCGACTACGTGAAGCCCCTGGTCGATGCCATTCACCTCATCATCGAGGGCGACACCGCCGCCATCATCGACACCGGCGTCAGCCATTCCGCCCCCGCCGTCATGGCGGCGCTGGCGGCGTACGGGCTGGCCCCCGAACAGGTAGCCTACGTCATTCTCACCCACATCCACCTCGACCACGCCGGCGGCGCCGGCGAGCTGATGGCCAGGCTGCCCAAGGCGCGCCTGGTGGTGCACCCGCGCGGCAGCCAGCACATGGTCGACCCGTCCAGGCTGGTGGCCGGCACCAGGGCGGTGTACGGCGAGGAACAGACCGAGCGGCTCTATGGCACCATCCTGCCGGTGCCCGCCGAACGGGTGCTCGAGGCGGCCGACGAGGCCGTGCTGAGCCTCGGGCAGCGGGAGCTGCTGCTGCTGCAAACACCCGGGCACGCACTGCACCACATCTGCATCGTCGACCGCAAGACCGGGCACATCTTCACCGGCGACACCTTCGGCCTGTCCTACCGCCAGTTCGACCACCAGGGACGCCAGTTCATGTTCGCCACGACCACGCCCGTGCATTTCGATCCGGTCGCCCTGCACCGCTCCATCGACCGGCTGGCGTCATTCAAGCCGGAGGCCATCTATCTGACCCATTACAGCCAGATCCGGGACATCCCGCGCCTCACCCGCGACCTCAAGGAGACCATCGACGCCCACGTGGCCATCGCCCTGGCCGCACCCGGCAGCGGCCAGGCGCGCATCGACGCCATCAAGCGGAGCCTGTCGGACTGGGTGTGCGAGCGCGCCCGGCAGCAGGAGTGGGGCCTGCAGGGTGACGCCGCCCTGGACTGGCTGGCCATGGATATCGATCTCAATGCCCAGGGGCTGGAGGTCTGGCTGGCCCGCACGCGCCGCAGCCCCGGCTGAAGCAGACGCCCGCCCAACCGCCATCGGGAGACCGCCGCCATGACGCTTTCACTGCAGGACCCCGGCCTGCTGGCCCGGCGCGTTCCCATCGACGGCGAGTGGATCGACGCCCGCGACGGCGCCACCGTGCCGGTCGTCAACCCGGCCACCGGTGAGCTGCTGGCCGCCGTGCCGCGCTGCGGCGCCGCGGAGACGCAGCGCGCGATCGACGCGGCGCAGCGCGCACTGCCCGCCTGGCGCGGCCGGACCGCCGCCGAGCGCGCCGAGCTGCTGCGCCGGCTCTACCAGCTGATGATGGCGCACCAGGACGATCTGGCACGTATCCTGACGGCGGAGCAGGGCAAGCCCCTGGCCGAGGCCCGCGCTGAGATCGCCTACAGCGCGGGCTTCATCGAGTGGTTCGCCGAGGAGGCCCGGCGCGTCTACGGCGACACCATCCCCGCGCCGCGGCCCGACCAGCGCATCCTGGTGATCAAACAGGCCATCGGCGTCGTCGCCTGCATCACGCCCTGGAATTTTCCGAGCGCCATGCTCGGGCGCAAACTCGGCGCCGCTCTGGCGGCCGGCTGCACCGTGGTGTGCAAGCCGGCCAGCGCCACCCCGCTGTCGGCCTTTGCGCTGGCGGTGCTGGCCGAGCGGGCGGGCTTCCCGCCCGGCACCATCAACATGGTCAGCGGCGACACGCAGGCCATCGGCGAGGAGCTGACCGCCAATCCCCTGGTGCGCAAGCTCACCTTTACCGGCTCCACAGCCGTCGGCAAGACCCTGCTGGCGCGCTGTGCCGGCACGGTCAAGCGCACCTCGATGGAGCTCGGCGGCAACGCTCCCTTCATCGTGTTCGATGACGCCGACCTCGACGCCGCGGTCGCCGGCGCGATGGTGTCCAAATACCGCAACGCCGGCCAGACCTGCGTCTGCGCCAACCGCCTGCTGGTGCACGACGCGGTCTACGACGCCTTTGCCGAGAAATTCTGTCAGGCCTCGCGGACGCTGCGCGTCGGCAATGGCGTCGACGAGGGCGTGGCGGTGGGTCCACTGATCAACGCCGCGGCCACGCAGAAGGTGCGCAGCCTGATCGACGACGCCATCGCCCAGGGCGCCCGCGTCCTCACCGGCGGCAGCGGCACGGCCGGCCTCCAGGGCAATTTTCTCGCGCCCACGGTGCTCGCCGACGCCACCCCCCGGATGCGGGTGTTCCGGGAGGAGATC
>Ga0316188_10001468_pt1 | contig 11169 bp, 10 predicted proteins | sample Phiworburrow1_MG_FD_204933 | JGI IMG/M metagenome (GOLD analysis project Ga0316188, IMG submission 204933) | Coastal sediment microbial communities from Maine, United States - Phippsburg worm burrow 1 | ecosystem: Environmental > Aquatic > Marine > Coastal > Sediment | place: USA: Maine... | reverse complement strand
CAGTTCAGCCTCGCACGGAACCGCACATCAGGCCCATATGGGCGACCAGCACCGCTCGACTAGTGCCTGCGTCGCACACGAGGCTCGGGTTCGTCGAGATCAAGAGACTCCGAGCCGCAGCGATGGACCGCAAGGCCGGGCACGAAAACGAGATCCAGAAATCCGTCGAGTATGCCGATGCTTGGAGGGCACTGAAGAAATGAGAGAGATGATTACCGAAGGCCAACGGAAAGTGGGCCTCGAGCAGAAGGTCGAGAGTCTCGACCGGGACGTAACGGATCTCAGACGTTGCGTCGAGGCATTGAATGCACTCGTTGGTGAGGGCCGTCTCTATCAGGCGACGTCGGTGGTGCCGTCCAAGAACGTTGACACATCGGACAACCCTTGGCGTTCGATCGAGCCCACCGGATAGGCATCCTTCCGACAAGTTGGTGACGGTTGAGAAAGACCCTCCGGACGGCGCTCTTCCGACGATAGAGCTGGGCCGTGGCCGCACACATCCTGACATATGAACGGCATTCAGACTCTGACCGACCCGCCCATAGTGAAGGTCGTATGTCAAGGTGCTTGTGGTTGGATGGACAGGATCGGGGTGGACCACACCGTGCTGGTGGGCAGACTCGTACGAGGTCACACCGGGATTCCCCCCTGGCCGCATGACCGCCGCGTCCGGCCGGCGGGGGACCTCCAATTGCCGGGTCCGTGCGGTTGAGGGATCGCGCAATCACAGGTGCGACGACTCTGATTGAACTGCGACAGGTTCCGTCGGTTGTCTTCGGCCCCTGTCCTGCCTCCCTCCCCATCTCGCGACCGTTGGAACCTTCAGTCCATCATCGGGACGAGGTCGGTTTCCCAGTTCTCAACGCGGGCCGAAGGCTGGCCACGCAGCAGCGCCGCAAACGAGCCCAGGGCCAGGAATGCGTCTCCTACCGGGTAGTAGAACGCGTCCCAATTTTCACTGCCCTCACCGTCGTGGTTGGGGATGACGTGGTCGGATCGGTAGGCGTAACCGAGCTCTGCAATGGCACTGGTCGCGCGCCGCTCGATATTCGCCAGATCGAGCTGGGACAAGTGGGTCTTCTCACGGACGGTTCTAGCCAGGAGCTTGCGTCTCATCACATCCGCGACGAAGGACGCGAGGTCAACTCGACGGGCCGGATCACGCAGATAGACAATCTCGTCGCGAGTCAGCGGCGAGAGGAATACCGTGAGTGTCGGGTACCGATCCAGCACCCCCGCCTCACGCAACATCTCAGGAATGAACGGGTTGCCTTCGAAGAAAGCGTCGTGACCTGAGTCAAGAACCCCGTCGATCATCGCCAACTCGAGACCCTGAAAGTCGCCGCGAACATCACACGCCACGAATCCGGGCGATGAGGCGAGTCGCTCGATCTCTGCACGCGACCGGAAGTGGTAGTCCACGCCATCGGCTTCGCCCTGACGCGGAGCCCGGCTGTTGTGGAGGACCAGGGGGACCAGCTGCGCCGCGAGCTCGGGATGGTGGCGTCGGAGGGCGCTCACCAGCGGCCCTTTGCCGACGCAGCTCGGACCCGACAGCAGTACCAATCGTGCCACCGTTCTTGCCTCCCGTGTCACCGGACCGTCGCTTGCGCTTCAGACACAGGAAACCAGGTAGCGGGGTCGACCGCAACCAGAAGCCATCCCTCCAATCAGCATGATTCGAGTGGAATCGAGCGGAATCATCACAAGCACCATTCATGGCCGCGGTTGCGCGGTCGGGAGAGAGCGGCCGGTGTGGGCCGATTGCTCCGCCTACCACCAGCGAATGAGCAGACGGCGTCCCGAGGCATTCGGGAATGCATGACATGAAGCTCGCATGTCAGGATGCGTGCGGTTTGGATGGACAGGACCGGGAGAGGTGACACCGAGTTGGTGTGCAGGCTCGTGCTGGGTTGCACCGCCCACAACCCCAGATGCGATCGACATAACGGTCCTTGCTCGCGCACGTCGCCGCCCGCTTCCGTATCTGGTCCGCTGCGAACGGCACCGGCTCTCGACCGTTCGACGATGCATGGAACGAAGACGGCTGGATCGCCCAACGCAACCCAGACCGAACGATTCGAGAGGAGCTCGACACCCTCGGACAACTCGGCGACGGCGCAACGACCGAGACCCGAATCTTCGTCTGTCCGAGCCGGCAGGCGAAGGAGTCACGAACGCCCCACGAAACCGCCCATGTTGGGTGCGAGTTCAGGCGAACACACATCACATTGCAGACCGGACGGCGGTCCCACCCGATCGATGCGGGTCAGGCGAATTGCACCGACCTCTTGGCGAAGCCGAATTGAAAGTCGTCAATGACGGTGGTGGGCGTCTGCTCCGGATCTGTTGCAGCCCCGAGCGCGATGAAGAGCGGTGTGAAGTGTTCGACGGTCGGGTGTGCGTATGGCATGCCCGGTGCTCGGTCGTATGCGGCCAGAGCGTTCACGTCGCCTCGGTTCAGAGCATCCGCAACCCACGCGTCGAATTCCCTGGACCACCCGGGCACGTGGTTGTCGAGGAACATCTCGCGCGTGGCGTAACGGAGGCCGTGCGTCATGAAACCCGACCCGATGACGAGAATCCCCTCGTCGCGCAGCGGCCGGAGCCTGCGTCCCAGGTCGAAGAGGCGTTGGGGGTCATGCGTCGGCATGCTCATCTGCAGCACAGGCAGATCGGCAAAGGGGTACATGACCTTGAGTGGCACCCACGCTCCGTGATCGAGGCCACGGCTCGCGTGCCGATGGATCGGTTCGACGTCAGGCATCATCGATGCGACTCTCCGGGCGAGATTGCTCGCATCCGGAGTGGGATAGGTCATCGTGTAGTAGACGGGGGCGAACCCTCCGAAGTCGTAGACGAGGGGCGTGTGCTCTTCTGAGGCGGTCAGGCTCAGAGGCGCTGCCTCCCAGTGAGCGCTCACAATCAGAATCGCCCGAGGTTTGGGCAGCATCTGAGACCAGCCGAACAGCTGACTCATCCAATGCGGGTCGTCGAATACAGGTGGTGCTCCGTGGCTCAGATAGATCGCGGGAAGGGGCCCGTCGTCTTCGGTCCATTCCGGACGCGAGCGACTCGATGGTGCTTGTTCCTCGAGAAAGCGTGCGTATGCCTCACCGGGCACCGCGGGGTTCATGACACTCATCAGGGCCACTATCTCTCTGCAACCGATGAGAGGACGTTGCTTCTTGCGGCGGATGACATTCCGTTCCTCTCGGTTTACCGCGCGGGTTGCTCCGCATCGGTGGTCTGGCGGTCTCCACAGACGTCGGAATCGATTCCCTGCTCTCGACCTGGCCGATGATCCCCAGCCACGACTACTGCGGCGACACAGGGTGATGTGACAGGGGCTGGATGCTCCAAGCCCCTGTCACATCGATGGTTGTCAGCCGTTGGCGGGGACTGCCTGCATCTCGATCTCGATGTTGACCTTCTTCGAGACGAGAACTCCGCCTGCTTCGAGGGGAACGTTCCAGTTCAGGTTCCAATCCTCTCGGTTGATTGTGGTGGTGGCCGAAAACGCTGCCTTCCGGTTGCCATATGGATCGGTGGTAACGCCGAGGAAGTCGAACTCGAGAGTCACGGGCTGCGTGATCTCCTTGATGGTGAGTTCGCCATCGAGGACCCAGGACGATCCGCTGGATCGCACTGCCGTGGACACGAATCTCATCTCTGGGTGGTTCTCGATGTCGAAGAAGTCTGCGGTTCTGATGTGACCATCGCGATCGGCGTCTCCGGTCGAGACGGATGCGGTATCGATTACGACTGCGACGCTAGATGCGGCCGGATCCTCCGCTACCTCGATCGTCCCGGCAACGGAACCGAAACTGCCCCGCACCTTGGCGACCATCAAATGGCGGACCACGAACTCGGCCGAGGTGTGGGACCCGTCGATGATCCACGTACCGACTGCCGGCACGGCGACCCCGTCGGCGGTTCGAGTGAGTTCCTGGACTGTGGTTGACATTGCATTCTCCTTTGATTGCGACGTGCAATGATTGCTGTCCGCAACTATATCAGAGTGGTTGCGTTATGCAACTATTTTCTCTAGTGTCTCGGGCATGCCTCCTGTGAAGATCAGATCCACCCCCGCTTCAGATGCCTGGCGAAACGTGATGACAGCATTCACTCGCGTGAACGCCATCCTCGCCCGCGAGATGGAGGCCGAGACAACCATCTCCCTCGAGTGGTACGCGATCCTGCTGATGCTCGCGCAGTCAGAAGAAGCAGCCATGCGGCCAAGCGACCTCGCCGACCAAATCGGATTGAGCCGCAGCGCAACGACCCGACTTGTCGATCGGCTCGAGTCCGACGGGCTCGTTGAACGCTGCGCCTGCGGCTCGGATCGCCGGGGTACTTTTGTCTTGCTCACACCCCGGGGCGAAGAGGTCTTCAAGGGAGCCGGGCGCGTCCACCTCCGCGGCATCGACGAGCACGTCGGATCCCACCTCACCGGCGACGAACTTGCCCAACTCGCAGCGCTGCTCGGGAAACTCGCGGACAGCGTCGGCGGTGACGCCCTCTCAACCCTCTCCCCGAGCGCCGCGCTCTAGCGGCGCGCCGCGATCGGGCACGGAAACGACACCTTCTGAGGCTGACGCTCCGGCCCTGACCCCACCGTGCCCGAACACGCAGACACGAATCGCGCAACCGCACATAGCAGGACGGGTTTCCACACACACAGATGGAGACCGGATTACTCCTCGCGTGCCGGCGACAGGGTGTTCTGACTAGGGTCTCGTGCCGGGCGGTGATCGAGTGGGTCTCGCTCGAAGGTGGGTCACCCTAGGCCCAGGATGGCCGCCGTCATTCATCGATTGGAGGTCGCTGTGGCCACACAGGCAGAGGATCAGAACAGTGAGGAACGGAAGATTCAAGGGTTGAGTCCCGAGGATTGGAGTCTTCGTCAGGCTCGTCGTGCGTTCATCTTTGCGATTCTGACTCCGGTGTGGTGGATCCTCATGCTCATCCTCATCAATCTGCTAGCCGAATTGTTCCCTTCCACGAGTCCTGATTCCACCTTCGTATTCGTCACATGGGGCGTGATGGCCCTGATCTTCACGGCCACCGTCACGTACACGGGCGTGCAGCAGGGGCGATTGATTCGGGTGTACGAAGCCCAGCGGGGTCTCTGGCTTGCACGGGGAGCCGTCATCGTCGGGGCACTCTTCACCATTGCGACCCTGGCCATCATCGTGGCCATCTTCACGAGCGGGGACGCCTCCACTCGACCGCTGCTCTGAACGACGACCTCCCGGCCCGCTCTCACTACCAAGCTGAGCAGCGCATATGCGCACCCATGGGCGGTCCGCGATGGGCAGGTCAGGTTGTGCGCGTGAAGGGTCCGCGTACCGGGTGTCGGAGAGAGTCGCTTGGCTAGAGTCGGCAAGGAATGGCCCAAGCTTCGAGTGATCAGCGCGACAGCCCTGCGGCGTTGATTCCCAACCGTGTGAGCTGCTCGGGGCTGAGTTCACGGATTGACCGTCGTGCGGCGGGAAGTGAGGTGACCGTTGGCCGATCGGTATGAGACGATCATCGTCGGTGGCGGGATCGCTGGCCTGGCGTGTGCGCGTCGACTCCACGACAGCCAGCGATCATTCCTGCTCATCACGGAGGACGTTGGTGGTCGTATCCGCACGTCCGCAGATGGAAGGGTCAACCTTGGTGCCTACTACGTGAGGGGCGACTACGACCACGTGAACCAGTTCGTTGACCGGGGCCGCCGGATCAAGCGGCGCCACATCCTGCGCGGCGACCCGAACGGTTCGTTCACCCGACGAGACGTGCCGCTGCTTCGGCACCCCCTGCAGGCTGTCCGTTTCGTTCGTTTCATGCGCATGTTCCGTCGCCACTATGAGACGCTGAAACAGGATTGTGTGGCGATGTCACAGGCCCAGGCGATCCGCGCAGATCCACTCCTATACGACCTCTACCACGAGCCGGCGCCCCGGTTCATTCAGCGGAATCGGATCGAGGACATCGCCCGGTCCTATCTTGCCCCTGCCGCACAAGGCACCGCCTTCACCTCCGTGGACCGGCTAACTGCGTTCACGATGTTGGTCGGAACCCTCCCCCTGATCGTCCCTATGTACGAATACACGTTCCGCTTCGACGTCCTGATCGCTGGTTTCGAAGACGCTGTGCTCATCGATTCCGTGACGGCGGTCACACGCAAGGGTGTCGGATACTCGATGCAGACCCGAAACAGCGGCACCGTCTCAGCCGACAACGTCGTGGTTGCCACCCCTATCGACGTCTCCGCCCGACTGCTGGATCTCGGCCGAGTGAAGAGCCCTATTGACGCCCACATGTTCCTGGTCAGGGGCAAGCTGCGCCGACCGTGGAGGCAAGCCACCTTCACCCTGTTCCCCGACGGCGACCGCATCCTCGCGATCGCCCAGCAGACAGACGGATCGACGCTGTTCTGTTCGGTATCGGACGATCCCGACTTCGGGCGGTGTTTCACCACCTGGGACGTCGTCGAACACCACTACTGGAACCCGGCGTTCCACCTCGAAGGAGACGCCCTCCTCGAATGCGAACAGGCACCGGGCCTCTACCTGGTGGGCGACCACAATGTATGCAACCTCGAAGACGCTTACATCACCGGCATCTACGCCGCCAACAGAATCCTCGCCGGACACGGGAACGCCACACCGACGTAGCCGACCAGCGACGACGTCGAACAACCGAGAGTCACGCAACCAACGCCCGCCCATGTCGAGGCACAAGTGGGCGGTCCGAGACTGTGGCGGGGCAATCGATACCCTCCTGTCTCCCGGCCGGTACGAACGCAAAGAGCAGCCATGCAATCTGAAACAGCACCAGGAACGGCGAAGCCAACACTGCGAGGATGGCAGCACGCTGCGATGTTCCCGATCGCCGTCGTCGCCGGGGCGTTGCTCGTCGCCACAGCACCGACGACAGCTGGCCGCATCAGCTCTGCGATATTCGCAACGACCGCAGTTCTGCTCTTCGGCGTAAGCGCCCTTCTCCACCGAGGCACGTGGACACCGAAGGCCGAGGCACTGCTCCGACGTGTCGACCATGCAAACATCTACCTGATCATCGCCGGCACCTACACGCCGTTCGCTGTTCTCGCTCTGCCACAAAACGAAGGCAAGGTACTCCTTGCGATCGTATGGGCCGGTGCGCTGGTCGGTGTGGCGTTGCGAGTCTTCTGGATCGGTACACCCCGTTGGCTGTCAACAACGCTCTATGTAGTCGTTGGTTGGATTGTTGTCTTCTTCATCCCAGACCTGATCGAAGAAGCCGGTGCAGGCGTGGTTGTGCTCGTCGCCCTGGGTGGCATCCTCTACACCGTTGGAGCGATCGTGTATGCAACCAAGTGGCCCAACCCCTCCCTGCGAAGGTACGGATTCCACGAGGTGTTCCACTCGCTGACGATCGCCGCATTCACTGCCCACTACGTCGCAGTGTGGCTCGTCGTACACCAATAGGAACACACCGGACTTCACCAGCCGAGACCCGCCCGTGGCGGTACATATCTGCGGACGACACGCATCAAACAGCGGCTGCATCGCGTTTGTTGGAGATTGTCGCTCCGGAACCGGACTGTGGCCCACCACCGCGCTTCGAGCAGAGCTGGTCACCGGAAGTCTGAATCGCCCGCCCCCCTCGTGAGGAGCGCCGAAGGACGGGGGACGGGATTTGGGGGCTCACGGGGACAAATCCGTGTTCCTTCAAGCCAGTTCGGCGTTGTCTTCCTTTGACACCCGTTACCGTTTGACAGCGACCGGCACGCGTCAGACAAGACCCTGTTCTCGAGCGAGCGCTGCAGCTTCCTTCCGTGACGAGACGCCCAGTTTCGTAAGGAGAGCGGACACGTGATGGTCGACCGTCTTGGGCGATACGAAGAGCCGCTCGGCAATGTCGGTATTGGTCAGGCCGCTGGCCACAAGGCCGAGAACTTCGACTTGTCGCGGGGTGAGACCTGCTGGATGCGACCGGGTCTCCTTTCTTGGGCCTCGCGGAACGCCTTGGATGCCCATTCGGCGGAGTCGTCGACGCAGCTTCGCGGCCGCCGGGGTCGCTTCCAGTCCATCCAGGATGTCGAGGGCCTCGAGGAGACGCGGCGGGTCTTCGCTGTCCATGAGCGCTATCGCCTGCTCATATCCACAGCCGATTTGCGCCCACGCGTCCGCTGCTTCTCGCCAGCTTCCGGCGATCTGCCGGGCGTAGGGCGTCTCTGGTCCCTGAAGCGGATCGGTGGTGCCGGTTGCGCGCCACATCCAGAAGGCGAGCTCATCGGTGATCCACGGCTGTCGCGCGGTCAAGGCGAGTTGGTACGCACCGGCGATCGCGGAGCCGATTCCCTGCAAATCGTCACGCAGCCAGGCCAGTTCGGCTCGGGCAGCTGCCACCGGAGCGATCCTTTGGAGTTCGCCCGTCGGTTCGGCGAGCCGCCAGGCTTCTTCGAGCGTCTTCTCGACTTCTGGTTCACCACGGCGAACGTACAGCCTGGCCAAGGTCGCGAGGGCGGGCATGTTCGTGATCCCGGGCTCCTCCGGCCGGCCGAGCACCCAGAGAGCATCCCTCTCGGCCTGCGACCAATGGCCGCGCTCGAAACCCAAGCGGGCGCGTTCCGCGGTTATGTAGTAGATGGACCCAGCAAGCTCCCGATTCCAGGCATAGGCGAGCCCCTCGTCGATGTAGCGCTCTGCTTTGTCGTACTGGCGGTAGTCGAGGGCGGTCCAGACGAGGTTGGCGTAGGCCCGGCCGGCGTGGTCATCGAACTGTTCCCTGACCGAGATTTCGAGGCTTTCTTCGAGGAGGGCATATCCCTCCATGTCGCCAACGCGCAATCTCGTGCTGCCGAGGTTGTTCAGCGCGTGGGCGAGCGTGTCCTGATCATCGAGCTCTCGCGCCACGGTGATCGCCTTCGTCGCCCATGCCTCGGCCTCATCGGCTTGCTGGGCAAGCATGAAGACCTGCGCCAGGTTGCTGTAGGCCATCGCCAGTTCTTTCGATCGACGGACCGAGGTGAGTACCTCGACCGCAGCCAGGCCGGAATCCACAGCTTTCTCGCTATGTCCTAGCCACCAGTGCAGTCGGGAGATCCATCGCAGCACATCCCCTTCTCGGATGGTGACGCCGAGCTCTCGCCACAGCGCGAGCGCCCGTTCAGCCGCCGCCAGTGCTTTGACTGCTTCGTTCGTGAAGTAGCACTCGATGGCGTAGTCGGTAAACAGCTGCGCTCGGTCCTCGACGGAGAACTCGGTGGCATATTCGACGGCGATCTGGAAGTGAGCGAGGGCCTCCCGGTGTGCTGCAGCAGCTGATGCTCGTCGCCCTGCCGCTGGGGCGTACCGGGCGATCGCAGCTCCGTCGGAGGCTTGGCGGGCATGGTGAACGATCCGGGCGATATCCGCGTTCCGGCTCGCAAGGACCTCGATCGCAAATACATTCAATGCTCGGCGTCGCGAAGGCGTCAGCGACCCCTCCATGGCACCGCGCACAAGCTCGTGGCGATACCACGCGGCTGTACCGTCGAACTCGATGAGTCCGCGCTGGCGGCATTCATCGAGCGCATCTGATCCGTACTCAGGAAACGCCTCGAGTAACCAGCGCTCGGTCTGACCCGGCACAACCGAGACCAAGTCGGCTACTGCCCGGCCGGTCGCTGACAAACGTGAGGCTCGGGTTCGAACTGCGTCACGAACGTTGATGGGTACATCGCCACCGGGAGCCATCAGCGCCTCGGTAACGAGGAACGGGTTCCCCCGAGTCTTGATGAACAGACCTTCGACGGAGCCCGCGTATCCAGCTGCGGCCTCCTCAACCGCCGCCATCGACAGCGGCGCCAGATGGATTCGATGCACCGCGGAGGCCGGCAGGTCTCCGACGACGAGCATCAGGGGATGGTCGTCCGGCACTTCCTCGTCGCGATACGTGAGGATCAGCATCGCCGGGACTCGGTCAATGCGCCGACCCAGGAACTTGAGAACATCGAGGGTGGCTCCGTCGGCCCAATGGACATCCTCGACGATCACACCGGTCGGGCGACTTCCGTCGGCAAGCACATCGAGGACCGCGTCGAAGACTTTGCCGCGCGTCCCTTCACTTACCGCGTCCTTCAGGACTCCGTCCACTTGGATCGCTATATCGTGGAATGGTCCGAGCGTCCGCGGGGTCGAGAGGTCGTCGCACGCCCCCCACAGGATGCGGGCATCCTCACGGTGGTTGTGAGAAAACGATTGCACCAATCGGGTCTTGCCGATACCCGCTTCGCCACCGACGAGGACAACGGAGCCGGAACTACGCCCGGCGTCCTTGAGCGCGTTGTCCAGAACCTCAAGATCTGCCGCTCGTTCGAGAAGGTCCACATAGTGAGCGTACTGCGGTCTGCGCGGCGTGTCCCGGCAACGGACTGCTCGGGTTGCCAACGCCGCCAGCCGACCTCGACCGGTAGGTCGTCCGGAACGCCAACGTACCGCGTGCCTCTTCGAGTCGTGGAGCGATTGGCGCTGCACGTCCCGAGAGGATCGCTGCGGTTCCGATCACCGGGCTGACAGGGAGCCACCAAGAGGCGCCCATCAGGTCCGTCAGATCCGAAATGGACCACTCCGTGTTGAGGCCTCCGAGATTCTCATACCGCGGTGCGAGGCATCGACGATCGAGGCCTCCTCACCGTGTCGGTGACGGTCAACGGCACCGCGAGACTGCGGCGGCGAAGCCTTCCGGGGAGCCGCAGTGACGCAAACAGCCGCTCAGTTGTTGCTTCACACTGCCGGTCTTGCTGGATGGACTCAATCACCTTGTCTTGCATGTAGTACATCTGGACTCTCCTTCGTTCTTCTGTCTACTCGAGAAGCTCATCGTCTCTCAAGAGCCACCGGTTCGCATCGGAACGAACCCCCCATATTGCGCCGGCGGTTACCCATGTTGGGATCCATCAGGTGCCCGCCTGAGGTGTGAACCCCACTCGTCGGGGACGGTGGAAGGTGATCCGCAGTCCTTGGACGGACGATTTCGGCACGGCAGCGCGCAGTGGAGCACCCGACCCGATGCTCGATCAAGGAGTTCTCGAGGCAATGCAGACGCCACCCGACACGACGCAGACCGACCATCCCTGCCCGCTATGGCACGGACGAGCGATCTAGGGCTCTCTCGAGTCCCGGGCGCCAATCGCGACGCCTACATCAAGAA
>Ga0316188_10001467_pt1 | contig 11169 bp, 11 predicted proteins | sample Phiworburrow1_MG_FD_204933 | JGI IMG/M metagenome (GOLD analysis project Ga0316188, IMG submission 204933) | Coastal sediment microbial communities from Maine, United States - Phippsburg worm burrow 1 | ecosystem: Environmental > Aquatic > Marine > Coastal > Sediment | place: USA: Maine... | reverse complement strand
TGGCTTGAACTTATTCTTGCTCTGTCTACCATCATTATCATATACGGATTTAAAAAAATTACCACAGTAATACCCAGTACTCTGGTAGCCCTCATAGTAGTATCCGGAATTGCCTACGGATTTGATCTGGAATACAGGGCCATAGAAAAAATACCAGAGGGATTTCCCATGCCCCAATTGGAGATTTTTACAGGATTTAAACTAAACAGCGTTTCACCCTATATTTTTACCGCTCTAACACTGGCCTTATTAGGTGCTATTGATTCACTTCTGACTTCTGTTGTTGCCGATAATATGACTAAAACCAAACATAGGCCCAACAAAGAATTGTTGGGGCAAGGCATTGGTAATAGTATTGCCGCCATTTTTGGAGGTCTGCCTGGTGCCGGTGCAACTATTAGAACAGTAGTCAATATAAATTCCGGTGGAAAAACGAAACTATCAGGAATGCTCGCCGGTATTATTTTATTGTTGATTTTACTGGTAATGGGGCCCATAGCTTCACAAATACCTGCCGCAGTTCTTGCCGGAATTTTGATTACAGTGGGAATAAGTGTTATGGATTACAAAGGATTACGAGCAATACCAAGCCTGCCAAAAGATATTAAATTGGGGCCTGTACGACTTAGCTCTGAAGTAATGGTAATGCTTGTGGTTATGATACTTTCAACATTTTGGAATCTCGTTTATGCCGTGGGCATAGGTCTTATCATCGCTTCTTTAATGTTTATGAAAAAAATGGGGGATCTTACAACCGAGCAGTCGGATGTAAAACCTTTGTTAAAAGAAGACATATGGCCTGATGAGAAAGACTTTCCAAAAAGTCTAAAACACGAGGTTTTCATAAAACACATCAAAGGGCCACTCTTTTTTGGCAATACAAGTGATTTTCAGCAGCTGGCAGAACAGATTCCCAGAACAGCCAGGATAGCAATTATAAGGCTGGACCGCATGCAATACATGGACCAATCCGGCCTCTATGCCATGGAGGATGTCCTACAGGAATTGAGAAAACATCAAATCATTCCTCTTTTTGTAGATATAATGAAACAACCGCGCTATATGATGGAACGTATTGATATTATACCTGATTTGGTGCCGAATGAGCATATTTTTGAAAATTTTAATGAATGTGTTTCATGGATTCAGGAAGCCGAAATAGTGGAGAAGACTTAATTCTTATGCGCTTTTAAACTTAATATGCCTTCTTGATAGATAATTGTTATAAATTTGCCTTTTCTTTTGCTTTTTACTTTATTTCAAAAAGTTTATTTATTTAAGGGAGGATGATTGACCAGTTAAAAAAACACCTAAAAGAAGTAGATAATTTCTCGTCTGATAATCCTAAGGAAATTGAGGCCTTCCGAATTCAATACCTTGGAAAAAAAGGCCTGTTGAATCAATTCTTTTCTGAATTCAAAAACGTACCTGTAGAAGATAAAAAAGAATTTGGTCAATCCATTAACGAACTTAAGAATAAAGCTACTGAAAAGGTTCAAGCCCTAAAAAAGTCAATTGAACTTGGGGGTCTTCAAAAAAGAACCTACAATGATCTTACAAGGCCTTCCGAACCTATGGAACTTGGAGCGCGCCACCCTATTTCCATTGTAAAAAATCAAATCATTGATATCTTTTCCAGAATAGGGTTTAATGTTTCAGAGGGCCCTGAAATAGAAGATGACTGGCACAATTTTACCGCTTTAAACTTACCCGAACACCATCCTGCAAGGGATATGCAGGATACTTTTTTTATACAAACTAATCCGGATATACTCTTACGCACGCATACTTCTTCAGTTCAAGTAAGGTATATGGAAAACAACAAACCCCCCATCAGAACTATATCGCCGGGAAGAGTTTACAGAAATGAGGCTATTTCAGCAAGGTCGCATTGTTTTTTTCATCAGGTAGAGGGACTATATATCGATAAGAAAGTATCCTTTGCAGATCTCAAACAAACACTTCAGTTTTTTACCACAGAACTCTTCGGGAAATCTAAAATCAGGCTAAGGCCATCTTATTTCCCATTTACTGAACCCAGTGCAGAAGTTGATGTTTATTGGGGCCTGGAAACAGAGACCGACTACAAGATGACTAAAGGAACTGGCTGGCTTGAAATTATGGGATGCGGTATGGTAGACCCAAACGTACTGGATAACTGTGGAATTGATAGTAAAACCTATTCGGGTTTTGCCTTTGGAATGGGTATAGATCGTATCACCTTACTGCTTCACCAAATTTCAGATATCCGTTTGCTCAGCGAAAATGACATTAGATTCCTCGAGCAATTCAAAAGTTCATTTTAAGGAGAGTTCCATTTATTAATTTACTTTTACAATTAACAAAATTGTATCGTTTAAAATCATTCCGTAACAGCAAACTTATCAGTCTGATCAAACTGCTGATGGCGGGAATTTCAATTTAATATATCAGTCATCCCATTTTTTATAAGGGTATTTACTAAGTTGAGAGTTGTAGTATTTGATATCCCCGGTTACCTCTAAACCAAACCATGACGGCTCTTCAATATGGTCGTCTTCTTTTTCAATTTCAATTTCTGCTACCACCAACCCCTTGTTTGCACCAAGGAATTCATCTACTTCTATGATGTGATCCCCCAGCCTCACATAATACCTGATTTTCTCCAGAATTTCCTTTTCGCACAACTCTAATAGTCGCTTAGCTTCAGGTACAAGTATTTCTTTTTCCCATTCAAATCTGGAAGTGCCAGCTGTGTTAGATCTGCCTTTTATAGTCAAAAAGGCCTTGTCATCTTTTATTCTAATCCGTACTACCCGTTCCGGATGTGTACTTAAAAACCCCTGTAAAATATGGGACATGGCATAGGCTAAAGACCTATATTCCTTGCCTTTGACCAGATACTTCCTTTCTATTTCTATCATACTCATTCAATCTTTAACCCAAAAAGAAAAAAGGACTTAGTTTCCTAATGCCCCTAACCTGACTATTTCATCAGAAGTAACTATTACTTTTTCAGAGGTATTATTTGCCAGCCACACCATACAGCTTGCAATTGTTTGTGGATATAGTGATCTGTACTTTGAATATGGTCCTACCAAAATAGTATTTAAAATAAGAAATGCTTTCTTTGCAAGCCATTCCCCCGGCCTTTTCTCCTTCCTAAAACCTCCAATCAGCGATGGTCGTAAAATATGTGTTTTTGGAATTCCCATAGAAACCACTTTATTTTCCATTTGCGCCTTTAATCTATTATAAAAAACCCTGCTTTCTGCATTAGCACCTAATGCGGAAATTACAATATATGTTCCTATATTGTTCTTTTTACATAATTCTGCCGCACTGACAGGAATGCCATAATCAATTTTTCTATACAGATCTTTGTCAGGGGTTTTAGCCTTGGTAGTACCTATACAACAAAAAACTTCATCGGCAAGAAAATCATTTGACAGATCTCCCAATTTAAGCAGGTCAACCAGGAATTCCTGTAGTTTTTCATCTTTGATTCCTGAAGTATTTCTAGAAAATATCTTTACTTTCTTATACCGTTTGTCTTTCAGAAGCATCTGCAATAGAAAACTTCCGGTCAATCCGGTTGCCCCTAATATAATTGCGGTTTTTTGTGTCATTTCAAGTAGATTAAATATACCTTAAATTTGAATATGCACAATGAATTCCCATTGCGAAAAATTATACATGTAGACATGGATGCATTTTATGCTTCGGTTGAGCAATTAGATCATCCCGAGCTTAGGGGAAAGGCTTTAGCAGTTGGAGGCAGTGAAATAAGAGGAGTAGTATCTGCTGCAAGTTACGAAGCGCGAAAATTTGGAGTGAAAAGTGCTATGAGCGGTTACCTCGCAAGACAAAATTGCCCACATATTATTTTTGTAAAACCCAGATTTAATAGATATAAAGAAGTGTCTCAACAAATTAGAAAGATCTTCCTTGATTATACAGACTTGATGGAACCTCTTTCGTTGGATGAGGCTTATCTGGACGTTACTATAAATAAAAAAGGAAATCCTTCGGCTACATTAATTGCGCAGGAAATACGGCAGCGTATATTTAAAGAGTTGGGTTTAACCGCTTCCGCAGGAATCTCCATCAACAAGTTTATAGCCAAAATAGCAAGTGACTATAATAAACCCAATGGTCAGAAAACAGTCAACCCTGAGGAAGTATTGCAATTTCTCGAAGATTTAGAAATAAGAAAATTCTACGGTGTTGGGAAAGTCACAGCGGATAAGATGTATAAATTAGGTGTTTTCACCGGTAAAGATTTAAAATCCCAATCCTTATCATTTTTGGAAGATCATTTTGGGAAGAGCGGAGCACATTATTACCATGTAGTAAGAGGTATTCACAATAGTCCTGTAAAGCCACACCGAACTCCAAAATCAGTTGGAGCTGAAAGAACATTCAGCGAAAATCTTAGCAGTGAAATTTTCATGGTAGAGCGATTAGAACATATTGCACAAGAACTTGAAAGTAGGCTAAAGAAATCTGAAATAGCGGGTAAAACAATAACCTTAAAAATAAAATATAGCGATTTTAGCCTGCAAACACGAAGTAAAACTTTACCTTATTTTGTTGCAGGGAAAGATCTCATAATGGAAACAGCCAAGGAATTGCTATATCAGGAAAAGCTTGAAAATTCCGTTCGTTTATTAGGGATTTCATTGGCCAATTTAAATACAGATAGCAAGGAAGCGCATCAGAATAAAAACGTTTTAACAGTCCAGCTCCGCTTTGATTTCTAATTTAATAATTTGCCCGAATTTGAATAGTAAACAATTTTTTTGTTTATCCTTTGCAATTAAAAAATACCCTATACTGTACAATTATTAAACAAAATTGTTAATACGTTAAGTAAATTTCATTCCCCAAATATCTTTTAGTAGTATTGACTATAATTTATATGAGTAATAACTTTTTTTTGGGTGTTTATTGATTATAAAATCCGATCTACATTCAAAATCTAATCAGGTTCTAAAAGTATTAGAATAAATGGAGGAATTTAAAAATTACGATAAAGCCGCGTCCGCTTTTTTTAATGGTAATAAACCCCAGGCCCTGCCTATTTTATCCTGGGATCTTTCGGGTTCATATTTTGATAGAACTTGCAGAGATTTTAATGATCTTAGCTTTTTGAAAAGTCTTTCCCAGACAAATCGCTGGTCATACCTTGAATCTTTCCAAGAAGAATTAATAGGCAAAGAACAGGTAATCATTGTCACTGACCCTGAATTAAATATTGTATTTGCCACGAATAACGTTTTTAAAATGAGCGGATATACCTTAAATGAGATTAAGGGTAAAAATCCAAAAATATTTCAGGGCAAAAAAACAAGCAGCAAAAGTGCAGCTTCAATAGCAAAGGCAATAAAAAATATGGTTCCATTTGAAGCTATAATACTGAACTACAGAAAAGATGGTTCAACTTATCAATGTAGGATAAAAGGAGAACCCATTTTCAACAAAAAGGGAAAGGTTGTAAACTTCATTGCTTACGAACGGGAAGTAGCTTAGGAAAATTTAATGCGGATATCTTTAAACCAGATCTAGATATTACAAGTTTCAATTTCCGTAACCCTTAGCGTATTTACCATTCCTTTATTCTTTATAGGCATTGCGGCCAGACTTATCAGCATATCACCAACGTCTAAAAACCCTTTTTTACATGCAATGCTATTTACGTCTTCAATGGTCTCGTCTGTTGAAACAAACTTGTCATAATAAAATGTTCTAACGCCCCATAGCAGGTTCAACTGAGTTAGTATTCGTTTATTCGAGGTAAAAACCAATATATGTGCGCTTGGACGCCATGCAGAGATTTGAAAAGCGGTATAACCACTATTAGTAAGTGTTGAAATGGCTTTTGCCTTAATTTCATTTGCCATAATTGCCGCATGGTAGCAAACAGATTTTGTAATGTACCTTTTAGTACGAATATGAGGGGGTTCCTGAGGAACTCTTATTAATTCTGAACCTTCAACACTATGCAGGATACTTGCCATTTTTTGTATGACCTGGACCGGATAATTTCCTACAGAGGTCTCCCCAGAAAGCATAACTGCATCTGCCCCGTCCATAACTGAATTTGCTACATCATTAACCTCCGCTCTTGTAGGCGTAAGGCTGGTAATCATTGTTTCCATCATTTGAGTAGCGATAATAACGGGAATTCTGGCCTTTTTGGCCCTTAGAACCAACTTCTTTTGGATAAGGGGAACCTCCTGTGCGGGAACTTCAACTCCAAGGTCTCCTCTTGCAACCATTATACCATCACAATAGGAAACAATTTTATCAATATTTTTAACGGCTTCTGGTTTTTCAATTTTGGCTATAATTGGAATCTTATAATCGGAATGTTCGCTGATTAAATTTTGCAGATCAATAAGGTCCTGACTAAATCTTACGAAAGACAAGGCAATCCAATCCACATCCAGAGATATTGCAAAAATTGCATCTTTAATATCCTTTTCGGTAAGGGCGGGTAAACTAATATTGGTGTTGGGCAGGTTTACTCCTTTCTTGGACTTCAAAGGACCTCCTTGAATTACTTTCGCTTTTACTTCATTCTCCCTATTTGTGGTAAGCACTTCAAACATCAGCTTCCCATCATCAAGTAAAACGCGCTCTCCTGGATTTACATCTTTAGGAAAGTTCGAATAATTCATATATACCCTCTCGGCACTGCCTTCAAATGGTTCGCCTGTTACAAAGGTTATCTCATCACCAGGTGAAACAATGACTTCACCCCCCATAACCCCAACTCTCAGCTTTGGGCCTTGTAAGTCGGCAAGAATAGCCGTATAAATCCCTAATTCATTATTAAGTGAGCGAATCATTTCTACACGCTGGGCAACATCATCATAATCGGCATGTGAAAAATTAATTCTAAAGACATCCACTCCGGATTCTATCATCTCTTTCAGGACCTCTCTTTTACTGGTCGCCGGTCCTAAAGTGGCTACGATTTTTGTCTTTTTTGTACTAGGCATACTGCTATATAATTAGATTTTGCTTGGATTTTAGTTTGTTGGTCTCAATTGGATAGGCTGTAATTATTTCCGGTATTTCAAGAATAGAATCCAGCATATTACCATCTATTTGCTCTTCTTCCTGCTCAATTTTTAATAAATAATCAACATCTTTATATTCAGGTATTAAATGATAAACGGTTGAGGATGCTTCATTGCTAAAAAGATCATTAAATTCCAAATATTCCTCTTTTTTACTGGAATTAACTATTAAAGTCCAGTACCTCTCATTAAGTTTATCTTTCCATTCATAAATGGGAAAAGAGTGCTTATTTGATATATCCAGATCTTCTTTGGCCCTTTTTAAACTTATTTTAAGTACTCTGTTTAAGGCATAGGCCAAGGAATAATCTTCCAGATCACTATGTAATGCTATGAGAACATAATTTTCCTCACAAAAATCATCTGAAATCTTATGCAATGTGATCATGTCCCAGAATAAGTTGTAAATATAAGATTATTATATCTGTATCTTTCCCATTTTATCCTGCAGCGCAAAAAATGCTCTTTTTGAGGCCTTTTCCTCAGCTTTCTTTTTTGATGTGGCTCTGGCCTTAGCCATTACTCTATCATCGATAGAAAGCTTTACGGCAAAATGCTTTAGAGGGTCTTTACCAGTATCCTCATATACTTTATAATTGAATTCCTTTTTCTGCTTTTGGCACCATTCAATTACCAGGCTCTTATAGCTTATTACTTTTCCTTCCAGTTGCTCAATGTCGACATAAGGTTTAATAACCCGGTCGTTTATAAACTTTTCACAGTAGTCGTATCCCCTGTCTAAATAAATTGCCCCCACGAGAGCTTCAAAAACGTTTCCGTGAATATTATCCCCAAAATGAGATTTGGGAATTCTACTCTCCACAAATGATATTAGGTTCAAATCCTTACCCAATTCATTTAAATGTTTTCTGCTCACTATTTTAGAGCGCATTTTGGTTAAATATCCTTCATCCCCGTTAGGAACTTCATTATATAAGTAGCGGGAAATAATTGTCCCCAACATGGAATCTCCAAGAAATTCAAGTCGCTCATAATTTAATGGCAAACCATTTTTATCCCTTACATTCGCGGACCTGTGAAGAAAGGCCTTTTTATAAATACTAAGTTTTTTTGGCTTAAATCCTAATATATTTGAAATCCCTAAAAAAAAATCCCCATCCTCTTTGGAATGGGAATTAAATATATTTGAAGGGAAGTTCATTTTGCCTTTTAGCTAAATTTCTTAAATATCACACACGCATTGTGCCCGCCAAAGCCAAAAGTGTTACTCATAGCCACATTAACTTCTCTTTTCTGGGCCTTGTTAAGGGTTAGATTTAACTTTGGATCTATATTTTCATCTACTACAGAATGATTTATAGTAGGAGGGACCAGGCTATACTTCATTGCCAAAATTGAGGCTATAGCTTCAATCGCACCTGCAGCTCCTAATAAATGACCTGTCATTGATTTTGTAGAATTAATATTTATTTCAGGTGCATGTCCGCCAAAAACCTGACTTATTGCTTTGAGTTCGGCAACATCACCCAGGGGAGTGGCTGTTCCGTGTGTATTTATGGCATCCACATCTTCAGGTCTGAGATTAGCGTCTTTTAGACAATTCTCCATCACCCTTACAACGCCTATCCCTTCGGGATGTGGCGCTGTCATATGATATGCATCACTGGACAGTCCTCCTCCACACAATTCGGCATATATTTTGGCTCCTCTCGCTTTCGCGTGTTCCAATTCCTCCAGAATTAATGCCCCGGCGCCTTCACCAAGTACAAAACCATCTCTGGTGGCATCAAAGGGCCTTGAAGCCGTTTCAGGACTATCGTTACGTGTAGATAAAGCGTGCATGGCATTAAAACCGCCCATTCCGGCAATTGCCACTGCAGCCTCACTACCCCCAGAAACAACAATATCGCAATAGCCCAATCTGATATAATTTAATGCATCTATCATGGCATTGGCAGACGAGGCACATGCAGAGACCGTGGTATAATTAGGACCCATAAAACCATGTTTAATGGAGATATTACCAGGGGCTATGTCTGCAATCATTTTAGGGATAAAAAAAGGATTGAACCTTGGTGTTCCGTCACCGGCAGCAAAATTTAAAACCTCATTCTGAAACGTTTCCAAGCCACCAATTCCAGCACCCCAGATAACGCCAACTCTGAATTTATCAATTTTATCCAATTCTAATCCCGAATCTATAATAGCTTCATCTGAAGAAATCAAGGCGTATTGGGCAAATTTATCTAATTTCCTCGCCTCTTTTTTGTCAAAATAATCCAGTGAATCGTAGTTTTTTAACTCACAGGCAAATTTAGTTTTGAATTTTTCTGTGTCAAAATAGGTTATGGGAGCTGAGCCACTTTTGCCCTCCGTCAAACCTTTCCAGTATTGTTCAATATTATTTCCAATAGGTGTTAAGGCACCAAGTCCAGTAACCACAACTCTTTTTAATTGCATTTAACTCAATTTTAAATTGATGTCTAACCTAAGTGTAAATTAAAAAAAATTATCCATGCAGCACGATTACCACATGGATAATTATAATTCTTTATCAAGAAATCATAAAATTACTTGGCTTCTTCTATATAACTTATAGCTTGGCCAACTGTTGCTATATTTTCTGCTTGATCATCAGGGATTTGAATATCGAATTCCTTTTCAAATTCCATAATCAACTCAACAGTATCCAATGAATCTGCCCCTAAGTCGTTGGTAAAGCTAGCTTCGGCCACAACTTCGTTTTCATCAACTCCTAGTTTATCAACGATGATAGCTTTTACTCTTGATGCAATGTCTGACATAATAATTTTGGTTTTAAAAATTTAAATCGTTGGCAAAAATAAAAAACTTATGGTGTAATAACACTATTTGTCGTTAAAATGTATTGTAATTTAAGAAAATTAAACTCAAGAATAATAGTTTACCCTTAAATTTTATGTCTCTCAATTGAATAAAACGTAAATAATATTTGATTTGATTTGTTGAACAGGCCTCTGTTTTCGAGTTTATACACATCATATCTCGAAATTTAATAGGACTTAATTTCAAAAAGAATAATTTTGCCTAAATGAAACGAATAGTTCTTTTTGCCTCGGGCTCGGGTACTAATGTTGAAAACATTATCCAATATTTTTCTAACAATAACCAGGTTGAAATAGTTGCTGTTCTCACAAACAGGAAAGATGCCAAAGTTTTGGAAAGGTGCGCTCGGCTAAAAATAAGTGCCCTTTATTTTAACAGGTACGCTTTTACTGAATCTGATTTAATTTCAGACTTTTTAAATCAGCTAAATCCCGATTTAATTGTTCTTGCCGGTTTTCTATGGCGGATCCCTAAAAAGATAATTGATTATTTTCCTGATAGAATAATTAATATTCATCCTGCATTATTGCCTAAGTATGGGGGGAAAGGAATGTATGGTATGAAAGTTCATGAGGCTGTTAAGGACAATTTGGATACGGAAACAGGGATTACAATTCATTACGTGAACGAACATTACGATGAAGGCGCTATCATTACGCAGGTAAAAACTTCTGTAGATGCCTCGGATACCCCTGAAACCATAGCCCAAAAAGTACATGAACTGGAGTATGCTTATTTTCCGGGAGTAATTGAACATCTTTTATTTAAGTCTTAATGGCTAAAAAGAATAAATTTTATGTGGTTTGGAAAGGCAAGAGACCCGGGATATATGATAGCTGGGACGATTGCAAAGCGGCAATAACGGGTGCCAAAGGCGCCCAATATATGTCATTCCCCAATTTTGACCTAGCCAAAAAAGCTTATAACGATAATTACGATGCCTATAAAGGTAAAAAGAAAAATGAGCCGCAGCTTTCACCCCAGGATCTTCTTAAAATAGGAGAGCCAAATTATCATTCCATTTCTGTAGATGCCGCATCCAGTGGGAATCCCGGAATCATGGAATACCAGGGAGTAGATACTAAAACAGGTAAAATTCTATTTAAACAAGGTCCTTTCCAGGAAGGCACCAATAACATTGGCGAGTTTCTGGCTATAGTACACGGCCTCGCTTTCTTAAAACAGAAAAACAGCAATCGTATTATTTATACAGATTCAAGAACTGCAATTAGCTGGGTGAGAAAAAAAAATTGCAACACAAAGCTTATAGAAAGCG